>Ga0316628_100004138_pt1 | contig 11321 bp, 10 predicted proteins | sample OWC_Aug_M2_C1_D5_FD_207648 | JGI IMG/M metagenome (GOLD analysis project Ga0316628, IMG submission 207648) | Wetland soil microbial communities from Old Woman Creek delta, Ohio, United States - OWC_Aug_M2_C1_D5_C | ecosystem: Environmental > Terrestrial > Soil > Wetlands | place: USA: Ohio... | reverse complement strand
CTGATGCCTGCAAGCGAAAATGCACCATGCTCCTGATAAAACGTCAAGCCTAGGGCGCCGACAACGGCTGGTATTGAAAGCAAGAATGAGAATTTGAAGGCGATTTCTTTTTTGATTCCAAGCACAAGCGCAACGGCGATGGTTAAGCCGCTTCGCGAGATGCTTGGGATAATCGCAATACCCTGCATTACGCCAATCAGAAACGCTGCTGGCATGCTTATGGTGTTTTGGCGTTCTTTGCCATATTTGGACGTGAAGAGTACGATTCCGCCGGCGATGAAGCCAGCGCCCAAAAGCAGTAGCGTGCTGAAGTAGGCGTCTAAGTCGTTGCCAGCTAACACGGCGATGAGGGCGGTTGGTACGGTTCCGATGATGATTGGTATGATTAGTGTGCCGTCTTCCGATCGGAAGTCTTTGTGCCACAGTGCAAGAAGAACGTTTTTGATGGCTTCACGGAAGTAAATTATTGTTACAAGAAGTGTTCCCGCATGCAAGGTAACGTCAAAAAGCAGCGGTACGCTTAAGCCAAAGAAGTATTCTGCGATTCTCAGATGTCCTGTGCTGGATATGGGCAGCCATTCAGTTATGCCTTGTATTAATCCTAGTATGATTGATTGTAGGATGTCCATGTCAGGGTCGCTTAGGGGTTATTGGTAATCGTATTTAAATTGACTGTGGTCGCTGAGTTTGAGCGTTTATTGTGTTACGGAGTGGTACCAGCTGATAATGTACTCGGGCAAGTTTAAGCCTCTGTCACGTAATCTCTCGGCAAGTTTGACTGGAAGCGGGCTGAGCACGAAGGCAGCGCGTGTGTAGAATCGTCTGGGTGTGCTAGGTTTGACTTCTTCTTCTAGGATGATTTTTAGATCTGCTTTTTTGGCGAGAGTGGAGTTCTTGTTGCCTGTAATAGCGAAGACTGTTCCAGCGAACTTTTTGAGGACTTCAGCCCAAATTACGACGGGTTTGGACTCGCCCGAATATGACATTAGAATTTCTAGGTCGCCTGCTCTTGGGTGCGGCGTGTTGACGCCTCTTGTTATGTATACGTTGTCTCCTAGAAAGCTTTTGATGTGGAAAAGTCTTACGCCTGTCATTTTGGCGATTTCGTTGGCGGTGCCTTTTCCTCCCAAAAATACGTTAGTTCTTTTTTCAAGGATGTCTACTACCTGGGTATAAGTTTCTGAGGTGACATTTGAGTCTATCATTTCACCTATTTTTTCCAGTTCTTCAACGCAGAGCTCATAGACGTTCTTGACTTCTAGGTTTCGGAATATGGCTTCAATCATGCTGTTCATAAGTTCCAGCGTGGCAAGCTCAAAGATATCTCCCATCATACCTGTTTCGCTATACTCAAATGACGGTTTAGATGCTCCGCGCCCTTTGAGCAGAACAACGTCGCCACCATATTTTGTAGTTATTTCTGCTATGGGGGACTTGTAAGTTGATGTTAAAAGAGCCATCGAAAAGTGGTTGGTCTTCTTTTCTTCAATGTACCTTCCCAAATCCTGAGCCATAACCAATGGGTCATCAGAGGCGCCACTGCCAGAATTCATCAAAAGTAAAGTTTTCCTATAGCGTCGCTCCAAGTCTTTGGCTGCATCATACATGTTTTTTCCTGGGAAGCCTGGGTCGTCAGGTGTTAAGACAACCTTGTTTCGCCAGCCCGCTTGGCTGATGGCGATTTGGCTCATAGCAGCGTTAAGCGAGTAGAGTGATCTGCCTGATCCTCCACAGATGACGCAATCTGCTGCTTTTAGGTCCTCATAAAGTTTGGCGAGTTCTTTTCTTTTTATATCTAAAATGTTTTCTTGGATTTTGTTTACGTATCCGATAGTGCTGATTTTGCTTTTGATGGCAACGGCACCTTCAGTCCAGACAAGATGATTTAGTTATTGGCTATATTATCCTTGTGCTTTCAAGACTGCAAACATACGAATTATTCCTTCACTATTAGAAAAATAATTGACAAACACCGTATATTTGCATCAAATTTTGTAATGCCCAAACAGGCAGCTTCCGCATTTCTGAGATTATGTTATGTCGGTGGTCTTTTTTGGGCATACTGATATCTTCGTGGCTTTCCAATTCGCGTTAGAATGTTGTCTTTGACTAAATCGACAAGCGCGTGGGCGACTGCGGTGCGGTCGTAGTGGAATCCTCGGCGTGCGAGTTCGCTGTGGACATCGTCTAAACCTCTTGGCTCGCTAAACCAATTTTCTTCCCAGAGCTTTTGGATTACTCCTCGACACGTTTCGGCGCGTGGCAGTGTTGCAGGGCGCTCCGATATCTGGCTAAGATTGGTGTTTTTGAGGCGTTCGGTTATCGTGCCTAGGATTTTGTCGACAGCATCCTGGATTTGGTTGGCTTGGGCTTCTATCTCGAACTCAATTTCGCCGATTTTCATTTTTACGCGGATTGGTGGGTTTTGCTGTTTTTCTGTCAAGTTCTCACTTGTTGCATATTGTATTGTGCAAGATGCACATGCACAATACTTAAATATTTCACCAATAACACTATTGATTATTGGTGAATCATGGTGATTGAACAATATACAATTACTAACAAATATAACTTTCCACAACCCAACATCGACACAATCCTTCCCCAGCGCTTTTTGGAGCAAAGCCTCAACTCGCTCAAACAAGTCCAGTTCCACCAACCCTTCCAATTAAACCAAGCGGTTCAACAATTCAACACAACAGAAATATACCAAAGCAATCTGCAACTGAAACCCCAAGCTATCCCTTTAAAACCTGACCACCAAGAAACAATCATCGCCGCCATAGACACCTCAACCATAAAAATCGGCGAAACCACCACCGGAATAATAGTCGCCGTCCGCGGAGCAGCGACATGGCGCCAAAACCATGCCTACAAGTACACGCGTCTAGGTCCATTTATATTCCACATAACGGAGGACAACAAAAACCAGCTTTTCAACACGTTAGAGCACGCCTACTTTTGCACAACGTACGGCAGCATGCACCAAGCCTCGCCAAACCTCATGCAGATGCCAGCACGTCTCGCAAGTCTGCTAGAACGTTGGCTCCAAACAATGCTCGCCAAAACCATAAACCACGGCGTTCTCCTCTTCGACGGTAGCCTAACAGCCGGAACCATCGACACTCCAACCCAACGTCTAAAAGAAATCCTAAACTACGCACGAAGAAGCAACACGACCGTTTTGGCGTTTTCCAAAGCCACCATTCTTCGCGCCAATGGCGTTCTAATAACTGAGCAGCTTCCTAACCGCGACCCACCATACCTGCTTGAAACCACAGGCATGCAATCCAAGCCGCCGCAAACTCTGCTGGGCGACGTGTATGTGGCTCGCTTAAACAAGGCTAACATTGCGTTCCGTTTGGATATTGACCGTGAAACTGATTTTACCCAGCAAGTGGATGCAGTCCAGAAACTGTTAGGAAATGATCTCTATACCCAAAGTTATCCTGAAACGCTCAGGCTGTCGCACATATTGTGCACTTTCACTGCTAACGAGGTCTTAGCCATCAAACACTTCATCACTCGCAAACATGGCATCCAAATCATCAACCGTCCAGACATGCACAAATTGCTTTTTGGGCCATTCGGCCACAAAGGAGAAATCTACTCATGAAACTCTATAAGAAAGAGGGCAACGTACTGCAAATTATTAGTTTCCCAACTGAAAACGTCGAGAAAGGCGACTACCTTCTAGTCGAAGACGCAGATGCAGGCAAAGCGCTGATTGCACAAGTTATTGACGTGCAATTTGCCGCTGTCCCTGGTGTTCTCGAAGAACTCTTGCGTACATTGCCAGATGGAGGCGAACCTTTGCAGGGCGAGGACATTGATCCCATGGAAATCGCTCCGCACATCACCTACATTCAAGACGCAAGTCTGCTCATCTGCAAAATAAGAGCAACACTGGAAAATGAAATGCTCAGCCCAAGCAGCAGTTGGCTCCCAAGCCGTTCACAGTCCACAATCAAGAAACTTTCCATTCCGATGCTTATGAAGCTGGCAAACGTTGATGGCAAATTGCCTATTATTTTGGGCGGCACCAAAGATTCCTCGCTCTTAACCATCGACGCTTCGTCAATCGACGGTACTTTAAACATTATTACAGGCAAGAAGGGCTGCGGCAAATCACACCTCTCCAAACTGCTCATGGTAAATCTGGTCGGCTACAAGGCAACCGTCGTCATCTTCGACCTTAACGGCGAATACTCCAGCCTTGGTATGACTAACGATGGTAAAAGAAACATCTACTATGACAAAATCCATACCCTAACCCCAGCGCAAAACTTCAAAGTCGCCCTCGAACAACTTCACCTAAACACAGTTATGGGCATTCTTGTGAACGCGCTACACCTGCCTGGAACATCAGCCCGCGAGTTTCGGCGCCTCTGGAGGATGCTCAAAGAAAAAGGTAAGTTGAACATGCAGGAGCTGGGCGAGGCAATTCGCGATTTAAATTGCAATCAACATGTTCGCGATGCGTTGGCTTCGCGTTTCCATTCCTTTGCCAATTCTGGCTTTTTTACTGACAGCATAGGTGAGGCAATGCTGCTGGATGAGACGCTTTTTAGGTCTAAGGAGTCTGGCGGCGCCATAGTTATAAATCTTAAGAACACCTCAAACATCGATCGCCAAATCGTCGTCGAATATGTCTTAGGCAAACTTGTTGATTCACTGTCCAGCTGGAAGTTAAAGGCTGTGTTTCTTTTCGCTGAAGAAGCGCACCTTTACTTGCGAGAAACCTATTGGGATGACATTGTGACCCGTATGCGTCATTACGGCATATTCACCACGTTCATAACTAACCAGCCTGACACTATACAAGAAACCATTTATCGTCAAGCAGACAACATTTTTCTCTTCAACTTTACAAACGAGCATGATCTAGATGTTGTCTCACGCGCTGCTAGAGTTGATGTGGAAACTGTGCGCTCGATTGCGCATGATTTGCCACCACACCACTGCCTTACGTTGGGCAGGGTAGTACGGGACTTTCCCATAGTTGCACGCGTGAGAGCCTTAGACATCAAGACAATGGGTGAAACACGTCTTTTCTTTAATGATAAGAATTAGCTTTCTCTAATTTTTGCCTATTATCTCTAAAGAAAAGGCGAAATGAAGTTGTTAAGTCATAATCTTCCACGTCGTCGAAGGGAACCCATAGCAAGACCGCAGCATCACTTGCAGCCTCAACGGTGCCTCCTTTGACGTGGACAAGGTAGTCGATAATTACATAATGATATTTCACTTTGCCATCTTCATCGAACTCAACGTTATCGACTACGTCAATTTGGCTTGGGTTTTCAACGTCTAGGCAGGTTTCCTCTTTGGTTTCTCGTATAACTGCTACTTCCAAACTTTCGCCAAGTTCAACCAATCCACCCGGTATGGTCCATTTGCCTCTGCTTGGTTCGTTGCCACGCTGAATAAGCAAGATTCTGCTTTCGTGGACTATGACTGCGCCGACACCGACGATTGGTTGGTCTGGGTACAAGCGTTTCACGCAGAAACCTCAGATACAGAGATGCTACTCGTATCTTAAAGCTTCTACTGGCTTAAGTTTGGACGCACGCCACGCTGGGTACAGGGCGAAGATTACGCTGACGCCGACGCCGAATGCTAGAGCGCCCAGAAGCACTTCAGGTGTTAATAGAGGTGTTATCGTGAATGCTCCGCCTCCACCGCCACCTATGAACCCGCCTGCGCCCAACACTCTTGCAGTAACGTTTGCCAAGACCCAACCTGAAATGATGCCTATAATGGCGCCGATTAACCCGATTATTATTGACTCGCCAAGAAATATTGTTAGCACTGTTCTGCTTTTCATGCCTAACGCTTTGAGGATGCCGATTTCCCGTGTACGCTCAATCAGCGAGACTATCATAATGTTCATTATGCCAATGCCCGCAACTAAAAGTGATATGGCTGCTATGCCGCCGAGGAACAGTTGTATGGTGCTAAAAACGGTTGAGAGCAAACTCAGCACAGCCGTTGAGGAAATAACGGATACTTGGTTACTGAAGTGATCAGTTATGGCTTTAGAAACGTTAGTGATGGTTGCGTTGTCGCCACTATTCAACTTTACAATAATCATATCAGCGCTTGTTGCATTGAAAAAAGTCTTCGCTTTTTCAAGTGGTATATAAACGCCTGTGTCAGACGGACCGCCTATTCCGAAACCGCCGATTTTTTGCAAAACTCCTACAACATTAGCAGTGTAGGTTTCGTTCACCGGAGGCAGAAAAGTGGCGTTTGTCCAGGTCACATTAACGTAGTCGCCAGTGTTGAAGAAGATTGTTCCGTTTTGTCCTGGCTGATTTACTCGTGTCCCTACAACTGCGTCGTTTTCGGATGGGGTTGTTGGAATGCTTCCATTTGCAGCCAGGAAAGTGGTGCTGTAAACCTGCGAGTACTCATTAAAGTCTACCCCGTAAATAGTTACTGTACGGTTTAAATTGTCTGTCTGTACGTATCCTGTTCGGCTAATGATTGCTACTGAAGTTTCTATATCTGGCGATAAACTGTCAATTTCGCTTGTATAATTAATAAATAACTTGAATCCGGAGCTATCACTGCCTCCTCCGCCGCCTCCAAAGCCTCCACCTACGCCTCCTCCGCCGCCTAAAATGCCACCAGTGCCCGGTGTTACGATTAGTGTGTTGGCTGATAAGCCTTGGTTTAGCTGACTGGTTAATGTTACTTGTAGACCTTGGGTAATGGAGAGCAGTGCGACTATGGCTGCAATACCTATGACAACCCCCAGCGTCGTTAGGGCAGCTCTGAGTTTGCGGAGTTTAATTGCGCTAAAAGAGTAACCGAAAATGTCAAGTACTTTCATTGATTGTTCACCATGTCCGATGTAATTTGACCATCAAACATTTGGACGGTTCTTTCTGCTTCTCTTGCCAAATGCTGGTCATGGGTAACCATAATAATGCTAACATTATGTTCAACATTGAGCTTCTTGATTAACAATATAACTTCGCTTGCTGTTTTAGAATCGATGTTGCCAGTTGGCTCATCAAGCAAAAGAAATTTAGGGTTATTAGCCAAGGCGCGTGCAATTGCAACACGTTGCTGCTGTCCACCGCTTAGCTCTGCTGGCTTATGGTTTATTCTGTCTTTTAAACCGACAGTTTCAAGAAGTTCTTCAGCGCGCTTCTTTCTTTGAGCTTTACCCATATTCGATATTGACATGGATAGTTCAACGTTGCCACGTGCGGTTAAACGGGGAATTAAGTTAAAAAATTGGAAAACGAAGCCTATACGGAGTCTTAAATCTGCAAGTTGATTATCATTGAGTTTGCCGATGTCCACACCGTCAATCTTGAGTATACCTGCCGTCGGCTTGTCGAGTGCGCCGATTAGGTTTAACATTGTGGATTTGCCGCTTCCGGATGGTCCAAGGATGGAAATGAAGTCCCCAGTTTCAACCTTTAGATTTACCCCTCTGAGTGCTTCCACTGGAACTCTTCCTAGCATGTAGGTTTTTTTGACGTCAATTGCTTCAACGATAGGTGCTGTCATGCAGATTCCTTCAGTGTTTGAGTTAATGTCCCCGATTTATTTGTTTAGGTATCTCCAAGAGAGGATTATTCCAGCCGTCGCCAAGATAGCTGCGAATATTCCAACGTATGCGTATTGGAAGGCGAGTTTGCCGAAGTCAATTGTGGTGTTGATTAAGAGTTGTCTGCAGCCGTCAATTGTGTAGGAAAGTGGATTTATATTTGCCACTGTTTGGAGCCATCCGGGCATGCGATCTACTGGGAAGAATGCGCTACTTGCAAAGGTTAATGGCAGGTTAAGCAGATTCATGACGGCCATTGGTGTTTCGATTCTTGTCGAGCGGATGTTGATTGCTATGAATAGTGAGGATAAGCCGATGCAGATGAGGAACAGGAAGAGGAATACGCCAAGGATGTTTAATGGTGTGAATGCTGAGCCGAATGTGAAGCCGAAGGGTATTGCGATTATCAGTATAATTGCTGCTTGGAACATTGATCGCAAGGTTGCTGATAATACTTTGGAGAGGATGATTGCGGCTCGTGAAACGGGTGTGCTGAGTGCTTTGTTTAGGAAGCCTAAGCGCCTGTCCCAGACTACTGACATGCCACTGAACATTGTTGTGAAAAGGGCGGTGAAGGCTATCATGCCTACTGCCATGAAACTAATGTAGCTTGTTGTGCCAAACGTATTTTGAAGTATACTGCTTCCTATGCTGCTGAAAATAGATTGCAGGCCAGCGACTTGCGCAGTTGTAAGTTGCAGGCTCGATATTGCTTGTGGCGAAATAGTTAACGAGCTCGAACTTACTAAACTGCCTAAGTTCAAGGCGTTTCCAAGCAGCCCAAGCCAAATTATCGGTTGAATTAACGTTAACATGAATACTACGGGTGCCTTGTACCATTTTTTGAGTTCTCGGTTTGTCAACGCCCATAAACCATGGAGTTTGCTTGTTGAGACTTTGGTGCCGTTTGTTTCGGTCATGCGTGGGACCTCCTCATCATAGCTCTATGCGCAAACATTGAATCCTTTGATTCATCCGCAGCGTCGCGCATAGATTTGCCAGTGTATTGCAGGTAAACTTCGTTTAAAGTTGGCTTTGTAAGCGAGAGTTTGGTAACGACATGCCCTTCTTTTCTTATAGCTTCGATAATCAGTGGTGCTGTTACTTCTGCACTTTCAGTTTTTATCGTATATGTTCCGTTTTCAAGTTTGGTTTCCTTTACATGTTGCACCGTCTTGATTAGTTCAGTGATATTTTCCTCTGTTTGAATACTTAAGGTGATAATGTCGCCACCTAGGCTGTCTTTTAGTTCTGTTGGAGTGCCAACGGTCACGATTTTGCCGTGATCAATTATTGCGATGCGGTCGCAAAGTGAATCAGCCTCTTCCAAGTAGTGCGTAGTCATGAAAAGGGTCATGCCGAACTCTTTTTTGAGTGTCTTTATGTAATTCCAAGTCGCTGCTCGGGTTTGAACATCCAAGCCTAGCGTTGGTTCGTCTAAGAAAAGAACTTTCGGGCGATTGATTAAGCCACAAGCAAGTTCCAATCTCCTGCGCATGCCGCCTGAGAAGGTTTGGACTTTTTTATCTTTAAAATTCGTCAATTCAACTAGAGTGAGCAGGTCTTGGGCTCGTTTCTTTGAAATCCCATGCGGAATGCCATACAGGTCAGCACACAACATGATGTTCTCCAGTCCTGTTAAGTCCTCGTCAGCCGTGTATTCCTGTGGGACAACGCCGATACCGTACCTTACGGCATCAGCGTCTTTGGATATGTCATGTCCTAAAATATTAGCTGTGCCTTCGGTCGGTTTTAGAAGGGTTATTAGCATGTTTATTGTAGTTGTTTTTCCTGCACCGTTCGGTCCAAGAAAACCGAAGATTTCACCATGCTTTACATTGAAGTTTATATGGTTTACAGCCACTAAACCGCCATTGAATACTTTGGTTAATCCTTCAGCAATAATTACGTCTGAGTTTTCACTCATGTTTCCCACCTTTCAATTTGCTGCTTATTCCGTCGAGTTTACTTGAAGCATCGTCCAAAACCTTAAGCGCTTCATCCAAGTCCTTTTCAGAATATTTTTCTTTTAAGATTTTACCCAATCTTATTGATGAGACCAGCAAATGTTTCATGGACGCTCGTATTTGAGCGGTTTTTTCCTCAGGTATATTCGTGAAGAATCTGTCGAAGAATGGATGCGTCATAAAACCAGCTTCAGGTCGTAATTTTTCCCTGATTTTTGTCTGTTCTTCAAGCAAGTCTCTTCCGTTTTGTGTTAACTCATAGCGTTTAAACCCGTTTTCGGTGGGCAACTCTTTTATGTATGCGTTATCTTGAAGCCATGCGAGCAACGGGTAGATTGACCCCGGGCTTGGTTTCCAGTTTCCCCCAGTGCTTTTCTGGATTTCATCCATTAACTCGGAGCCAGACATCGATTTTTCACTTAATGCTTCGAGTACGCGGAATCGTAAGAATCCTTTTGGAACCATGGCATTGTGTCGCATCCAGTTTCTGTGATGAAACATCATGTGCTTTTCTTCATGAAATGCATCTTTGAGTTTCTTTTTTTGTTGCTTTTCTTCACCATTCATGCAATATCACTATCGATATCGTTATTGACGTCACTTCTGATATCGTTAATGATACTTAAACATTTTCCCAAATCTGTTCTCTACCTGAAAATTTTTCAAAAACTAACAGGATGCAATAGGGACAAGGTCTGTCACCAAAACAATCATTGTTGTCAATGATAACAAAAAAGTGAGAAAGAAACCTACCGAGTTACCAGTCAGGCATGAATCTAATTGGAGAGACAATGGAGGTAGTTGATGTATCAATGCCGGGTATCTGCTGAATTAGTAGGACCGTTGTTTCGAGTTCTTGAGGATCTGCTGCCTTCACTGAACATATAACGTCAAAGGGGCCAAGCACACTATCAGCCGACAATACCTCTGGGATTTTGAGCAGTTGTGTTCTAACGGTTTCCAAACTTTTGGGTTCAGTGTTTAAGAAGACGAAAGCGAATGGCTTTTCGGCAAGTTTTGGGCCTTCAGACATAACTATGAGGCTTACCGTTTTTGCAATATAGTCTTCATCTTCACCGATCATTCGGATGGGGTTAATCCATTTCTCAATGAATTCTTGAATGTCCTTGAGATCGGGGAACTGCACAAGTATATCTACCGGACCGAAGAGCAGAAAGACATTTTGTTGGTCAATGTGGAGTCCAAGGAGTAGTTTCTTTAAGACTTCGTTGTAGGAACCTGGCTTACATTTTAATCCCATATATGCTTTCAATTTTTTTATCACCTTGAATTTTCTTCAATCTAAGAGGGTGGAATTGCATTTGTCTGTTTTTTGCTAATTAGGTACTCGTTTATAGCCTTTGCTGCTCTTTTGCCTGCACCCATTGCGCTGATGACTGTGGCTTCGCCTGTCATAATGTCACCGCCAGTGTAAACGCCTTCGATACTGGTTTTTCCTGTCTTTTCTTCTGCGATTATAGTGCCTCTGCTTGTTGTTCTAAGGCCTTTTGTTACACTCTGAATTATCGGGTTAGGTGTCCTGCCAATTGCAACTATTACGGTGTCAACGTCCATTATGATTTCTGAGCCTTTGACTGGAACTGGTCGTCTTCTGCCTGATTCGTCTGGTTCACCTAGCTCCATAGCGACAAGCTCCACTCCTTTGACCTTTCCTTGTTCCTCCCCTATGAACCGTGTTGGCGCAGCCAAGAACTTGCATGTTATGCCTTCTTCCTCAGCGTTTTGCAATTCCTCGGCTCTTGCTGGTATCTCTTCTCTAGACCGTC
>Ga0316628_100004137_pt1 | contig 11322 bp, 11 predicted proteins | sample OWC_Aug_M2_C1_D5_FD_207648 | JGI IMG/M metagenome (GOLD analysis project Ga0316628, IMG submission 207648) | Wetland soil microbial communities from Old Woman Creek delta, Ohio, United States - OWC_Aug_M2_C1_D5_C | ecosystem: Environmental > Terrestrial > Soil > Wetlands | place: USA: Ohio... | reverse complement strand
ACTTATTCGAATATGAGGTCCGAACTGTCCTCTGCAAGAACATCGGCAATCTCTTCCGTTGGTAACATTTCCAGCTCAGCGGGCTTAATTTTGCGACGAACAGTGCGCTTTTTCGATGCTTCTTTGGCTGCGGCACGTGCACGAATCATGACACCAATTTGCTCTTTTGCCACTAATGCATCGTAATGGTCACCGTAGTCATCCGAGTTTTCAACCAAGCCGACGATCTCTGCAATGATTTCGTGGGAGTTTGTCAGTGCTTGTTCGTGGCTCAGTTTGCCGAGCAGGTCGATTGTTGGCTCAACCACAAGGTGGTACATGCCGAGGTTTTGTTTGCGCATCAACGCAGTTTCTTTTGCGTCGCGGCCAACCAGAAGAAACTCTTCCATATCCTTCTTCACTTCATCGGTAAAGACATAGGGTTGGTTCTTGTATTTCTGACGGCCAAGCAGGGATGCAGAGTCGTCAACATACTGCGTAATGATCTTGAGGGCGGATACAAGGTCGAATTCATCAGCAACCCACTTCAGTTGGTATGATGCTAGTTCGAGACCAAGCGCGCGAATGAATTTACGAATACCTGTGGCAACAGGCGCGAGATCTTCAGGAGTGAAGAGAGTGTGCAGTTTGTCGGACATATTGTTCCTCCGTGGTTGATGACGCGTGCATCATAACACGAAAAGAATAAAAGTCAACAGGGCGGGTGTGTTATTTTGTTTTGCTGCTTTGGTACATTGTGGGATTGTACTCTGAGGTGTGGCGTTCGAGCCACTTCTTTAGTTTTGCACCTGTCCAAAAAGTTGTGAACTTTTCAGATTCGTCAATATTGGTCAGACCAGATAACTGAATACTATTTGGTGTCGGATTGTCAATATCATCGTAACACCACTCAACAACAATTCTATGCTTAGGCTTCAAGCCCATTAGTTGCTTGTCGTCTTCTTCGCCTACTGGGAATGAGCAGTACTTGCGTACTTCATATTCAACAATCGAAATTGGTGTATTAGCAATTGCTTTGCGCAGTTGCTCTTTGCTATCAAGATATTGCTTAAACGTCAGCTTCATACTTTACTCATAGTAGTGGTGCAAAAGTTAGAAATATTTATGCGATTGACACCAGTTTGTCTTAATAATTTGGGGCAAAAGAAAAACCCGCATTGCTGCGGGTTTTCTATTGTGTTACAACCTCTAACTTCGATTACGCAAACTGGAAGTTTGCTACGTTGATCTTACCGTAGTAGTCAGCGCTGTTACCCAAAGACGTTTGAGTCTGAGTAAATGCTGTCTTACCGTAACGAGTCATCAACGAAACTACTGGTTGGAACGTTGTTGGGTTAATAACAACACCAGAGCTCATCAATGGGATGTATGGGCAGTAGAAGTAACCAACGTCAGTTTCGCCGTTGCCACCTTTGTAACCGACCAAGATCACGTCGTTCACAGTAGAACCTAGGCCAGATACTTGGTTCCACAAGTAGCTGTAAACCTTGATTGTACCGTTCAGTGTACCAACCAACATGGAGTTGTTAGGACCCTTGAACGAACCTGCGACAGCTGGTGCGAACACCGACTTAGCAGCAGATTGAAGGATCGACACCACCATTGGGGACACAACGATGAAGTTACCTGGACCACGACGTGTCTTACGAGCGATTTCGTTACATACTGCATTGATAACGATACCGAGGTTAGCAAAACGGTCGCCGAGGTAGGCTGGTTGATATTGTGGGCCTAGACCGATTGTGGAGTAGTCGTAAGTACCTACTGTACCAGCAAGAGCGATCAGGTCGGACAAGATTTCAGAGTCGATTTCTTGAACGATTTCAGCGGAAACGACTTGCGTCAATTCGCTTTCAAGGTCAAGACCGTGCTGAGCCTTCAAGTCCTGCATAGCTTCGATTGTCCAACCAGCTTGCAATTTACGAGTTCCTGCTTCAACAGCTTGGCTGATAACTTCCAGCTTCACTGTACGGCCACCAGAACCTTCAATGAAGGAACCAGAACCACCGTATAGACGACCAGCGTAAGACTGACCAATCGCGTCAGGACCGTAAGGACCAAACAACGATGTGTTGTATGCTGGAAGGCTAGATGGCCATGCACCTGCAGTTGCTACGGACTGGATAGCAGCAGTTGTATCACCACTGTCGTGGATACCAGATGCACCAGCTGGCTGACCAAGTGGAGTACCTGCAACTGTACCAGCAGCGGACGAGTAGAACTGACGCAGAGCTGGGTTGTTACCAAACAATTCGTCGTTAGCTGTGATGTTACCAGCAGTTGGAGCGAATGGAGTGTTTGGCTGTGTTACGCTTTCGCCGTAACGGTAACGCATTGTATACACCAGACCAACTGGACCTTGCATTGGCTGAACACCAACGATTTCAGTAGCAATTGTACCTGGAATAATACGGCGGATCATCGGAATCAGGATCTTGCGGAAACCTGCGATGTCGTTTGCGCTAACTGCACCAGCAGCGGCGTTTTCTGTCAAAATGTGGTTCTTTTGGTTTTCCAAAAGAGTACCAACGATTTGTTTCTGGCCTTGGTCCAAGCCGTCCAACAGGGCGTCTTTTACCTCTGACCAATTTTCGAATAATTCGTTCATTGTTTTCTCCTTAAAAGTTACTAGCTAAAATTAAGCAATACCCGCGATTCTGCGTAGACGTTGCTTGTCAGATTCGGAAATTCCGGAAGAGTGTGCCGATATGTCTTTTTCGGAGATAACTGCTTCTTCGATTAGACGGCTGTCGTCATTGCCCTTCTTAACAACTCCCTCGATAGTCTTGCTACCTTTGCCTTCAGCTAGTACTTTTTCTTCCTTCTCTGAGGTCTTCTTTACATCTGATTCTTTTGTTTCATTCAGCACGCGGCCGATGTATGTTTGGTATGCATCTTCGAGCAGGTTAGTGTCAACCTTGCGCAGGATGGCTTCCATGACTTCCTTAGTACGGCCATTCAATGGTGCCAATACTTTTTCCATCTTGATGGAACGCTCGAGTTTAGCAGCCTTCTTCTCAGCTTCTTCCAAAGCTACAAGAGTGTCGTCCAAACGTTGTTCTGTTTCGTATAGTTTGCTTTCTGTCGAATCATCGCCAGCATAGTGCTTCTTGAATTCTTCGATGAAAGACTCAAACACCTTACGACCAAATTCATTCTTCTTAACTACGTCGATGTCTTCACGGAGTTCATCAAGTTCAGACGTCAAACGGATTTCCAAGAATGAGTCAAGCTTTTCGATGAGTTCAACCATGTCGCTCTTCAGTGTAGCAGCCATGTCGTTCTTAGCTTCAACGATACGCTCAGCATATTCTGCTTCAAGGTCGCGGAAGTTTTCGATATCGTGGCGCAGTTCAGCAAGTTCTTCTGCAAGCACTTCAGACACTTTAGAGTCAAGAGCTTCGATCAATGTTTCACGTTCAGTGATCCACTGTTCATTCAATTCGGCTGTGACAGCTGCTTCTGCATCTGCACGAGCTTTCTTGGAAGCTTCGTCGATTTGCTTTTTGATTGCTGTTTCAAGTTCAACACGGGTATCTTCCGTGAGGACTTCAGCAGCAAGTAATTTTTTCAGTAGTTCATCCATTCGATATCTCCTTAACGGGTTGGTTCTTTGTGTAAAATATTTATAGTGACGTCTTGTAAATTCTGGCAAAACAAGTAGGCCACATTATAAAACCCGCATAAAATGCGGGTTCTATCGCTTTAATAAAATTTTAAAAATTGCGCCAGAAATGCTTATTTCTTGAACAATTCTGTGTTGATCCAAGTCAGAATTTCCTTCTTGAAATACTTCTGAGCAGCTGGATCGCTACGGAGTTGTTCAGCCAACGTCAAAACCTTTGCACCTTGAACTGTATTCATCAGAGATTCGTACATCAAGCCAGGATATGCGTTTGGAGCACTTGGTGTAATGACGATGTCGTACGTGATGAACTGGAAGCCTGTGACGTCACCACTTTCATTGACGTTACCAGCACCACGGCTAGAAACACCAATCTTGACACCACTGCGGATAAGTTCTTGTGCAATCAAACCTGTTGGAGTGTTGAGCAGACGTGCTTTGCCGTATGCATCATTACCGTTCATCCACATTTCTGTGATGACGTGCGAAATTCTGTCACTGTTGATTGTGAGTGTTTGTGGGTGGTCGAGCTCACCAAAGATGCCGTTGCATTCTTTGATACGATCCTGTGCTGTCTTGACAGCAGTTGCAATTTCGCTTAGTGGATAGTTACGACCATTGCGGTTTTTGATAGAGCTCTGCATGCAGATACCGTTCAGCCACATATTCTTGCCGCTGCCTGCCGATTCCTGAATGATGTTGCATTCTTGTGGGGTTAGTTCTTCAACCAGTAATTTCATTTGTTGCTCCTTGATGTGGTAAGGTATTGATTATTTATGGGAACATTCTTCAAGGGAAACAAAAATGCCGGCATAAGCCGGCATTATTTGGAATTACAGATGAGAAACAAAAGACCTTAGTCTTCGTCTTTTTCCTTTTTCTCCTTCTTTTCTTCTTTTTCTTCTTCTTTTTCGGACTCGTCCTCGTCTTCTTCGCGCTCATCCTTCTTCTGATCTTTCTTAGCCTTCTTTACGTCTTTTTCGGCATCGTCAAGATCCTTGTCGACTTCTTTGTCGTTCTCGTCTTCCTTCTCACCAAGAAGAATGGACTGAGTCTTCATGCTTACATACTTGTGAAATGCATCCTTAGCTGCATCAGAATCTTCGTTGATGGTAGCTGTGATAACAGTTTCGAGGTGTTGTTTCATTTTTGCATTCATGTGTTGCTCCTTAACCGGTAATAGTTGTTAATAGAAATAGGCTAATTTATTTATTGTAATAAGCGTGTTACATCAGTAAAATGTTAAGCTGGTGGTAAACCTCCAGGTAATTCGGGGGCTCCACCTGCTGCTGCGTTTCCAGCTCCTGCACCTGGTGCTGCACCTGGAACTGCGCCAGCTTCGGTGCCTCCAAGTTCTTCACCACCCATTCCACCTCCGAAACCGCCCATTCCACCACCTGCTACCATGCCCGTCCCACCAGCTCCACCAAGAGCTTCTGCACCTTGTTCTTCAGGTGGTCCGTAAATCTTGCGCATAGTATCTGGAGCATCTGGATCGAGTCCAAGTTCCTCAGCACGCATACGTTGGTTGCGGATAACGTCCTCATCAGACCAGTTCAAGTACTTCTGCAGACCCATACGCTTCGACATATGCTCGATACCGTTAGCGTTAGCGTAGGTTCCAAGCAATTCGTTGTTAAGCTGTTGTTCGCGCCAGATACCGAAGTTTTCTGGTTCGAGCAAGCGAATATTAAAAATAGATGGATCAATGTTAATATCAGTTGCACGCAGGTAACGCTTGAACTCTTTGTCGATTACGCGCGTAATGTATCCTTGCAAGCGCTTGATGTACATAGCAAAGCGCAGTTCTTGAATATACGCAACACCTGTTTTACCATCACTCATCATCGCGTTATCTTGTCCTTCACGCATGAATGATAGAGGAATACGTAGACCACGGAAGACTTTCCACTGGAAGTATTCGAGGTCGGCCATTTCACCAAGACCTTGACCACCTGGCAGAGATTCTACCTTAGAGCCACGACCATCTGGTCTTTGAGCGAAGAAGAAGTCTTCGCCCATTGTTTGTGGGTTGTATACAGAGTCAACTTGGTCTACACCACCACCTTGGGTAGGTACTTTACGCTGACGAATGTCGTTCTTGATTTGCTCGAGGTAAGCCTTAACACGTTGTGGAGGCATTTTACCCACGTCGATATAGAATACGCGACGTTCTGGAGCACGTTGAATACGGTAGATGATGATAGCATCTTCCAGTAGTTCCTTTTGTTTTTGTGCGCGGTAAACGGCACGGAGAATTGATTCGCCAAATGGTGCAGTTTCTGCAATATCGTCATTTAATGAAAACCACACAACTTCATCGGATGAGAATGTATCAACAAGCTCATTTGAGTAGCTACCGAAGTGGCCAACAGGCTGGTTGTATGGTGAGTTTGGTGTTTTGGTTTCGCGCTTGATCTGCCAACCTAGAACACGAGTTAGGTCGCGGTCATCCACAATAGCTGCAACAATGTTCTTAGGGTGGATGTATTCCCAGCGAGATGTTTCTTTCTTGCGTAGGAAGAAGCAATCGCCATACTTAACAGTAACGCGAGCAATTTTGAACAGACGCGTATCCCAATCATGCAGATCCGACCAGTAGCGAAGCGCGGCGCGCACCGTCATTACTGTGGATGAAGGTATTGGATCACTACTTTTATCGCTGTGAATGATGAGCTGCAGAGGTAAGTCTGTGTTTGGATCCGAACCAATCATTTCCTCAGCAATTGTATCAAGGGAACGTGCAATTTCCACATCGTTGTCCATCAAGTCATATTCGCGGTAGCGCGTAATACGCGATGCCGAACCTTGAATGAGGCGTTGATACCACGTATAGTTAGCGTAGACACCTTGATCGCCGATATTCTGGTTATCGGTCATCGTAGTTATGCCTGGTTTAGGGCTAACTACCTTAAAATATCCTTGAAATTTTGACATTAAATGTAACCTTTTGTATTTTTGGAATACTGTTCAATGAGTTATTTATGTGTTGAAATTATACTGAGACTTAAAGACCCTGAATTAACCGGGGGAAGACACGTAGTCACTTGCAAACCTGCTGCCTTCGCGCAACCTTGCTATGTTTTCAAGTACTGATTTTTCTTTGTCGGTCATTGTCATCGCAACCAACATACGTTCCATAATATCGTTATTTTTTGTTGTATTGTTAACCAACAATTTCATCATATCGTTGTTGTCATCCATTTGCTCAACGTTTTTGGAAGTGCTGTCAGCCGTATTTGCCACCGCAGCTTGTGCTTCTTGTTGTTTGGTTTCATCGAGTGTGCCACCAACAGCCTCACCAGCTTTACCACCACCCCATGCACCGATAGCAGCACCAATACCGCCTCCCAATAAACCACCAATGACTGTACCAACACCTGGAAAAATCAATGTTCCAAGAGCTGCACCAGCTTCTGCACCAGCAATACCACCAGCTGCTGCACCCACACCTTCGCCAACGGCTTTTTCTTTTTTGCCTGACTCCCAGTCTTCATAACCTTCCGCAACACCACCAACGACAGCTCCGATAGGTCCCAACACTTTTAGAGCTTTACCGCCGGTTGATGCTATCTTGGCGAGTTTTGATGCACCCCCAGCTCCTTTTTCGATTTCTGCGGCACCTTGTGCAATTTGCTTTTCTGCTGTTGAGGCTCCACTTGGCACTTTAGGTGCTTTCTTGAAGCGCTCACCCATACCTTTTATTGCGTCAAAGAATTTGCCTTTGTCAAACAAGCGCGCGATAGTTAATACACCACCCAAAATGCCTAGCAGTATCCAGTTATTTTTGAGTTCACTAGCAATCCTATCGAGGACATTGACAGCTTTCTTTATGTCGCCACTCACTTCACCCATCGAACCTTTAGCAGCATTCATATCTTTAGCTAGACCCTGTGTTAACACTGTATTGAAATCACTTCCTGGACCGATGAGTTGGTTCAATCCTAATTTATCAGCAAGTGATGTTGCAAAAATTTCTCCACCCAATGAACCGGTTGCTGCTTGTGATAGCGCATTTGATGACGTAGACAAGAACTGCTGAAGTTGGTCTTTTTGCTCTTTAGTTGCGCGTTGGCCCGCAATTAGAGCCTGTGCGGCTTGTTCGCCACCACTAACACCCATGGCTGCGCCGAAGGCTCTTAGCTTGGCTGCTTGTTTAATACGTTCGATAGGCGTTGCCCCAGCCATCTTTTGCAGAGCAAGTGTTACTTTCTTGGCCTGCTCAATTGTCATACCCATCGCTACGTTCTCTTTAATGCGATTTGCGATGCCTAACACCATCTGGCGACGTTCTGCTTCGCTGGTAGTAGAACGGAGAGCCTGAAGTGACGATTCATCTGTTGTAACTTCGCCCATCATTTCCTGGAATTGCACGCCCGTCATGCCGGCCATTTTGCGCAATCCCATGAAGCTATCTTTTAGCAATATGGTATCCGATGCGAGTGGTTTAATGCCGGATTTACGCAGAGTATCCATTTGCATAAGTGCAAATTGTGTACGCTCTGTGTGTGTACCCATGGAATCAATGTATTCACCTTGAGTTTTATCGAGGATGGCTATTGTTTTATTGAGGCCACCAGCAGCAAGGGCAGCGCCACGATACTTAGCCATTGCTTCAGTAAATTCCTTAGGGTTCATGCCTAGCGCAGCAGTATGCCACACTTGACTAAATGTCATGCCAATACCAGTGCTGATTTCAGTCTGGAGCATGCCATATAAATTAACAGCAGCGGATTTCAGCATTTCAGGACCCATAGCAATTGCTTTGTCCATCATCTTGCCAATTCCTTTTTTGATGTCTCCACCAATATCTGATTTGCCTAGTTCGCGTTCTTTCTCTTTTATCTTGTCATTGAGATTATCGAGCTCATTAGCAAAGTCACCATATGCTTTTTCTGTTCTACGGAATACTTCCTCAGCTTTATTGGTGGCTTCGATTTGGTTTTTTAGCTGTTCTTCGTACTGCGCTTTGATGCCTGGTGCAAATGCAGAAGAAACTTCAATAGCTTTACGGCGGGCCTCGAGCTCTTCTTTCTGTGCTTTAGCGTTTTCGTAAGCTGCTTTAGCAGCGTCACGCTCTGCGCGGTACTTCTTTTCAGATTCTGCGTGCTCTTTTTCAGCAATGTATCGACGTTCGTATAGCTGCTTGAGATATTCTTTGTTCTCTGCGTCTGTTTCCTTGTTGAATTTTGCCAAGGCGTCTAATCGCTTAGCTACTATATCCATGTGTCTCTTTTGCTCACCTTCAAACTGTTCGTGAATGGTGTAATACGTACGGATAGAGTTAGAGAACTTGGAGATGTTACTCACCATATCCGCTAATGCTTTGTCGATTTGTACTTGAGAAGTTGCCACAGTGTGCCTCTTTGGTCATTTATTCCCTTATTTATATAAGGTAAACCACAATTTTTCTACTCGTGGTACAGCAACTAAATACCCGTATACCATAAAGGAGAGGTCACTATGACAGATCAAATTGAAAAACCAACCAACCCACTGCTTGCCAATCTGCGCATTCCTGGCGAAACATTTCGTCTGCCATCCCACGGACTGTTCTATGTTGATGGAGAGCTTGACGATAACGTCAAGAATGGTGAAGTGCACGTATATCCCATGACATCATTGGATGAAATTGTGTTCAAAACACCAGATATGTTGTTTACTGGTGAGGCGCTAAGGCAAGTTTTTGCTAGATGTATTCCTCAGGTTAAGAAGCCAACTGAATTGCTGGCTAAAGACGTCGATTTCTTGTTGACGTGTTTGAGAATGATTACGTACGGTTCTGAAATTACGTTGCTGTACACACATAACTGTGAAAATGCAAAGAGCCGTGAATATGATGTACCTTTGCGTCCAATTATTCAAGAAGCTAAAGCAATTGATCCAACAACTATCACATCTACGTTTACGGTGAGACTTGAAAATGGTCAGACTGTGAAACTGAAACCATCAACTTTTGCCACGATGTTGGAGTTTAGCCAAGCATTTGATGTAGGAAATAAGATGCCATCACTGGAAGAATTGCAGAAGAGCGTAGTTAATGTGCTAGTTGATATTATTGCATCGGTGGATGATGTGACTGATAAGGCACTAATACGCGAGTGGGCGACGAAAATTCCAGCTGGATGGGTGAGACAACTTACAGCTGCAATTGAGCAGGTGGGGAACTGGGGAGCAACATTCGAAACTCACCAAAACTGTAAGGATTGTGGTCAGTTGATTACAATCGAGTTTAACACGAATCCTGTATCGTTTTTTTCGTAACACTGAAGAATGGTTCGCCTCAGGCTATCACTAAGATGTTTGATAACCTGAGGAAAGAAGTCAGGGGAATTATTAGAAATAATGTCGAATTAGTATATTTCATGCGAGGTGCAATCAGCTATACTGAGATGAAAATGATGACTCCAGGTGAAAAGGAAATCATTGCAGACTTCATCAAAGATAGACTAGAAGGCGAAAGCAAGAAGATGAATCCAGTATACTAATACCCTTCTCGGTGATCATGGATGTATTTAAAAGGCCTACTCGTTAGGCCTTTTTCATTACTTCCTCGACGTCACTATGAAACGGTTGCGCTGCGCGGAGAAGTTTGTGATTCGCTTCGCTCACTCACAAACTTCTCGTTTTTATTTGAATTAACTATCGGGATTACAGTTATATCATTATCCATAGCCCCGCATTAACGCAGCTGACTGGAAAAACCTCGCGACATGAACATAACATGCTTGTTGTAAGTAAGAAAAGTGGACGACTCCCGAGTGGGCTCAATTTTTAAGTGGCAGGGCGCGAGGTACTGGCGGTGTTCCACTCTCGACCGGTAGTAAGGGTATATCCGGTGGCGTTTCTATTTTTATCGTTATTTGTTTTAACAGCTTTGGGATTTGACGTCTGATTTACTTCTGAGTAGTCTTCTGGTTGTGGGCTAATGAATATTTGGCTAGGTGATAAGCATCTGCCAAGTCATATAAACCCGTAGTCTTCTTAAATTTCGCTTCTGCGAATGATTCTAATACATTCTTCGGCAAAAAGTCAACCATGTCCTGCTTTGATGCTCCACCCTTCTCAGTTGCAAACTTCTTGAGTAGGTTTGGTGATACGATAAGCAGTCTGCTTCCGTATTTAGTCTCATTCCTAATACGTGTTATAATAACAGCTTGTAACCCTGCTAAGTCGCGCGTAGCATTGCCAAACTTCGAGAAGGCAAGTCCTTCCAGGCTTAGGGTTGTGGGGTCGTACTTCTGGATAACTTCGATAAGGTTGCTGGAGATTGTGATAGCTCTATCAAAAATGTCTCCATCAACATCTTTCTTGGTTTTGATAGTAGTGAAGTATTTGACATCACCAGATTCGTCCATAATAACAATACCCGAATTAGTGAAAGACTGGTCAATACCCATGAAGATTTTCATATAGTTTCCCTATTTTCACCGTATTTATTTTTTCGTTTTTTGGGGGAGACTAGTCGTTGTCAGTCTGGGTGTACGAACCTAAAGCCTGAACAGCGTGAAGGATCCTGTTTTTATCGGGCTGACCTTTGAAGTGAGCCAAGATCTTCAGGAAAGTGTGTGGATCATCGTACAGGGATTGAGGACGCTGCATGTGTGCATGGATGCTATCCATAGCCTGTGTACATGCTTTGCGAACATCCTCGTCTTTGTGATTTTTGCTATGGTGCTTCATATTTTCCATAGCAT
>Ga0316628_100004136_pt1 | contig 11322 bp, 12 predicted proteins | sample OWC_Aug_M2_C1_D5_FD_207648 | JGI IMG/M metagenome (GOLD analysis project Ga0316628, IMG submission 207648) | Wetland soil microbial communities from Old Woman Creek delta, Ohio, United States - OWC_Aug_M2_C1_D5_C | ecosystem: Environmental > Terrestrial > Soil > Wetlands | place: USA: Ohio... | reverse complement strand
TCCTGCGCCTCGGGGAGAGGGCGGTGCCGTCGATCCTCTCGCGCATCGACGGGCAACGCTGGTTCTTCCTTCGGAATCTCTGTTTCCTCCTCGGCGAGATCGGGGCCCCCGCCGGCATCCCGCATCTCGTAGGGATGCTGTCCGCCCGGGAGGCGAAGGTCCGAAGGGAGGCGGTCCAGGCTCTCGGGAAGATCCGGACGCCCGACCCGGACGCAATCGCCGCACTCGGCAGGGCGCTGATCCGCGAACCGTTTTTCTCCTCTTCCCGCGAGGATCCCGTCCGCATCGACGCCGCCATCGCGCTCTCCCGCATCGGGTGCACGGAGGCGATCGCTTACCTCCATCACGGGAAAACCTCGAGGAAGAAGGCGGTGCGGGAGCAGTGCGAGGCATTGTTGCGGGCGAGGGGGACGGATTGAAGGCGCAGGAGATCCTCTTCGCGATCCTGACCGACCTCGTCCGGTCGATCCAGGCGGCGGTCCTCTACCCGGACACGCACAAACGCGTCCAGGAACCGCTGGCTCGCCTGCACAGGAGGGTCAGGAACGAGGCGAAACGGCTCGGTGGCAGCCTGGGCGTGGGATTCCTCGGAGACCGGATCGTGGTCGACCAGTTCCCCTTCCACGCATCCACCCTGGGGATCGGACGCCTGGCAGGGAGAATGGCGTCCCGGGGAATCGAGAAGGTGACCATCGGGGAAGCGGTCACCTTTCCGGAGATGAAGCGGTTCGTCCATTTCGCGGCGGGCATCGGGGATGACGACATGCCCGGGCAGTGGAAACAGATCACCTTCGGCAGGATCCGCGGGGTGGACGATCCGTCGACATTCCCCGCGTCGGGCGCCGTGGAGGCCTTGCCCGCACCACAGGCGCTCGCCGGGGCGACGGACATCCTGAAGGACGTGCTCCACTCCATCGCCGTCAAGGGTCCCCTCGGGAACGTGGAGGAGGGGAGGGACATCGTGGCCGCGGTGATGAAGGGATTGCGGGATGAGGAATTCCTGATCGACCGGCTGCTCCGCATCCAGGCCCGCGACGACTACACGGTCACCCACTCGCTCAATGTCTGCGTGATGGTGGTCGCCCAGGCGTCCCGGCTGGAACTCTCCGAACCCCTGGTCCGGGACATGGGGCTTGCCGCGCTCCTGCACGATATCGGGAAGGAACTTGTCCCCGTCGAGATCCTCAACAAGCCGGGCAAGCTGGACCCCGGGGAGTTCGCGAAGATCTCTCTTCATCCGGTCCTCGGGGCGACCCACCTCCGGAAGATATCCCTCGGAAGCGAGCTTCCCGTCATCGTGTGCTACGAACACCACATCCGCCACGACCTGTCCGGGTACCCGGCCCCCCGGTTCCCCGACGCGCCGCACCCCGCATCCCTGATGACCCAGATCGCCGACGTGTACGACGCCCTCCGGACGAACCGCCCGTATCGCGCCAGTCTCGACCGCGAAACCGCCCTCGGGATCCTACGGGAGGGGGGCGGGACGGAGTTCCATCCCGCCCTCCTCGGCAACTTCCTCGAAATGGTGTCCTGACCCGCGGGCCGACGGAATCGACCGGCGGCTACATCTTCATCTTCTTGTGCCCCTTCTCCTTGTGAATGGCCCAGAGCTCGCCGCCGGGAGTCGCCTTCGTATGGACGGCGACACCGGCCTTCCCGCTCTCGATCATCGCGTATAGATCCTTCACGGTCTTGCCCTTCATGGGACCGCTCAGTTTGTCCGCCGTGATCTCGCCCTCGGCGAGCGTGCCCTTCAGCACCCCTTCACGGAGGGACGGGGCGTTGCCCGTGGTGGGGTAGAGCCACGTGATGACCGCGGCGGGGGTGCCGTCGTCGCCGACCTCGTGGACATGCGCCATCGTGACGTCCCGGATCCCCTTCAGGTCCAGCTTGTAATGAAGGGCCGTGCCGTCCTTGGCGAGTTCGAAGGTTGCCGTGCCGGTGGCGGAAGTTTTCACCTTGGGTACGGGGGTGAGCTTGATGCTGACCTTCTCCCCGTGCATTCCGCCTGCCAGGGCAATGCCCGCGACGAAGAAAGCCCCCACGAACAATCCAGCCAATGGAACGAATACGGACTTGCGCATCGCATTCTCCTCTCCTGGGGATTTCCCGGATATTGCAATAATTGAGATGGGATTTCCCTCCCGCCTGTTTCGGTTCCCGGAAAGATTGCCGGGGGGTGTTGAAGGTCCCCGGTGTGAACTTTTTTCCTTCCCCGTCGTCTAAGGGGAAGCGGCGGATAGGCATGAAAGCGACAATACCAAGTCAGGGAGGGCGGGCATGAAATCGTGGATCGCAGGGATACTCCTGTTGCCGTTGGTTTTCGCGGGATGCGCCTCGATGGGGCCGAAAGAGGGAGCGGGCTCGGTCATCGGCGGCGTCGGCGGCGCCGTCATCGGCTCCCAGTTCGGGGGAGGCACCGGGCGGGTCGTCGGCACGGCGATCGGGGCCGTAGCAGGCGTGTTGGTCGGCCAGGAAATCGGAAGGTCGCTCGACAGGGCGGACCGGCTGGAGATGGAGCGGACCGCGCAATACGCGCTGGAGAACGATCGGACGGGCGAATCCAGGGCATGGCGGAACCCGGACAGCGGGCACTCCGGGACATTCACTCCGAAGCGGACCTACAAGGCGGAGGGCGGCCGGTACTGCCGGGAGTACACCCAGACCGTGAACATCGGCGGGGAGCAGCACACCGCCTACGGTACGGCATGCCGCCAACCGGACGGAAGCTGGAAGATCGTGAAGTGACGGACCGGCTCACCCCGTGGTGAACCGGCGTGGGAGCCGATGACGGCGCCGGGCGAAGGCCCGGTACAGGAGACGGGACACGAGCATTGCGCCGGGGAGCCGGAAGAGTAGGGCGGCCGACCGATACCTTCGCGTGCGGCGCAGGATTTCGGGAAGCGCCCGCTCCCCGGCCAGGATCGTCCCGTCAGGCAGGACGAGGTGCATCGCCTGGAGGCATGCGGCCTCCGCGATTGCCGGAAACCTTTTCCGGGTCTCTTCGGATCGGCACGGCAGGTATTCGAAGGCGTCCCGGGCCGCGGCGTTGCGCCGGACCCAGTCGGCGGCCGCACGGCAGACGGGGCAATCCGCGTCATGGATCAGGACCGCCGGACGGGACTCCATATTTTTATTGTATGCCCGCCGCCCGGTTTCAGCAGATCCGCGGGAGCTGGTCCCCCACGGGATAATCGACCGCCCGCACTCCGCCGGAAAGGGTGCGCATCCGGACCCCGGCCGCCCCCTCCGTCACCTCTCCGATGATCGCCGCCTCCCGTCCGTACGGGTGCTCCCGCAGCGCGGCCACGATCGCCTCCGCGACGTCTCCCGCCACGACCAGCACCGCTTTCCCCTCGTTGGCAAGGTACAACGGGTCGAATCCGAGGATCTCGCACACGCCGCGCACCGATTCCCGCACCGGAAGCCGGGCCTCGTCCAGGACGAACCGGGCGTTGGCGGAAGTCGCGATCTCGTTCAGCGTCACGCCCGCCCCGCCGCGCGTGGGGTCGCGCATGAAGCGCACCTTGCCTGCGTACCGGGAGAGAAGGGGGAGGAGCAGGCCTGCAAGCGGCGCCACGTCCGACAGGACGGGTGCTTCGATGGCGAGATGCCGCCTCGCGATCAGCACCGCGACCTGGTGGTCCCCCATCGTCCCCGTGAGCACGATCCGGTCGCCGGGGCGGATCCCGGACGGCGCAGGCCGCCATCCGTCCACCGCAACGCCCACGCCTGCCGTTGTGATGAAGATCCCGTCTCCCTTCCCGCGCTCCACCACCTTCGTGTCCCCGCAGGCGATCGACACCCCGGCTTCCGCCGCCGCGTCCCGCATCCCCGCGAGCGCCCGCTCAAGGGTGGAAATCGGCAGCCCCTCCTCGAGGATCAGGCCGCACGAGATCGCGGTCGCCTTCGCCCCGCAGACGGCGAGGTCGTTCACGGTGCCGCACACGGCCAGCCGCCCGATGTCGCCTCCCGGAAAGAACGGCGGGGTCACGACGTAGCCGTCCGTGGTGAAGGCGATCTCCCCGTCGATCCGCCCGAGAAGGCCCGAGTCGAGAAAGGAGGACAGCACCGGGTTGTCGAAGTACCGGGCGATCACCTTCGCGATCAGGTCGCGGGTGCGCTTTCCGCCCTCGCCGTGGGAAAGGAGGATCTTCTCGTGCATCGGGTTTCTACAGGGCTCCGTATTTGTAGTACGCGGCGCACGATCCCTCGCTGCTGACCATGCAGGGACCGTACGGTTCCTCCGGAACGCACGCCTTTCCGAAAAGGGGGCAACCGGGCGGCGTGATCTTCCCCTTCAGCACGTCCCCGCAGCGGCAGGCTGTCCCTTCCGCCGCGAAGACGACGGGAACGCCGAACTTCCTCTCCGCGTCGAACGCGGCGTACGCGTCCGCGATCCGGAGCCCGGACCCCGGGATGACCCCGATCCCGCGCCATCCGGTGTCGCACGGGACGAAGATCTCGCGGATCAGCTCCTGCGCCTTCCGGTTCCCCGTGGAAGTGGCCACGCGGGAGTATTCGTTCTCCACGAGCGCGACCCCCGCCTTGCGCTGGCGCAGCAGCATCGAGATCCCCAGCAGGATGTCGAGCGGCTCGAAACCGGCGACCACGCACGGGATGCGGCGGCGCTCCGCCACCGCCCGGTACGCGTCCGTCCCGATGACGACCGAGACGTGGGCGGGGCAGAGGAACCCTTCGATGCGGACCTCGGGGTCGGCGGCCAGGATCCCCATCGCCTCCGGGATCGTGCGCACGGACGACAGGACGGAGAAGTTCCTCACGCCTCGCCGGGCCGCCGTACGGATCGCGCCGCCGATGGCGGGCGCCGTCGTCTCGAACCCCACGCCGAGGAAGACGACCTCCCGGTCCGGCACGGCGTCGGCGAGCGCCACCGCGTCGAGCGGAGAGTACACGACGCGAACCTCCAGCCCGTTTCCCTTCTCCTTCTCGAGGGAGGAGGATTTTCCCGGCACCCGCAGCATGTCGCCGAACGAGGCGAGCAGGACGCCCCGCTCCATGCCCAGCGCGATCGCCGCGTCGATGTACCCGTCGGGAGTGACGCAGACCGGGCAGCCGGGCCCCGAGAGCATCGTGACCGCGCCGGACAGAAGCGGCCGGATGCCGCCGCGGGCGATCGCCACGGTGTGGGTGCCGCAAACCTCCATCAGGCGGACCGGGGCGTCGCCCGCGTCGCGCCGGATCCGCTCGACCAGCGCCCGCGCCGTCGCCGGGTCGCGGAATTCGTTAATGTATCTCATCTGCGGCCGCGATCTCCCGGAACAGCGAAAGGGTCTCCCGCGCCTCGTCCTCCGAGAGCTTCTCGATGGCGAAACCGGCGTGGACGATCACCCAGCCCCCTACGGAGACGTCGTCGAGGAGCATCACGGAGATCTCCCGGCGCACGCCCCCCAGCTCCACCACGGCGGCGGAATCGCGAATCTCAAGGACCTTCGCGGGAACCCCGAGGCACATCGGCATTACCCCCCTTCGACCTGCATGGCCGCGTAGTACGATTGTCCGAGGGAAATTCCCCCGTCGTTCGCCGGCACCTGCCGGTGGATCAGCGGCGTCAATTTCCGCTTCCGCAGCCCGGAGAGGACGCCGGACAGCAGCGTCACGTTCTGGAACACGCCGCCGGAGAGGATGACGTGCCGCGCCCCCGAGTCTTCCGCCAGACGCGACGACACGGCAAGGATCGCAGCCGCCATCGTATCGTGGAACCGGCGTGAGATCGTTCCCGCGGGAACGGTTTCACGCGCATCCGCGGCCGCTCCCGCCACGATGCCCTTCCAGTCTACCGTAATTCGTCCGCCGGCCGAAGCGAGGGCGAACGGATACGTCCCGGCGGCGGCGCGTGCGGCGGCTCCCTCCAGCCGCATCGGCGCCTGTCCCTCGAAGCTTGCCCGCGGGCACAATCCGCAGATCGCGGAGACGGCGTCGAAGAGCCGGCCGGCGCTGGAAGTCGGCGCCACATTGATCTTCTTCTCCAGCGCTTCGTGCAGCAGACGGATCGAATCCCGGGGGACGTCGGGGAACAGCTTCAAGGCCGCCGTTTCCGCCTCCGCGGCCCCGAGGGTCTCCCGCAGCAGGGAGAGGGCGGTCCTCCACGGCTCCCGGACGGCGGCATCCCCCCCGGGGAGGGGAAAATACGCCAGGTGCCCCGCGCGCCGCACTTCCATCCCGTCGACGGTGAAGAACTCGCCGCCCCAGACCGCTCCGTCCTCGCCGTACCCGGTTCCGTCGAACGCCACACCCACGGCCTTCCCGGCGAACCCGGTTTCGGCAAGCACGGAAAAAATGTGCGCCTTGTGGTGCTGCAGGGCGAAGAGGCGATCCGCCCCGGCGCGATCGGCGAATGCGGTGGTGAAATACGCGGGGTGCAGGTCGTGGCACGCGGCGCGCGGCCGGGCGTCGAGGAACCGGCGGGAGAAGCTGTACGCCTCCTCGTAGAAGTCGCGCGCCGGCGCCTGTTCCAGGTCGCCGATGTGCTGGGACAGGTACGCCGCGTCCCCCTTGATGAAACAGAAGGTGCTTTTCAGCTCGCCGCCCAGGCCGACGACGTCGGGGAAGGAGCGCGGCAGGGTCACGGGGGCCGGGACAAAGCCGCGCGCGCGGCGGATCGGGTAGATCTTCCGGCCGACGCGGCGCACCACGGAGTCGTCGGTCCGCTGCACGACCTCGCGGTCGTGAAGCAGAAAAAGGTCGGCGATCCCGCGAAGACGCGAGACCGCCTCGTCGTTCCCGATCGCGATCGGCTCGTCGGACACGTTGCCGCTCGTCATCACCAGCGGGCGGTTCGTCCGGTCGAGGAGCATCCGGTGCAGCGGCGTGTACGGGAGGAAAATCCCCACCGTCGGCAGCCCCGTCGACACCGACGGCGCAAGGGGGGACCGGTGGCGGGCGGGAAGGAGGAGGACCGGGGCGGCCGGGGAACGCAGGATCGCCTCGTCCGCGGCGGCAAGGCGCGCGGCGGAGCGCACGGAGCGGATATCCGGGAACATCACGGCGAACGGCTTCTCCTCACGCCGTTTCCGCTTCCGGAGCGTGCGCACGGCACCGTCGTTCGTCGCGTCCACGGCGAGCTGGAAGCCGCCGAGCCCGCGCACCGCGACGATCGACCCGCCGAGGATCGCGGCCGCGGCCGTGCCGATCGGGTCGGCGCAACCCACCGGCGCGCCGTCCGCGCCGAGGACGGACAGCCGCGGACCGCAGGCGGGGCAGGCGTTCGGCTCGGCGTGGAACCGGCGGTCGAGCGGGTCCCCGTACTCCTTCCGGCACGCGGCGCACATGGGGAAGGCGGCCATCGACGTGCGCTCCCGGTCGTAGGGGAGGGAGGCGACGATGGTGAACCGGGGGCCGCAATTCGTGCAGTTGGTGAACGGGTACCGGTGGCGGCGGTCCGCGGGATCCGCCATCTCCCGCAGGCAGGCCGGGCAGGTCGCGATGTCGGGCGGGATCGTGGAGAGGGCGATCCCGTCGCGGCGGCTCGCCCGGATCGTGAACCCCCGGACGCCGGCGGGAACGGCCTTGCGGACGGAGAGGCGGGTCACGCGCGCCGCCGGAGGGATCTCCGGACCGAAGAGGACGCGAAAGCGCGAGAGCGCCGCCGCGTCCCCTTCCACATGGACGACGACGCTCCCCGGGGTGTTCTCGACCCACCCGGCAAGACCGCAACGCGAAGCCAGCCGGTGGACGAACGGCCGGAACCCGACCCCCTGCACCACGCCTCGGGCGGTGATCTCGATCGCCGCGGTGCCCACGGGGCTGCCCGCTACGGGCGGGGGGAGGCCGCGAACGCCGCGATCTCCGACCGGATCTTTTCGACGATCTCACCGAACCGCGCCGCGAGCGGTTCCGACAGATCGAGGCTGTACGATTCGATGTCGGCGGGGACTATGCCGAGGAGGATCATCTCCGGCAGGGTCTCCCGAAGCCGCATCATCGCGAGGGTATCCGCCAGGTTCAGGTCGTGGAGGGACCATGGGGGAGCGCCGTGCCCGGCCAACTCCCCGGGGGTCATCCGGACGACCGTGCCCGGCGGGAACGGCGCGTCGACGGCGTCGACCAGGACGACGCGTTCCTCCCCCTCGACCAGGTTGAGAAGCGTGGCCCCCGCCACCCCGCCGTCCACGTACTCGACGCCCGGCGTCGCATCCCGTGTGGAGAGCTCCCGCACGACGTGGATTCCGATCCCCTCGTCGCAAAGCAGGATGTTCCCGACGCCGATGACCCGCATTGCCACCTCCCGTTTCAAGAGACAAAGTGCTCCATTTCATATTTATTGCAACACATAAGGAGCGGATCGGAGCGGGATACCCCTTCCGAGCGGGCGTGTGTTTATTCCGGAGCCACGGATGGCGGGAGGGAAAAACACCCGCCAGTGAAGGCAGCCGGGGACGGCAGCCGGAACGTGGCTCGGAAGGGTGCATCACGCGGAGATCAAAGCTCCTCCGTTTACCTTACCGTTATTATGAAATGAAGTACCAAGTGTAGCAGAACGGAGGCGCGGGACCGGTGTGGTATCCTGACCCGCATGGGACAGGACGGCAACGTGCGCATCGAGGTGGAGCGGTCGATCCTGCAATCCGCGGACGCGGCCGCCGCTGCCATCCGCGAACTCCTGTCGGAGCGGAGGATCTTCGCGCTGAACCTCATCTCCTCGCCGGGTTCCGGGAAAACCACGCTGATCGAGGCGCTCCTCGCCCGCTTCGACGGCAAGGGAGGCGTGGCGGTCGTCGAGGGGGACATCGAGACCGAGATCGACGCGGAGCGGATCCGGAAGCACGGGGTCCAGGTGCGGCAGATCAACACCCGGACGTCCTGCCACATCCAGCCTTCCCGGCTCCTCTCCGTCCTCCGGGAGATGGACCTGTCGGAGACCCGGCTCCTTCTCGTCGAGAACGTGGGGAACCTCGTCTGCCCCGCGGAAGTCCCGCTGGGGGAGGATGCCCGCGTCGTCCTGCTGAGCGTGACGGAAGGGGACGAGAAGCCGCTCAAGTACCCGCTCGTCTTCAAGACGTCCGGCCTGCTCGTGATCACGAAGACGGACCTGTTGCCGTACGTGACGTTCGACGTGGAGCGCGTCCACCGCGCCGCCCGCGCCGCCAATCCCGCCGTGGAGATCTTCGAGGTCTCCGCGACCACCGGCGCCGGGATGTCCGCCCTTCTCGACCGGATCGAGGCCCTTCGGGCGGCAAAGTATTAAGTGCACGAACTGGGAATCGCCAACGAGATTCTCGGCGTAGCGCTCTCCGAGGCGGACCGGCACGCGGCGACGAAGGTGACGTCGATCCGGCTGCGCGTGGGCGTGCTGCGCGCCGTCGAGCCGGAGAATCTCTCCTTTCTCTTCGGGCACCTCGCCCGCGGAACCCCCGCGGAAGGCGCGCTCCTCGAGATCGTGGAGGAACCGGTCCGGGTCGAATGCGCCGCCTGCGGGACAACCGAGGCCCGCTCCTTCACGTTCGAATGTCCACGCTGCAAGGGCCCGGATATTTCGGTGACCGGCGGCGACTCCCTGTCGATCCTCTCCCTCGACGTCGACGCCTGAGCGTTTCGCGCTTCACTGCATCAATACGGTAACTTTTGGCCATTGAGCGCAGGACTCCGGGCTCGTGCCCCCCGTTTTTCCTACTGCGGGGGTACCCCGGCAGCGCGCAGCTCGTATCGGGGCGGGGGGGCATCCTCTCCGCTACGCCCTGCGTCCCGTACTTGATACGTTACCGTACTAGTGGAATGGAGCGCTTGGCCCTGCTCCGTCGGTTCGGCTCCATCCCGGACGCGGCCAAGCCTGAATCGCCCTCATAAAAAATATTAAAACATGGTTTTTGTACATGACCTCGCCATCTCCATGTATCTATATATATTTATAATGTATTGATTATCAAGAATAATTCTCTTGACAATAATAGAACTATTTTTTAAATTTTTTAAATCACCAGGCTACCCGTGCAGGAGGCGCAGATGCTCACGAAGCGGGGGTACGGTCTCAATCGGCGCGATTTCATCCGGCTCGCGGGGGGAACCGTCGCGGCGCTCGGGTTCTCCGGGGCGTTGACCCCGAAGCTGGCCCGGGCGATCGAAAAGGCGGCGGCGGGGCGGCCCAAGGTCGTCTGGCTCCACTTCGCCAGCGACACCGGGTGCACGGAGTCGTTCATCAAGTCGGACCACCCGAGCGCGGGGGAACTGGTACTCGACATCCTGAGCGTCGATTACCACGAGTCGATCATGGCCGCCGCCGGGAAGCAGGCCGACGAGGTGCTGGCCAAGGCCGTGGCGGGGAAGGACTACATCTGCGTCGTCGAGGGCGGGATCCCCACGGTCCCCGGCCACGGGATGATCAACGGGCGGGAGATGCTGGACATCGCGAAGGAGGTGTGCGGAAACGCGAAAGCGGTGGTCGCCATCGGATCCTGCGCGGTCGACGGCGGCGTCCCTGCCGCGAAGCCCAACCCGAGCAGGATCCTGGGCGTCGGCGAGGCGATCGGGAAGCCGGTCGTCAACCTGCCGTGCTGCCCGGTCAACCCGGAGTGGCTGGTCGGCACCGTCGTCTACGTCCTGACGATGGGGAAGCTCCCCGAGCTCGACAAGAAGGGCCGCCCGCTGATGTTCTACGGGAGGAAGATCCACGACAACTGCCCGCGGCGGACCCACTTCGACGGCGGACGGTTCGTCGAGGCGTTCGGATCGAAGGAGGAAGCCCAGGGGTATTGCCTGTACAAGATGGGGTGCAAGGGACCGGAGGCGTGGTCTGAGTGCCCGAAGACCCGCTGGAACTCCAAGGAGTCGTGGTGCATCGAGATCGGCTCCCCGTGCCTCGGGTGCTCCGAGAACCAGTGGACCGACAACTTCGCCCCCTTCTACGGAAAGCTCGCCGACGTCGCCCTGCCGTTCGGCGACCTGACGGCCGACAAGATCGGCGTCGGCATCGCGGTCGCGACCGGCGCCGCCATCGTGGGGCACGCGGTGGTCAAGGCGTCCCGCGGGAAGAGCGCCGACGATTCGAAGAAATAGCAAACCGGACACTCCGGGAACGGACGAGAGGGAGAGCCCATGGCCAAGCGAGTGGTGATCGACCCGATTCCCCGTATCGAAGGGCACCTGCGCATCGAGGTGGAGGTGGAGAACGGCAAGGTGAAGGACGCCTGGAGCTCGGGGACGCTGTTCCGCGGCTTCGAGATCATCCTGCAGGGGAGGGACCCGCGGGACGCCTGGTTCATCACCCAGCGGATCTGCGGCGTCTGCCCCGTCTCCCACGGGCACACGAGCACCATGGGGCTTGAAAATGCGTTCAAGGTGACCCCCCCCGACAACGCCCGG
>Ga0316628_100004135_pt1 | contig 11323 bp, 7 predicted proteins | sample OWC_Aug_M2_C1_D5_FD_207648 | JGI IMG/M metagenome (GOLD analysis project Ga0316628, IMG submission 207648) | Wetland soil microbial communities from Old Woman Creek delta, Ohio, United States - OWC_Aug_M2_C1_D5_C | ecosystem: Environmental > Terrestrial > Soil > Wetlands | place: USA: Ohio... | reverse complement strand
GCGGCGTGCTGCGCGCGGATTTCGGTTATTCCTTCCGCACGCGCCAGCCGGTCTTGAAAGAGATCGGTCAGCGGGTGCCGAACACGCTTTACTTGATGTCGATCACGCTCTTTGTGGCGCTGGCGATTGCCATCCCGGTCGGCGTGATATCGGCCCTGAAGCAGTACTCCCCATTTGACTTCACCGTGACCACCCTGGCCTTTGCCGGGCAGGCCCTGCCCGACTTCTGGCTCGGCCTCATCCTCATCATTGTCTTCTATGTCTGGCTTCGCAATCCATCTACCGGAGAGCCGCTCCTGCCCTCCGGCGGGATCTATACCATCGGCGCGCCGTTCTCGATCGCCGACCGCCTCGCGCACCTGGTCCTGCCGGTCATGGCGGGCGCACTAGGCTGGCTGGCCTGGTATTCGCGCTTCCTGCGCTCCAGCATGCTGGACGTCATCCACCAGGATTATCTGCGCACGGCGCGTGCCAAAGGCGTGCCGGAGCGTACCGTGATCTTCAAGCATGCCCTTCGCAATGCCCTGATCCCGCTCATTACCCTGTTCGCCCTCGATCTGCCCTACATCTTTGGCGGAGCCGTGTTCATCGAGATGATCTTCTCCTGGCCCGGCATGGGCCTGTTGTATTACCAGGCAGCCCTGCAGCGCGATTATCCTGTCCTCATGGCGGTGCTGGTGATCGGCGCCCTCTTTATCATCGTCTCGAATCTGCTGGCAGACCTGCTCTACGCCTATCTTGATCCGCGGATCCACTATGACTGACAGCCCGCCGGTCGCCCCTGTCGTCGATCTGCCGCTGCCTCTGCCGGTCCCCGCGCAGCCTGCGCCGGAGAGCACCGCGCGCGTCGTATGGAAGCGTTTCCGCCGCCATCTCGGGGCGCAGGTTGGCTCCCTGCTGCTTCTGATCCTGGTGCTGGCGGTGCTGTTGGCCCCGCTTTCGCCCTATGATCCAGAGAAGTCCCGTATCCTCGACCGGTTCCAGCCCCCGTCGTGGCAGCACCCAATGGGAACGGATCCGCTGGGTCGGGACCTGCTGACCCGCATCCTTTATGGAGGCCGCATCTCGATGACGGTCGGCGTGCTGGTCGTGGGCATCACGCTTACGCTGGGCGTGACTGTTGGCGCCATCGCCGGCTATGCCGGCGGCATCCTCGACCATCTGCTGATGCGCATCACCGATGCCGCGCTGACACTGCCGTCTCTGCTGGTGCTGATCCTGCTCGGGGCCATCATGCGCGAAGTGGAGGTTCCGATCTTTGAGCGGAACAGCGTGCTCACCATTGCGGTGGTTATCGGCTTGCTGTCGTGGATGACGTTCGCCCGCCTGGTGCGCGCCGCGTTCCTCACACTGCGCGAGCTCGATTTCGTCACGGCTTCCCGGGCGCTGGGCGCCTCGCCGTTCCGCATTGTTCTGCGTCACATTCTACCCAATACCATCGGCCCGATCATCGTCGAAGCCACGCTCGAGTTGGGTTATGCCATCATCGAAGAATCCGGGCTGAGCTTCCTCGGCTTTGGCATCCAGCCTCCCACGCCCAGCTGGGGCAATTTGCTGAGCAACGCGCAGGAGAACTTCATCCGGTATCCCTGGCTGGCGATCTTCCCCGGGATCATGATCTTCCTGACGATCATTTCCGTGAACTATGTTGGCGACGGCCTGCGCGACGCGTTCGATCCCTACAAAGTCCTGCAAAAAGCCGGCGAGGTCTGATCTCTCCGGCGCTTCTGCCGCAAGCACCTTCGGACATTTCAGAAAGCTCTGAGAAGGACGGTTCACATGTCTGGCGAACTCAAACCCCTCGAACCCCTGAAGACGCCCTTTCGCCTTCAATACCTGGGCACAGAGCAACTTGACCAGCTCCAGCAGGCCACCCTCGGAATCCTGGAGCGTACTGGCGTGAAGTTCCCGTCGGAGGTGGCGCTGAAGGTGCTGGCGGAACACGGCGCCCAAGTGGACTTCACGACACAGGTGGTGCGTTTCCCGCGCGACCTTGTGCTGAAGGCCATGCGATCAGTCCCGCGCTACTTCCAGGTCGGGGCACGCGATCCATTCTACGATTTCCATCTCTCCGATGGCTGTACTTACTTCACCACGGATGGCTGCGGCGTCGAGACCATTGACCTGGAGACGCGGCAGCGGCGCCCCTCCTGCAAGGAGGATGTGGCCCGGATGGCACGCGTGGTCGACTATTTGCCGGGCATTGCCTTTTACTGGCCGATGGTGAGCTCGCAGGAGCACGGCCGGACGGCTCCCCTGCACGATCTGGATGCCGGGTTCCGCAACACGCTCAAGCACATCCAGAGCGAGACGATCATGGGCAGGCGGGACGCCAGCTACGCACTGGAGATGTCTGCTGTCATTGCCGGCAGCGCCGAGGAGATGCGCAAGCGCCCCAACTTCTCGCTCCTGGTTTGCACCATTGCGCCGCTCGTCCAGGATCGGGATGGCATCGAAGCCAGCATGGTCCTGGCGGAGGCCGGTATCCCGGTGGGCTTCCTCTCGATGCCCACGCTGGGTACAACAGCTCCCGCCACGCTGGCGGGCGCCCTTGCCCTCGCGGATGCGGAAGTCATCAGCGCCACGGTGCTCACGCAGCTCGTCCATCCGGGTGCCCCCGTGTTCCACTCGATCATGCAGGCCTGGGCCGACCCAAGCTCGGGGCGCTATGTCAGTTACCCGCTGGATGCTCGCGGCCGCTATGCAGTGGTCGACATGGCGCATCACTGGGGCATGCCCTGCCTGGGCTCCTGCTTCGGCACCGATGCGCTGGAGGCGGGCACCTGGCAGTCCGGTTCCGAGCCGGCGCTGGATTCATTCATGATCGGCCTGACCGGCGTGGAATGGGTCACCGGTCTCGGGCTGACGCAGACCTACACCCGGCTGTACCCTGAATCGCTGCTGCTCGACTATGACCTGTACCAGAAGGCACGCTACGCGTTGATGTGCATGGACATCAACGCCGAGACGCTCGCCCTCGATACCATCGATGCAGTGGGCGCAGGCGGTCACTTCCTGGCCCAGAAGCACACCCGCACGCATATGCGCGACGCCATGCGGCGGGCTATCACGCAGCAGATCGGCCCGGATGGCAAATACCGCGAGCCGCGTGAGTACGCGGTCGAGCAGACCAAGTGGATCCTGGCCCATCACCAGCCCGAGCCGCTCGACCCTGCGAAGCAGACAGAACTGGATCACATTCTTGCTGCCGCAGACCGCGAGCTGGTCTGACCTCGTGCCCACAACCCATGTCCACGACGCCGGACGCAACGCCACCACTGCAGCCAATTATCCCCGCCTTCCATCTGCGCATCCTGGATGATGAGCAGTCGCGCCAATTGAAGTCGGCCACGCTCCAGGTCCTGGATGAGATCGGTGTTCATTGCCCATCCCGGAAGGCCCTCGAGATCTACGCGGAGCACGGCGCCAGGGCCGACCTCGGCAGCCAGACCGTGCGCATCCCGCCGGATGTTGTACTGAGGTCGCTGTCGTGCGCGCCGCGCTTCTATGTCATGGGTGCGCGCTCGCCCAGTCACGACCTGAATCTCGACGGCAAGCGCATGTTCGCTGCGACGGATGGCTGCGGGGTCGAAACCATCGATTTTGTCACCCGCGTGCGGCGCCCGTCCTGCAAGGCAGATATCGCTGGCATGGCACGCGTCGCCGATGCGCTGCCTTCGATCGGATTCTATTGGCCGATCGTCAGCGCACAGGACTTCCCTTCCACCGCGCCTCTGCATGAGCTGGATGCCGCGTTCAACAACACGGTCAAGCACGTCCAGAGCGAGACGATCATGGGCGCCGCGTTGGCACGCTATGCCGTCGAGATGACGCGTGTCGTCGAAAGCGATGAGCAGACCCTGCGCGCCCGCCCGCCGCTCTCGCTGCTTGTGTGTTGCATCGCGCCGCTTGGCCTGGACCGGGACGGCATGGAGGCCGCGCTCGTCCTGGCGGAGGCCGGGCTGCCGGTCGGCTTCATGTCCATGTCGAACCTGGGAGCCACCGGCCCTGCCACGCCGGCGGGCACGCTCGTGACCGGCGATGCAGAGATCGTCGCGGCGCTGACCCTGATCCAGATGGCATATCCCGGGGCGCCGGTCTTCCATTCCATGATGCCCGGGCTCATGCACCCGCGCACGGGCGCATATCTTGCAACGGCCTGGGAGGGCACCTTGCTTTACCCGATCGGTGTGGAAATGGCCCACCAGTGGGGCGTGCCGAGCCTGGCGGGCATTTTCGCCACCGACGCATCCACTCCGGGCTGGCAGGCTGCCGGGGATGCCGCCTCATCGCTGATGCTGTGCGCCCTGGTCGGGGCGGAGACCGGAAGCGGACTCGGCCTGCTGGAGTCGTGCCGGCTGCTCTATCCCGAAGCCATATTGCTCGACAGCGATATCTATCACCGCATTCGGATCGAGGCCGCGGGTCTGGACACGAGCACTGCGGCGCTTGGACTGGAAGTGCTGCGCGAAGTGGGACCGCGCGGCCACTTCCTCAAACACCGCCATACCCGTGAGACGCTGCACCAGCGCCTCTTTTCGAACCTGACCAACCAGCCGGCGCCGGCCGGCGGTTACCGCGATCCGATCGAGGTCGCGCGGGAAACGGTCCAGTCCATCCTGGAGAATCATCATCCGCGGCCCCTGCAGCCTGTCCAGCAGCGCGAGCTGCAGCGCATCCTTGCTGCGGCAGGGCGCGAAATGGAGCGATGAGGCCGCGCGCGGCCCATCCACTGAAGCCTATGAGAACCCAGATCCAAGTCCTTTCCAACGACGAGTGCGCGGAGCTCCACGAGCGCAGCTTAAAGCTGTTGTGCGAGACAGGCGTGCGGGTGCTTTCGGAGCATGCCCGCAAGTACCTTGCCGGCGCCGGCGGCGAGGTGGACAAGGCCGCCGACCGGGTCCGTTTTCCACGCGCCCTGATCGAGGAGTCGCTGCGGCTTGCACCCCGCAAGTTCACTCTGGGCGGGCGACGGCCCGACTGGGACCTCGACATGAATATTGGCGAGTGCTCGCTGCTCGCCGACGGCGGCGCAGTGTCTGTGCTGGATTGGGAATCCGGGGAGATCCGCCCGGGAACCTTCGACGACTGGATCGCCGCCACCCAGCTCATCGACACCCTGGACGATATTGGCGTGTATTGGAACATGGTGGAGGGCGGCTTCAAGGATTCACTCGCGGACTTCGTGGCCTATTACCGCAACCTGCTGAAGAACTGCTCCAAGCACCTGCAAGATTCCGCCGATACGCCTGAGAAGGCCCGTCTGCTGCTGCAGATCCTCGAGATCGCCTTTGGAGGCAGGGAGAACGTGCGCATCAAGCATCCGTTCTCTTATCTCCTGTGCCCTGTCTCGCCGCTCATCATAGACGCCAAGTACACGGATGCGTACCTCGAAACCGTTGGATGGGACATCCCCGTTGCCATTATGCCGATGCCTCTCATGGGCGCCACGGCACCCGCCAGCCTGCTCTCCACATTGCTGCTCGCGAATGCAGAGTTCCTTGCGATGCTGTGTCTCGTGCAAGCCGCGGGCCCGGGAACGGGCGTCATCTATGCTCCCAACCCGCAGGCGATCGAGCCTCACTCGTGGAGGTACACGGGCGGCGCGGTGGAGAACTCGCTTTTTGGCGCAGCCGTGACCTGCATGGGACGTTACTACGGTCTGCCTGTTGAGGCCGGGACGGGCGGCACCGACCAGTATTACCCCGGCGCGCAGGCCGGCTATGAGCGTGCGCTCAACTGGGCGCTGCCCGCCATCGCCTGGCCCGATATCCTGGTCGGGCCTGGACTGCTAGGTGGCTCCACGATCCTGTGCCTCGAGCAGATGGTCATGGATGTGGAGATCTACCGGCGCTGCTCCCGCCTATACGAGGGTATCAGGACCGATGACGACCGCTGGCTGGATGACCTGATTCAGCAGGCAGGTCCGGGCACGAACTTCCTAGCGCAGAAATCCACTCTGAAAGCGCTACACGAGGGCAGGTTCTACCTGAGTGAGGTCGGATTCCACGGAACCTACGAGAAATGGAAGGCCGCTGGGATGCCCGACATCGTCGACGAGATCCAGGACATCACGCGCAACATTCTGAAGAAGCACCAGCCGCTTCCCCTTGACCACGCCGCCGACGCCGAGCTGGAGCGCCTGGAGCGCCGCCAGCGGGCAGCCGACCGCTAGCATCCGAGACCGAGGCCTCATGAAATTCGTTGCCGAATTCCTCACGGAAGAAGAAAAGGTCCGCGTTCATGAACTGAGCATGCAGATCCTGGAGAACGTGGGGATCAAGTACCGCGGGCAAAGGGCTCTGCCGCTGCTGGAGAAGAACGGCGCCAAGGTCGATTGGGATACCGGCATCGCGCGCATCCCCCGGGAGCTGGTCCGCGAGGCACTTGCGCTCGCCCCCCGGGCCTTTGTGCTGGGCGCGCGGAACCCGCAGCATGACTACCCGCTGCCATCTTCCGTCTCGCACTACGCCGTGGACGGCACCTCTGCTTTCGCGCTCGACTTCGAGACCGGGGAAAAGCGCTATGGGACCATGCAGGATATCGAGAAGAGCCTGCGCATCTTCCAGCAAATGGACATGGGCGTGATGGCATGGGCTCCGACCGTGGCATCCGAAGCGCCCGCGTGCTCCCGCCCGATCCACGAGTTCATCGGCATCATGAAATACTGCTCCAAGCACGGACAGCACGAGGTCCACCACCCGCGCCAGATCCCTTACCTTACGGATGCGGTTGAGCTGGTTGCCGGAAGCCGGGAGGCCGTCAAGTCCCGGATGGCATACTCGCTCATCTATTGCCCCGTCGCGCCTCTGATGCACGATGGAGACATGCTGGACGCCTATATTGAGCTGGGCGAGTGGGGCATGCCCGTGATGGTGCTGCCCATGCCGGTGACCGGCACGACGGGCCCTGCCAGCCTGTTCTCCAACATTGCGGTGGCAAATGCGGAAGCCCTCTCGACGATCGTGCCGCTCGAGCTGGCTCACCCAGGGCGGCCTGTCATCTACAGCAGCGCCACCGGCTCCGTGGACTTCCGCAACGGCGCCTACCTGGCGGGCACGCCCGAGATGGGGCTTCAGTCTGCAGCGCTGGTGGTCATGGGCCGTTACTACGGTCTGCCCAGCACCTCTGCCGGATGCACCTCCGACGCCAGGCAGCCCGGTGCAGAGGTCATCCTGGACAAGCTCATAACCACGATGCCCCCGGTGTGCGCCGGCTCAGATATCATCGTGGGCACCGGTGAGATCGAGAGCGACCAACTGCTGATCCTCGAGCAGTTGGTCGTCGACAATGAGATCGGGCGCCTGTGCCGCCGGCTGTACGAAGGCGTGGATGCGCGCACAGAAATGGACTACTACGAGGATGTCCTGCAGGTGGGACCAGGCGGCCACTTCCTCGGATCCAAGAACACGCGCCGCGCCGCTCGCAGCAGCGAGTTCTACATGTCGAACCTGCTCGACCGACATACATATGAAGCGTGGCTTCGTCTCGGCAAGCCCAGCATGTACACCAGCGCGCGGGAGCAGGTGCAGAAGATCCTTGCCGGACCCATGGTGGATCCGCTGCCGGATGATGTCCTATCCGGGCTGGACGCTATTCTGCTGGCTGCCGACAGAGAGCTTGCTGACAGCGACTGAAGGCTGAGCGCCTCGTTAGCTGGATGGATGGGGGCAGCGTTCACGCGGCCATTTCGTTGCGTGGCCGCATGGGGCAAGCGCTCGTAGCCCCGTATTGCAGCCCGCTACGGGACGGGTCATATTGGAAAGTAATTCCCTTCGACCCGCTCGCGGTACTGCCGTTCCCCAGACGACGGTCTTCGGGACTATAATGATTCCATATTGCACTAGCAGCGCTTCGGGGATTGTCGCACGTGCTGTCTGTGATACTCCAATCATGATGACCTCGGCCCCGAGTATAGCCCTGTGCGAACCGCCGTGTCCGATAGCCTGATCGAGCTGAGCAACGTGACTATCCGGAGATAGCCGAATGATCGAACGATCGCTAAACCGGGTCCTTCGCCGCGTCGACTGGCGCTTCCTGCTGTCCACCACCCAGATCGAAAAGAGCCTGTGTTTGTCCGGCGCTCCGCAGCTCCAGCAGTCTCTGGCGGCGGTCTCCAAGACCTGCGTCGATCCGAAGGGTCCATTGACAGACGACTGCGAAGTTGTGGCAGCCGTTCAGCCAGGTCATGCCACCCTGCTGGCTGCTAACAAAGCCCTCGGGGCGAACGGCATGCTCTATAGCGAATGGGTGGGATGGAGGGCTGGCGGCACAGGGGGCATCGAGTCCCGGCTGGGGAGAGCTGGCTTCAAACACAGCAGGGCTTATTGGGTATACCCCAATTCAACCCAGCCTCAGTTCTGGGTCCCAGTTAATTCATCCAGAGCCCCCCTGCGCTATATTGCACAGACCTTGCGGCCCAGTCGTGGTCGGGTGTTAGGCTTGCTCCGTGGAGCGCAGGTCGAACTGCTGGCATTCCTTACCCGAACCGGGCTGGTTCCCCATCTTGGCGTGATCTCTGATCGATCTGCCCTTCCTCACGATGATGTTTTCCAAGTCATTCGCGCCGAGTATGAAAAGGCCCATGGGCAGAGAGAGGCGCGACTGTCTTTTCTGGTCACATCCGGCGGGGGGCAGGTCAACAGTAAGATCGTCGTTCTGGTTTTCGATGACCGCGCGTCCGCATCGCCGGTCTGGGTGGTGAAAATTCCGCGTGTGCCCGAAGATGGGGCCACGCTCGAGGTCGAAAAGAGCATCCTTACCGAATTGAGGCATCTCGCCGGGGAAGCAAAACCCGCTTTCCTCGTCCCGTCGTTTCTGTGGAGCCAAACGTTGCACGGTGTTCAACTCTACGTACAGACGGTTCTGACCGGCAGGCCCTTTGCGGAGACCCTGGCAAAGGTGGAATTCTCTGAAGCCGCTGCGCTGCTGACTGAAATGCAAGTCAGCCTGGCTCAGCAGACTGCCAGCAGCACGCACCTGCGGGCTGCCTGGGAAACCACAGATCCATTCCTGAGCCAATGGGCCAAGCTTGCTGAGGGCATAGTGGACGCGCGGGAAATCGCGCAGACTCAGACGATCCTCGCATCACTGGGTGTGATACCGGAAGTCTTTGCGCATAACGACTTTACGCCATGGAATATCGTCGAGACAAGGGAAGGCTTGGGTATTTTCGACTGGAGCGATGCCTGTCAAAAAGGAGTACCCTTGCTCGACCTGTTGTACGGATTGACAACGAGTGCTTTTCTGACAAAGACTGGCCGGGGGCCCCTTGAGCCGGTGGGTATGCAGAGGGCGTACCAGGAATTGCTTGATCCCGAGACTCCCCTGGGGAGAATCTTTCAGGCGTCTCTTGATTCCTACACTCGGCGGGTTGGCCTGCCGCCCGAAAGCATCGCACCTCTGCGCCTGATGACCTGGATCAAGCATAGCCTTTACGAGCTAGAGAATCATAGAGTGCAGACCGGTCGTCGGGAGAAGCTGGTCAACAGCGTCTGTATTCCCCTATGGAGAATGGAACTCCAGATCCAGAGTCGTCCGCTTGAGAATGCGCCAGAACGATGAGCAGCAGGCGGTGCTGTCGCAGGAATACGGGCCGCAGCACGGTGACCGCGATCCCTTAGGTTCACAGCCTGGCGCTCCGCAGTGTTGTCGCACCAAATTATGACTTGCTTTGCTCGCAGGCAGCAGCGTACTGCCTGAGTACCTTCGTTATTCTTAGCCCGATCGCCTGTTCGGCGCTGAGGCCTGTTTCCCCCAGGAATTGGCCGGACAAGGAATAAGGTAGCACCTGGGTGCCAAGGTTCTGCATGAGCCTCTCCACTGCATGCTGGACCTCCGGCTGGCACCAATAGTAGCGGGCGCGGTCGCTCAGGCTGAACTTGCGCTTGAACGCCTGTTCCTGCTCCGTGCCCGCGTAGTATTCACTCCAATATCCCGGCTGCGCGACCATGGTGGTGTCCATGACCTGGAGGAGATTCGAGCACTCTTCCGCGGGCAGCCAAGCATCCTCCAGCATAGCCAGCGCAAACATCGCCTCGCGATAGGCGAAGGTGAGTGCAGGCCCGACTTTCAGGATGGCGAAGTGATCGCGTACGAGGTTCTTCAGCGCTTCCTGCTCCTGATAGTCCGTGGAGTGCGCCTCATACACCATTGGCTGCTCTTCAATGTAAGCGGACAGGTCGTGGGCCGCCTGCGGGGCATAGCGCATGACCGAATCGTCCCCGAACTCGACGCCCGGCTGAACGACGACCGCGACGACCCGTTCCCACGCTGCGTGCAGGCCCAGGTCGTGGAACGCCCGGCGATGGATCTCGATGGTCTCGCGGGCATCGTCGACGCTGGTCACGTGTGTGCTTTTCTCATCGAGCGTCGCGCCGCCCGGGCGGGGAACCTCAGTGCCGATCACGTATCGCAGCCGGGAGTCACCGGACTGCTCGGCAACCTTTGCCAGCTCGGCAGCGCGGCCTGCAGCGACCTCCTTTTCGAGCGCGCGCTCCGGATCACCGGCGAGGCGCATGCTGCAATCCAGGTGGAGCTTGGTAAAGCCTGCCTCGACATAGGCGGCTACCATCGTCCTGGCCTTTGCCATGGCCGCCCGCGCGACCTCGTTCCGCCATACGTGCGGCCCCAGGTGGTCTCCGCCCAATAAGATGTTCTCATATTGGATCTGGTGCTGAGCCGCGATCCGGCGCACGAAGTCTGCAAAATCCTGCGGCGTCATGCCTGTGTATCCGCCAAACTGGTTGACCTGGTTGCAGGTCGCCTCGATCAGCGGATGCCCGAATGTCCTCAGCGCTTGTTCGAGCACCCGGGGATGCGCAGAGCAGATGGATGCGATGCCTCTCGCCTCGCCTCGCTTCTGTGCGGCAACCACATCATCCAGGTACATAGCGCAGGGCCTCTTCAAGTGTTGGCTGTCCGTCGGTTCCACCGGCGCTTCTCATCGATAATGCTCCGCACGCACACGCCAGGCGTAAGGATCGTTGGATCTCCCAATGGTTGAGGTACCCATAGAGGAAGCCCGCGTCGAACGTATCACCCGCCCCGATGGAGTCCACGATGTCGACGGGGATCGACTCGCACCGGACGATACTGTCCTGCTGGCATGCCAGCGCACCGGCGGCGCCGAGTTTTATCGCCACCGACCTGGCGTTTTCCGCTAACCTCTGTGCGGCAGTCTCAACGTCCTCGGCATGGCTGATCGCCAGAGCTTCTGTACGATTTGGCAGGAAGACGTCTGTGAGGCACAGGAGCTCGTTGACGCCGGCCCATTGCTCCGATGGGTCGAAGTTCGTGTCCAGGGAGGTGCTTAGGCCCAAGC
>Ga0316628_100004134_pt1 | contig 11323 bp, 10 predicted proteins | sample OWC_Aug_M2_C1_D5_FD_207648 | JGI IMG/M metagenome (GOLD analysis project Ga0316628, IMG submission 207648) | Wetland soil microbial communities from Old Woman Creek delta, Ohio, United States - OWC_Aug_M2_C1_D5_C | ecosystem: Environmental > Terrestrial > Soil > Wetlands | place: USA: Ohio... | reverse complement strand
GCGGCGCTGTTCCTGCTGCCCGCGTTCCAAGGCGAACCGATGACGCCGCCCACGGCCGCGGAGCGCCGCGCGGCGCTCGAAAAATTCCGCGCCGTCCTCGTGCGCCACACCGCCGCCGGGACACCGGTGACACCGCTGATCGGCGCTACGCGGCGCCTGGATGCCGCGCTGGCGAAGCTGCCGGCGACGTCCGAAGCGCTCGCCGCGCTCGAGCGGCGGTTGCTGTCGGCGCTGCCGTCGCGGCTGCGCGATCTGCGCGAATCGCTGCAGGCCGGGCCGGTGAAGGCCGGCGATCTGCCGGCGGCGCTGCGCGCGCGCATGGTGGCCGCAGACGGTCGCGTCCGCATCGAGGTCGAACCGCGCGTCGACGTGCACGATCGCGCCGCGCTCGAACGCTTCGTCGCCGCGGTGCGGAGCGTCGCGCCGGATGCGACCGGCTCGCCCGTCATCATCATCGAGGCGGGCAACACGATCGTCCGCGCCTTCGTCGAGGCCGGCGCGATCTCGGTCGTCGCCATCGCGGTGCTGATCGCCATCCTGCTGAGGCGGGCGGGGGAGGTGGCGCTGGTGTTCGCGCCGCTGGTGATGTCGGCGCTGCTCACGGCCGCCGCCGCGGCACTGCTCGGCATGCCGTTCAATTTCGCCAACGTGATCGTGTTGCCGCTGCTGTTCGGCCTCGGCGTCGCGTCGGGCATCAATCTGGTGATGCGGGCCCGGCTGCTGGCGCCGAAGCTCGACGGCCTGTTCGCGTCGACCACCCCGCGGGCCGTGGTGTTCAGCGCGCTGACCACCATCGCCTCGTTCGGCACGATGGGATTTTCGGGCCATCCGGGCACGGCGAGCATGGGCATTCTGCTCGCTGTCGCGCTCACCCTCTCGCTGACGACGTCGCTGGTCCTGCTGCCGGCGCTGATCGCGATCTTCGGCGTGCGCCGCGCGGCGCACGCCGAATGAACGGCGCGCGCCGGGGGCGGCGAAGGCCTACGGGTTGAGCAGCTTCTCGGTCTTGCTGTCGAGCTCGGAGACCAGGCCGGGAATGCCGCGCTGACCGAGAACGCTGCTGTACTCGGAGCGGCGCACGGCCAGCTGGCTGATGCCGTCATCGATCAGGACATCGACGATCTGCCAGCCACTGTCGTTCTGTTTCGTCACGTAGGCGAGCTTCACCGGCGAATCGTTGGGCTGATTGATGCGTGTATTCACCATCATGATGCCGCGCGGTCCGGGCGCGACCGACACGACCTCGAACGACTGGCCGTCGAAGGAATCGAACTGCGCGGCGTAGGTAGCGACGCTGAACTTGTCGAAGGCATCGATCAGCTTCGCGCGCTCCGCAGCCGAGGCCTTCGGCCAGGCGGGCCCGCTGGCGATCGCGGCCATGAGGCGCAGATCGAAGCGGCGCGCGAGCTCCGGCTGCAGCAGCGCATAGCGGCCCTTGATGCCGAGTTTCTTGGCGTTCTTCATGGCATCGAGCAGGACCGCATGAAAGCCGTCGACCACCGCCCGGGCGGCTGCGGCCGCGGCCGGAGCGATGTTCGCTGACTGTGCTGCCGGAATGGGGTCGGCTGCGTGTGCGGCTGGCGCACCGGCCGCCAGAAGGGTCGCGATTGAAACGGCGGCGGCCCGAAGGGCGAGGCGCGAGGGCTGCATCATGCTATACTCCGTCAGGGCGTGGGGTAATGATCCCCGCATCATTTAGGTATCGCCGGGCCAGCCCGCAACCGGCCGGGCCAGAGAAGCCATTATTTTTATCCGGGATTTTCGGCAAAATTTCATTAACCTCTCGTGTTAACTGATTCTATTGCCTTCTCGGCTACTGTTCCATAGTATCCCGGATTTGAAGGAGTTTCCGCTCCCAATCCGGGCGGGGACAGGGGAAGTGGGCTGCCGGTGCAAGGGGATACAAAGGGGCTATGTCGATGAGTTTCGGAGTGACCGCATTGGGTCGTCTGACGACGACTGCGATCGCGGTAGCGGGGCTGCTGACCGTGGCAGCGCCGGGCGCATCGGCGGATGAAACCGCCGCTCAGTCGAATTCTGCGGACAACGAATCGGTTGCGCAGGCACAGCCGGCGGCAACCGATGCGAACGATCCGCTCGAGCCGGTGAACCGGGCGATCTTCGCCTTCAACGAATTCATCTACGCGCTGATCATCCGGCCGATCGCCGATGCCTATGTGCTGGTGATCCCGCAGGAAGCGCGCGACGGCGTCAAGAACGCCCTCGGCAACGTTCGCAGCCCGGTGGTGCTCGCCAACGACCTGCTGCAGGGCGAGTTCACGCGCGCGTGGCAGACCACCGAACGGATGTTCATCAACACCACGGTCGGCGTCGGCGGCGTGGTCGACGTCGCCAAGATGTGGGGCATCAACGGGCACGACGAAGACGTCGGCCAGACCCTGGCGGTCTGGGGCGTGCCGGAGATGTTCTACCTCGTGCTGCCGATCCTCGGGCCGTCGAACCCGCGCGATGCCGTCGGCACGTTCGCGGACGGCTATCTCGATCCGCTCAGCTACTGGATGTCCAACACCAACCGCGAGGAGATCACCTGGGGCCGCACGGTGCTGTCCGGCGTCGACTCCTACTCCCGCGTGATGGACGATCTGAAGAAGCTGAAGGAAACCTCGATCGACTATTACGCCGCGATACGCAGCATTTCGCGCCAGAAGCGCGAAACCGAAATCCGCAACGGTGCGCCGCTGGTCACGCCGCTGCCCGATATCCGGTACGATTTCAACGCCCAGCTGACCACCGGCAGCCACTGACGGGCGCGCAGTTCCGGACGGCCGCGGGGATATTCTCCGCGGCCGTTCGCATTTGCGGATTTGACTTCGCGGCGTTTCGTCCGACATTAGAGCCCTTGTAACCGCCGGATAGCGCCATGTTCATTCAGACCGAAGCCACCCATGATCCCAACCGCATGCGGTTCCTGCCCGGCCGCGCGGTCTATCCCGACGGCGTGCTCGCTTTCGCGTCCGCCGCCGAGGCCAGGCGGTCGCCGCTCGCCAGCCGCCTGTTCGGCATCGAGGAAGTGCGCGCGGTCGAGCTCGGGGCGGATTCGGTGACCGTCACCAAGGCCGATTCGGCCGAATGGCTGCAGCTCAAGCCGGCGGTTCTGGGCGCGATCATGGACCATTTCGTCGCCGGCATGCCGGTATTGACCGAGGCCCAGGCGGCGCCCGAAGGCGGGGCCGAGCTGCCGCTGGACGAGAATGACCCGGTCGTCGCCGAGATCCGCGAGCTGATCGAAACCCGGATCCGGCCGGCGGCGGTGCAGGGCGGCGGCGACGTGCAGCTGCGCGGCTGGGAAAAGGGCGTGGTCTATCTCGAGCTGCAGGGGCCGGCATTCCGGCTCAAGGCCGGCATCGAGAACATGCTGCGCCACTATGTGCCCGAGGTGCAGGGCGTCGCCGACTGGCGCGACGCGCGGCCGAAGCCCGGCCTCGCCACGCCCGAGGGCCAGACGATCCGCGAGTTGCTGGAGAGGGTCATCAACCCGCAGGTCGCGGGCCATGGCGGCCGCATCGCGCTGGTCGATGTCGACATCCCGCGGGTCTATATCCGCATGGAAGGCGGCTGCCAGGGCTGCGGCATGGCCAACGTGACCCTGAAGCAGGGCGTCGAGGTACAGATCAAGCAGGCGGTGCCGTCGATCCGCGAAGTGCTCGACGTGACCGAGCACGCCGACGGCACCAACCCCTATTACCAGCCGGCCTGAACCGGTTCGCCGCGCCGCAATTGCCGGCGCGATCGCGGGGTTTCCGATTGCTGCAACGCGGCCCACGGCGCTATGAAAGGCGCCTCGGGGCCGGGCTGGCCGCGGACGCGGGCGGGAGAGAATACGTGGCACTCTATCTGGTTACCGGCGGCTGCGGCTTCATCGGCTCGCACCTCGCCGACGCGCTCGTCGCCGCGGGCCATGGCGTGCGCATCCTCGACGACCTCTCGACCGGCAAGCGCGAGAACGCGCCGCGCGCCGCCGAGATCGTCGTCGGCGACGTGGCCGACGCGGCGATCGTGCGGCGCGCGACGGCGGGCGTCGCCGGCTGCTTCCATCTCGCCGCCATCGCCTCGGTCGCGCGCTCCAACGAGGACTGGGCCGGCACCCACCGGGTCAACCTCACCGGCGCGATCAACGTGTTCGACGCCGCCCGCGCCCAGCAAGGCGGGCCGGTGCCGGTGGTCTACGTCTCCTCGGCCGCGGTCTACGGCGACAATCCGAACGTGCCGCTGTCCGAAGACGCAGCGACCCGGCCGCTCACCGCCTACGGTGCCGACAAGCTCGGCTGCGAACTGCACGCCCGCGTCGCGCACACCGTCCATCGCGTGCCGGTGGTCGGCTTCCGCTTCTTCAACATCTACGGACCGCGCCAGGACCCGCGCTCGCCCTATAGCGGCGTGATCTCGATCTTCACCGACCGCATCCTCGCCGGCCGCCCGGTGGAGGTCCACGGCGACGGCGAGCAGACGCGCGACTTCGTCTACGTCGCCGACGCGGTGCGCTTCCTGATCCGCGGCATGGCGGGGCCGTTCGGCGACTCGCGCGTCTTCAATGTGTGCACCGGCCGGGCCACCTCGGTGAATGCGCTCGCCCGCATCATCGGCGAGGCGGCCGGCAAGCGCGTCGAACTGCGCCACGCGGCGCCGCGGTCGGGCGACATCCGGGTATCGATCGGCGATCCGCGTGCCGCCGCCTCGGCGCTCGGCATTCGCGTCGAAACCGCGATCGAGGATGGGCTTCGCACCACGGTCGCGAGCATCGCCGCTGCCGGCGGATAGAGCTCGCGATGGATCGCGAGAACGTTCCATCGCCGCGCGCATCCGGCACGGCCGACCGCGCCGCCGTCCAGGCGATCAGCGACTGGCTGGTGGCGCAGGGCCTGAAGACGGCCGGCTTCGAGGAGATGTTCGCCGGCTTCTGCGAGCGGCTGGCCGAGGCCGACATCCGCCTGTGGCGCGGCTTCGTCAGCATGCGCACCCTCCACCCGTCGGTGGCCACGATCGGCTATGTCTGGCGGCCCGAGGTCGGCATTCAGGGCGAGGCGCTGCTGCACGACGATCTCGAATCGGACGAGGTCCTGCGCAGTCCGTTCCGCTACATGATCGACCACGACGTCGCGCGTCTGCGCATTGCGCTCGACCGGCCGAGCGACGGCCCCGACTTTCCGGTGCTCGACGAGTTCCGCCGTGCCGGCGCGACCGATTACTATGCCACGACGATCGGCTTCCGCTTCGCCGACGAGGCATCCGACCGGTCGGGCGTCATCGCGTCGTGGACCACCGACCGCCCCGGCGGCTTCACCGAGGCGGACATCGCCACGCTCGACCGGCTGCTGCCGCGGCTCGCGCTGTCGCTCAAGGCGACGCTGACCTGGCAGATCGCCGGCAACGTGCTCGACACCTATGTCGGGCCCGAGGCCGGGCGGCGAATCCTCGGCGGCCGCATCAGGCGCGGCCAGGCCGAGGTGATCCGCGCGGTGGTGCTGTTCGCCGACCTGCGCGGCTTCACCGCCGCATCGGACGAGATTCCGCGCGACGACCTGCTGCCGATGCTCGATGCCTATTTCGAGTGCATGGTGCCGCCGATCGTGGAACGCGGCGGCCAGGTGCTGAAATTCATCGGCGACGGCCTGCTCGCGGTATTCGACCTGTCCGCGGGCCCGCGCGACGCGGTCTGCCGCTCGGCGCTTGAAGCCACCATCGATGCGCTCGGCCGCGTCGAGACGCTCAATGTGGAGCGCCAGCGCAGCGGCTTGCCGATCCTGCCGCTGCAGCTCGCGCTGCATCTCGGCGATGTGTTGTACGGCAATGTCGGCGCGCGCGACCGCCAGGACTTCACTGTCATCGGCCCGGCGGTGAACGAGGCCAGCCGGATCGAGGCGCTGTGCAGCGCGCTCGAGCGCAACCTTTTGATCTCCGCGACCTTCGTCGAGGCGGCGACGTCGTGCCGTCACCGGCTGGTGCCGGTCGGCTTCCACGTGCTGCGCGGGGTCCGCCAGTCGCAGGAGCTGTTCACGGTGGGGCCTGGCTGAGCCACGGCCAACTTGACGAAAGCTTGCGGACCGGCGAGACTTTCCTTCGGGTGGAATAACAGGCCGCCCCTTTTCTCGTCGGGGGAGGAGGGACAGGAGCACCCGACATGCGCAGGCTTGGTAAATCCCCGCTTTTCGCCCCCGTCATCGCGATCCTGGTCGGCCTCGTCGCCGCACCGCAGGTGCGGGCGGATGTGATCGTCGCGCCGAATGCCAATGTGGCGCTCGAGGGTAATGCCTCGTCGACGGCGCCGTTCAACGGTCCGTTCCGCTATCAGCAGGACTACGAAGCGTTTCAGTTCGGCGGAACGCCCTTTCTGATCAATGCGATCGCGTTCCGTGCCGACGCAAGCCAGTCCGCCGCCTTTTCCGCGACCGTCGCCAACATGACCGTGATGCTGTCGCTCACGAACAAAGGCACCAATGGCGGCGCCGGCGGCATGAGCTCGACCTTCGCCGCCAATATCCTCGGTCCTCAGACCACCGTGTTCAGCGGGGGCATCACGTTCAACAGCGCGCCGACCGGTTCGCCTCACGCCTTCGACGTCGTCATTCCGCTCACCACGTCGTATCTCTACGACCCGTCGCAGGGCAATCTGCTGATGGAAATCGTCAACCAGTCGGCGTGGGCGGTGACGCCGGGCAGCCAGTTCGGCTTTCTCGACTTCGATTTCTCGAACAGTAGCCCGCGGCCGATTGCGCGCATCTTCGCCAACGGCGGTCCGTCGTCCCCGACGGCGACCGTCGCCAACGCAAACGATCCCAATCGCGGTCTGGTGACCGAGTTCATCGGCACCGCGTTCAGTGTGCCCGAGCCGGCGTCGCTCGGTTTCATGCTGATCGGCCTCGGTGCAATCGCCCGTCGTCGCCGACGCGCCTGAATCAGGAGACGGCGGCGGTTATGCCTTCGCCGCCGCGGCCTTCTGCTCGGCGGCGACGCGGGCGACCGGCTTGTCGTCGATCGGCCAGTGCAGCAGGGCGGCGACGAAGCCGGCGATGATGACCATCCACCAGGCGGCGTCGTAGCTGCCCATGTGGGTGCGGATGTAGCCGCCGAGCGAGACGCTGGCGAAGCTGCCGATCTGGTGGCTGAGGAACACGACGCCGTAGAGCGTCGCCAGATAGCGCGGCCCGAAGATCTGCACGACGATGCCGGAGGTGAGCGGCACGGTGGCGAGCCACAGCAGCCCGACCGCGCAGGCGAACACGATGATCGAGCCTTTGCTTACCGGCACCAGGAAGAAGGCGAGGAACACCAGCGAGCGCAGCATGTAGATATTGGCGAGCAGGTACTTCTTGGAGAACCGCTCGCCCATCGCGCCGGCGCACCAGGTGCCGATCATGTTGAACAGGCCGATCAGCGAGATCGCGGTCGCCGCCATCGCCGGATCGACCGTGGTGTCGCGCAGATAGCTCTCCAGGTGGTTGTTGATGAACTGGACCTGGAAGCCGCAGACGAAGAAGCCCATGGTCAGCAGCCAGAAGCCGCGATGACGCCGGGCTTCCGACACCGCCTGGCCGAGGCTCTGCTTGTCCTTGCGGGCCAGCGCCCGGTTCGCGGTCTTCGCGATCGCGAGCGACAGCGGCACGATCATCGCCACCATGCCGCCGAGCACCAGCGCGGCGGTTGCCCATCCCCAGCTGGCGATCATGCCGTGGCTGAATGGCACGACCAGCATCTGGCCCGCCGTGCCGCCGGACGTAACGATGCCGAGCCACAGCCCACGGCGTTCCGGCGGCGCCACCCGGCTGGCGACCGACAGCAACATCGGCAGCGCGACGCCGCTGGAGCCCAGCCCGACGACGAAGGCGACGCTGACGATCAGGCCCTCGGGCGTGACCGCGTGCGCCATCATGAACAGCCCGGCCGCGTAGATGATCCCGGAGACGACCAGCACCTTGATCGGCCCCCAGCGATCGGCGATCGCGCCGACGAACGGCGTGGCGAGGCCGTAGACCAGGCTCTGCAGCCCGGTCGCGAGCGACATGACGGTGATGTCGTTGCCCCAGCCGAGGCCGGTCGACACCGGGCGCAGGAACATGCCGAAGCTCTGCCTGCCGCCATAGGCCAGCAGGATGATCGTGGTCGCGCAGACGAGGACGAAGATCGGGCTGCGCCAGAACGCTTTCTGCATCGTTGAAGCTCCGCCCGCCTCAGGCCCGCGCCGCGGCACGGCTGGCGAGCACCTGGTCCACCGGCCGGTCGTCGATCGGCCAGTGCATCAGTGAGGCCAGCGCGCCGCCGATGATGACGATCCACCAGGCGATGTTATAGGAATGGGTCGCGTCGAAGATGCGCCCGCCGAGCCACACGCTGGTGAAGCTGCCGACCTGGTGGAAGAAGAAGACGATTCCGTACAGCGTCGCCATGTAGCGCGCGCCGAACATCTGATAGACGATTCCCGACGTCAGCGGCACGGTCGCGAGCCACAAGAGCCCGACCGACGCGGCGAAGATGTAGACCGACAGCGGCGACAACGGCACCAGGATAAATATCATGAAGATCATCGACCGGCCGAGATAGAGCATCGCCAGCAGATACTTCTTGCGGTAGAGGCCGCCGAGCCAGCCCGATCCCCAGGTGCCGATCATGTTGAACAGGCCGATCACCGAGATCGCGGTGGCGCCAATCAGCGGGTCGAGCCCCTGGTCGGCCAGATACGCCGGCAGATGGTTGTTGATGAACTGGACCTGGAAGCCGCAGGTGAAGAAGCCCATCGCCAGCAGCCAGAATCCGCGGTGCTCGCGCGCCTCCTTGAGCGCATGCAGCATGCCCTGGCCGCCCTTCCGGTCGCTCAGGGCCGCGCCGCCGGCGAGGCGGATCATGCCGGCCAGCGGCAGGATTAGTAGCACGAGCAGCCCGAGCGCGACCAGCGCGACCATCCAGCCGTAATGGGTGAGGACCACCTGGCCCGCCGGCACCAGGACCAGTTGGCCGCCGGTGCCGCCCGACGTGATGATCGCGAGCCACATGGTCCGCTTCTTTTCCGGCGCCACCCGGCTCGCGATCGACAGCACAAGCGACAGCGCGCATCCGGCCGAGCCGACGCCGCCGAGCAGCCCGGCGCTCAGCATCATGCCCTCGGGCGTGGTCTGCTGCGACATCAGCAGGATGCCGGACGCGTAGAGCACGCCGGCGACGAGGATCACCTTGACCGCGCCCCAGCGGTCGGCGATGGCGCCGACGAACGGCGCCGACAGGCCGTAGATCAGCGCCTGGGCGCCGAACACCAGCGACAGGCTTTCGCGACCCCAGCCGAAATCCTGGGTCATCGGCCGCAGGTAGATGCCGAAGCTCTGCCGGCTGCCATAGGTCAGGAACACCATCGCCGTCGCGCACACCAGCACGAATGCCGGGTTCTTCCAGAACGGCCCCGCTTGCGCGGCCGTCGAGCTCTTCGTTGTCATGGCGGGTGGAACCTCGAGCGGTGGATCGTGCTACCGGGCGGCGGCCTGCGCGGCGAGACGCGGCACCGCGCGCTCGTCGATCGGCCAGTGGATCAGCGCGGCGACGAAGCCGAGCGCGATGGCGGTCCACCAGATCGGATCGTAGGAGTGGTACATCGCGTACAGCTTGCCGCCGAGCCAGATGCCGAGGAAGCTGCCGATCTGGTGGCTGAAGAAGGCGAAGCCGTACAGCATCGCCATGTATTGCGGCCCGAAGATCTGCGCCACCAGCCCGCTGGTCAGCGGGACGGTGGCGAGGAACATCAGCCCGGTGACGCTGGCGAACAGCCACACGCCGACGTCCGAGATCGGCAGCAGGATGAACGCCGCCATGGTCGCCGAGCGCGCCATGTACAGGATGGCCAGCAGGTATTTCTTGCTGAAATGTCCGCCGAGCGCGCCCCACACGAAGCAGCCGATCATGTTGAACAGGCCGATCAGCGCCAGCGCCTCGGCGCCGAGCTCGGGCGACCTGCCGGCGAACTGGAGATAGGCCGGCAGGTGCGCGCCGATGAACATGGTCTGGAAGCCGCAGACGAAGAAGCCGACGACCAGCAGGATGTAGCCCGAGTGGCCCGATGCCTCGCGCAGCGCGGCGACGACCGACAGGTCCGCGCCGGCGCCGCTTTCCGGCGCGCGCTGGCGGCCGGAGACGGCGGCGGCGAGCGGCACCGTGCAGGCGATCAGCACGGCGAGGATCGCCAGCGTCGCCACGTGGCCGTGGGTTGATATGAAGAACTGCGCCGTCGGCACCAGCAGCAGCTGGCCCGACGAGCCGCCGGCGCTGGCGATGCCGAGAAAGAGGCTGCGGCGCTCCGGCGCGACCGAGCGGCCGACGACCGCGAGCAGGATCGGGAAGCTGGTGCCGCTGACGCCGAGGCCGGTGAGCAGGCCGGTCGACAGCCACATGCCGGCGGGAGTCTCGGCGGTCGACATCAGCCACAGGCCGACGGCGTAGAGCGCGATACCGGCGCAGACCACGCGGCCGGCGCCATAGCGGTCGGCGATCGCCCCGCAGAGCGGCTGCGAGACGCCCCAGATCAGGGTCTGCAGCGCCATGGCGAACGAGAAGACCTCCAGGCTCCAGCCATGCGATGCGGTGACCGGAGCCAGGAACAGGCCATAGGTTTGACGCACGCCGAACGAGGTCAGCAGAATGGCGGTGGCCGCGATCAGGATCGCGGTCGGACTTCGCCAGGAGCGGGAGGCCATCGGACAGTTACTCTCCAGGGCAGGACGGACGCCATGATAGCGCCCGCTGGCCGCCCGCGTACAGCAGCCCCGCTTCGCGCCCGAAGGGCCGGTTCGCGGGCTGTCGGCGCCACGGGCCGGCGCCAGCCTGAGGATTACCTATGGCGGAAACCGCCCCGGGACTACTTGTGACGGAAAATGATTCGGGCCTTGGTGAGGTCGTAGGGAGTCATTTCGACGTCGACCTTGTCGCCTTCGAGCACACGGATGCGGAACTTGCGCATCTTGCCCGCGGTATGGGCCAGCACCTCGTGACCGTTGTCGAGCTTGACCCGGAACATCGCGTTCGGCAGGCGCTCGACCACGGTACCGGAGAACTCGAGAAGCTCCTCCTTCGCCATATTGCCGTCACTGCTGGTTCAATCCGGCGCCATTAGTGCGCCCGGACCGTGAAACGTCAAGGCCATTTGCGGGCTCGTTCTGCAGGCGCGCCGGGGACGATCAGCGCATCACCGGCATGACGTAATCGGCCCGGCGCACGCCTTCGGGCCAGCGCGAGGTGACGGTCTTCAGCCGGGTGTAGAACCGCACCCCGTCCATGCCGTGCATGTGCAGCGGGCCGAAGATCGACCGCTTCGAGCCGCCGAAGCTGT
>Ga0316628_100004133_pt1 | contig 11323 bp, 7 predicted proteins | sample OWC_Aug_M2_C1_D5_FD_207648 | JGI IMG/M metagenome (GOLD analysis project Ga0316628, IMG submission 207648) | Wetland soil microbial communities from Old Woman Creek delta, Ohio, United States - OWC_Aug_M2_C1_D5_C | ecosystem: Environmental > Terrestrial > Soil > Wetlands | place: USA: Ohio... | reverse complement strand
ATCGTCAACCAGGGCTCCTACCTGCTGTTCCTGCTGGTGATGCTGCTCGGCACCGGCACCTTCATGGCGATGGGCTTCGCGCTCGCCAGCTTCGCCGAGACCGCCGAGAGCTACGGCGCGATCTCCAACCTGTTCTTCTTCCCGATGATGTTCCTCTCCGGCGTCTACTTCACGCTCGACGCGGCGCCGCGCTGGATGCAGAAGGCGGTGTACCTGCTGCCCCTGTCGCCCTACCTGAAGGCGCTGCGCGCGGTGTTCAACGACGGCGCGACGCTGGCCGGCCACGCCCTCGGCCTCGGGGTCGTCCTGCTGTGGGGCATCGCCGCGTTCGCCGTCGCCGTCAAGCGCTTCCGCTGGGCGTGACCGGGACGGCGCGCCGGCGCCGCATTTGCGCCTAGAATCGGCACCACTTCCCTGGGAGGCGCCGCATGCGCAGTCGGATCGCCGTTCTCGCCGTCCTCGTCGTGTCCGCTCTCGCCCTCTTCGCGCCCGCTGGCGCCCGCGCCGCACAGCCGCCGTGCGACCTGCTGTTTACCGGCGGCAGGATCGTCGATGGCACCGGGGCGCCCTGGTTCCGCGCCGACCTGTGCGTAATCGGGGAGAAGATCGCGGCGATCGGCCAGCTCGGCGAGCGGCCCGCGAAGCGCCGCATCGACGCGGCCCAGCTCATGCTGGCGCCCGGGTTCATCGACATGCTCGGCCAGTCCGAGTACAACGTGCTGGTCGACAACCGGGCGGCGAGCAAGATCACCCAGGGCATCACCACCGAGCTGACCGGCGAGGGCTCCGCGATCGCGCCGACCGACCGGCGCATGATCGACGAGGGCAACGAGGTCTGGCAGCGCTACGGCGTGCGACCGACCTGGACGACGCTGCGCCAGTACTTCGAAGCTTTCCGCAAGGCGCGGCCGACGATCAACCTCGGCACCTTCGTCGGCGCCGGCGGCGTGCGCAACCTGGTCATCGGCGAGACCGATCGGCCGGCGACCCCGGCCGAGATCGAGAAGATGAAGGCGATCGTCGCCGCGGCCATGGAGGACGGCGCCTTCGGGCTCTCGACCTCGCTCCAGTACGTGCCCGACCGCTTCGCCTCGACCGAGGAGATCGTCGAGCTCGCCCGGGTCGCGGCGCGCTACGGCGGCAGCTACATCACCCACCAGCGCTCGGAGAGCTACGAGATCGACTCCAGCTTGGACGAGGTCTTCCGCATCGCCGCCGAGGCGAAGATCCCGGCCGAGATCTACCACCTGAAGACCGCCTGCCAGGCGAACTTCGGCCGGATGGGGCACGTGCTCGAGCGGATCGAGGACGCCCGCGCCCGCGGTCTCGACGTCTCGGCCGACCAGTACCCCTACCTGGCGGGTGAGAACGGGCTCGACGCCAACCTGCCGCTGTGGGTGCGCGAGGGCGGGGTCGACAAGGAGGTCGAGCGTCTGAAGGACCCGGCGGCGCGGGTGCGGATCAAGGCCGAGCTCGCCAAGAACGACCCGAGCTGGGAGAACCAGTACCTGTGCGCCGGCGGCGCCAAGGGCATCCTGATCGCCAGCGTCGTCAACCCGGCGCTCAAGAAGTACGAGGGCCGCTTCCTCGACGAGATCGCGGCGAGCGAGAAGAAGGACCCGCTCGACGCGCTGATGGACATCGTCGCCGCCGACCGCGCCCACACCGCCAACATCATCTTCATCATGGACGAGGCCGACGTGAAGCTGGCCCTGCGCCATCCGCTGGTGTCGCTCGACACCGACGCCCCGGCGGTCGCCGAGGACGGCATCTTCTCGCAGGAGAAGTCGCATCCGCGCGCCTGGGGCTCGACCGCCCGCATCCTCGGCCACTACGTGCGCGACGAGAAGCTGATGCCGATCGAGGAGGCGGTGCGCAAGATGACCTCGCTCCCCGCCACGCGCATGGGCCTCGCGGAGCGCGGCATCCTGCGCCCCGGGATGTTCGCCGATCTCGTCGCCTTCGACCCGGCGACGATCGCCGACCGCTCGACCTACGCCGACCCGCTGCACTACAGCGCCGGCATCCCCTACGTGGCGGTGAACGGCGAGCTGGTGGTGGACCAGGGCCGGATCACCGACGCGCGCCCCGGCCAGGTGCTGCTCGGGCCCGGGGCGCGGCCGCGCTAGCGGATCATTTCTTGAGGTTCTTCGTCAGGAACTCGAGGGTGCGCTTCCAGGCGTCCTCCGCCGGCTCCTTCTTGTAGTTGGTGCCGGACGGGTTGGCGAAAGCGTGGCCGACCCCGTCGTAGATCTTGATCGTGGCGTTGCGGCCCGCGGTCTTGAGCGCCGCCTCGAAGTTGTGGACGTCGGCGACCGGGATCGCCTGGTCGGCGGCGCCGAAGATCCCGAGGATCGGCATCTGCAGCGGCTTGAGCTTCGCCGGATCGGTCTCCACCCGGCCGTAGTACATGACCAGGGCCGCCAGCTTGTCGGGCATCTCGAGCGCCCCCTGCAGCGCCCAGCCGCCGCCGAAGCACCAGCCCATGATTCCCACCCGCGGCGACTTCTGCTGCGTCGCAAGGTAGGCGTAGGCCTGGCGCAGGTTCTCGCGCGCCGCCGTCGGGTCGACCGCCTGCATCATCTTCTGCGCCTCGTCGGGCACCGTCGTCTGGCGCCCGCCGTACAGGTCCACCGCCAGCACCATGTAGCCCTGCGCGCCCAGCCGGCGCGCGGCGCCACGGATGTTGTCGTTCAGACCCCACCACTCGTGGATCAGGATCAGGCCCGGCCACGGGCCGCCGCTCGCCGCCGGCCGCGCCAGGTACCCGTGCACGCGCTGGCCGGCGATCGTGGCGTACGCGACCTCGCTGCCGGGCACCTCGCTCGCCGGCGGCACCTGCCCCATCTCGGTCGGCACCGGCGAGTCGTGCTGGTGGGCTTTCGCCATGCTCGCCGCATCGCCGCCGGTCGGCGGTGCGGGCTTCGGGTCGCCGGCGAAGGCCGGCGCGAGAGCGAAGACGGCGAGGCTCGAAGCGAAAAGGAACGTGCGTAGCATCGAACACCTCCTCGGGTGCCGGGCGCCGCCCGGCGGGGATCCCGGCCATCGGCGCGCGGGGTGTTCGAGGCTATCACCCCGCCAGGCCGGCCCCATGTCATCCGCCCACCCGGGTCCCTCGCTCACGCTATCCAGAAAGAGCCCGTCAACTTCGCTCCCGGATCCTTCGCTTCGCTCAGGATGACAGCCAGGAAACGTGCGCTCTCTCAGCCACTGCGCGACGTCTCACCGAGTGTGCTCTGTCATCCTGAGCGCAGCGAAGGATCCCGACCGACCGGCTCCGTTTCATCCCCACCCGGCTCCGCGAAGCCGGTACTGACTCGGGATGACCGGGGCCGGCGACCGCCGGGCTCCTCAGAGCGGCTCGAGCTCGGCGGTGAAGTGGCGCAGGTGGGTGGACTGGTGGACGATGCGCAGGCCGCGCAGGGTGTCGCGGCGCTCGGCGACCCAGCCCGCCACCTCGCCGACGTAGTCGATGTGGCTCTGGGTGTAGACCCGGCGCGGGATCGCCAGGCGGACGAGCTCGAGCGGCGCGATGCGCTCCTTGCCGGTCGCCGGGTCCTTGCCGCCGAACATCAGCGTGCCGATCTCGACCGTGCGCACGCCGCCTTCCTCGTAGAAGGCGCAGGCCAGCGCCTGGGCCGGGAACTGCTGCGGCGGGATGCGCGGCAGGAAGGCGCCGGCGTCGACGTAGATCGCGTGGCCGCCCGGCGGCCGCACGATCGGCATGCCCGCCGCCTCGAGCGCCTCGCCGAGGTAGCGGGTCGAGGCAATGCGGTAGCGCAGGTAGTCCTCCTCCACCACCTCGCGCAGCCCCACCGCGATCGCGTCGAGGTCGCGTCCGGCGAGCCCGCCGTAGGTCGGAAATCCCTCGGTCAGGATCAGCAGCTCCTCCTCCTGCATCGCCAGACGGTCGTCGTTGCCGGCCAGGAAGCCGCCGATGTTCGCCAGGCCGTCCTTCTTGGCCGAGAACGTGGCGCCGTCGGCGAGCGCGAACATCTCGCGCGCGATCGACTCGACCGAGCGCTCGGCGTAGCCGGGCTCGCGCAGCTTGATGAAGTAGGAGTTCTCGGCGAAGCGGCAGGCGTCGAGGTAGAACGGCACGCGGTAGTGGCGGCACAGGGCGCTCGCCTGGCGCAGGTTCTCCATCGACGCCGGCTGGCCACCGCCCGAGTTGTTGGTGACCGTCGCGATCACGCAGGCGACCTCGCCCTCGCCGCCGCCGAGCAGGCGCTCGAGCGCCTGGAGGTCGAGGTTGCCCTTGAACGGGTGCTCGACCGACGGCACGCGCGCCTCGGCGATCGGGATGTCGATCGCCCGCCCACCGAGCGCCTCGACGTTGGCGCGGGTGGTGTCGAAGTGGGTGTTGGCGACGACCACCTTGCCGCCGACCGCCAGGCAGGAGAACAGGATGCGCTCCGCGGCGCGGCCCTGGTGGGTGGGGATGATGTGCTTGAAGCCGGTCAGCTCGCGCACCCGCTCCTCGAAGCGGAACCAGGAGCGCGCCCCGGCGTAGGACTCGTCGCCGCGCATGATCCCCGCCCACTGCTCGCTCGACATGGCGCCGGTGCCGGAGTCGGTCAGCAGGTCGATCAGGATGTCCTCGGCCCGCACCTTGAACAGGTTCCAGCCGGCGGCGGCGAGGATGCGGCGGCGCTCCGCCGCCGTGGTCATGCGCAGGGGCTCCACCATCTTGATGCGGAAGGGCTCGATGATCGTGTGCGCGTGGCGTTCGGACATGCGCGGACGGTAGCAGCCGGCGGCTCTTCCCCCACCCGCCCGCCGGGGCGGGCGCAACGACGGCTCAGGCGCTCGCCGCCTCGCGCAGCAGCGCGCGCAGCCAGACCTGTGCCGGGTCGTGCTCGCTGCGCTCGTGCCAGACCAGCGTGAACGGCGTCGCCGGCAGGTCCACGGGGAGCGCGACGACCGCCAGCGCCGGCGCGCGGGCGGCGCGCCGCGCCAGGCGCTCGGGCAGGAAGCCGAGCAGGTCGGTCGCCGCCACGAGGTCGGCGACCGCGGCCAGATGCGGCACCGTCGCCACGACCCGCCGCCGCTTGCCGCGCGCGGCCAGCACCGCGTCGAGCATGGAGGTCGCCGGCCCGCCCGAGTACGCCACCCGCACGTGGCCGAGCGCCAGCAGGCCGCGCACGTCGAGCCGCCGCCGCGCGGCCGGGTGACCGCGGCGCAGGACGCCGACGAAGCGCTCGCGCCACAGCGTCGCGCCGCGCAGGCCGGTCTGCGGCGCGTACTGGGCCGGGAAGAAGCCCAGCGCGGCGTCGACCGCGCCGCTCTGGAGGGCAGCCGCCGGCGGCTCGAACAGGAACTCGCTGCGCTGGACTCCGAGCGCCGCCCGCGGGGCGCGCGCCTGGAGCGCCGCCACGACCGCGGGCACCAGCAGCAGATCCGCGTAGTCCGAGCCGGCGAGCAGGAAGGTGCACTCCGCCGTCCGCGGGTCGAAGCGGGCCGGCCCCTCGATCGCCAGCCGCGCCTGGCGCAGCGCTTCGCCGATCGGCCCCGCCAGCGCCTCGGCGCGCGGCGTCGGTAGCACGCCGCGGGGACCGCGGTGGAACAGCGGGTCGCCGAACAGGCGGCGCAGGCGAGCCAGCGAGCCGCTCACCGCCGGCTGGCTGCGGCCGATCCGCGCCGCCGCCCGGGTCACGCTGCGCTCGGCGTACAGGGCGTCGAAGACGACCAGCAGGTTGAGGTCCACGGCTTCGATCTTCATTGACGGCGATGATATCTGCTATGTCGAGAATCCATGACGCAAATCGCCAACCTCGCCGCATACTCTCCCGACATGAACCGCCCGACGCTCGCCTCGACCGCCTTCGCCCTGCTCGGTAGCCTCGCCACCGCCGCCCTCGCCGCCGCACCGGCCGCGCCGCCCGACCTCGCCCGCAAGGTGAGGGCCTGGCGCCAGGCGCACGAGCCCGCGATCCTGCGCGAGTTCGTCGACCTCCTGGCGCTGCCCAACATCGCCAGCGACACGCCGGCGATCGAGAAGAACGCCGCCGCGATCGTCGAGCTGCTGCGCCGCCGCGGTCTCGCGCCCGAGCTGCTGCGCGTCGAGGGCGCGCCGCCGGTCGTCCTCGCCGAGCTGCGCTCGCCGCGGCCGCACGCCCGCACGGTGACCTTCTACGCCCACTACGACGGCCAGCCGACCGACCCGGCGCAGTGGCACGGCGCTCCCTGGCGGCCGGTCCTGCGCGACCGGGCGCTCGAGGAGGGCGGCAAGGAGATCGACTGGGCGGCGCCGGGAGCCCGGCTCGATCCCGAGGCGCGGCTCTACGCCCGCTCGGCCGGCGACGACAAGGCGCCGATCATCGGCCTGCTGGCGGCGCTCGACGCGCTGCGCGCCCTGAAGGTCGCCCCCAGCGCCAATCTGAAGCTGGTGTTCGAGGGCGAGGAGGAGGCCGGCTCGCCGCACCTCGCGGCGTATCTCGAGCGCTACGCCGATCGCCTGAAGACCGACGGCTGGATCCTCTGCGACGGACCCGTCTTCCAGAACCGCCAGCCGCTGGTCGTCTTCGGCGCCCGCGGCGTCACCGGCGCCGAGCTCACCGTGTACGGCCCCAACCACGGCCTGCACAGCGGCCACTACGGCAACTGGGCGCCGAACCCGATCGTCGTGCTGTCGCACCTCATCGACTCGATGCGCGACGCGGACGGCCGCATCCTGATCGACGGCTTCTACGACTCGGTCAAGCCGCTCGGTGAGCGCGAGCGCGCCGCGATCGCCGCCGCGCCACCGATCGACGACCTGCTGCGCCACGAGTTCGGCCTCGCCGCAACCGAAGGCCACGGCGCCCGCCTGCTCGACCGCCTGGCGCTCCCCGCCCTCAACCTGCGCGGCTTCGTCGGTGGCCACGTCGGCGCCTCGGCCTCGAACACCATTCCCACCGAGGCCCGGGCCTCGATCGACTTCCGCCTGGTGCCGGACCTGACCCCCGACGAGGTGCGCCGCAAGGTCGAGGCCCACCTCGAGCGCCAGGGCTTCACGATCGTGCGCGAGGCGCCCGACGCGGCGACCCGCCTCGCCCACCCGCGCCTGGTCAAGGTCGAGTGGGAGGCCGGGTACCCGGCCGGCCGCACTTCGATGGACGACCGGTTCGCGCGCGACGTCGTCGATGCGCTCGAGCGCCTGCACGGCAAGGACCTGGTGAAGATCCCCATGCTCGGCGGCAGCATCCCGATCTATCTGTTCCAGGGCGCCGCGCGAACGCCTCCCACCCCGGTGGTCATCGTGCCGATCGCCAACCACGACGACAACCAGCACGCCGCCGACGAGAACCTGCGGCTGCGCAACCTGTGGGACGGCATCGACACCTACGCCGCCCTGCTGACCGGCCTGTGACCCGAAACTCGCACCCTGCTCGCGCCGTAAGGCCGAGTGGAGCGTTCGTCCCTGATCTTTCCGGAGGAGCCATGAGCCCGAATCCGCACACCCCCAAGCTGCGCGCCGTTCTCGGCGCGCTCTGCGTCGCCAGCGGCCTCGCCGGAGCGGCGCTCGCCGCCGCCGCGTCCACACCGCCGCCCCCGTCGGCGGCCGGCCTGGCACTCACCCCGTGCAAGCTGCCCGGCCTCGAGCACGAGGTGCGCTGCGGCCGGTTCGAGGTCTTCGAGGACCGCGCGGCGGCCAAGGGCCGCAAGATCGGTTTGCGCGTCGCGGTGCTGCCGGCGACCGGACCGGACCGGGCGCCCGACCCGCTGTTCTTCTTCGAGGGCGGCCCGGGAGGCTCTGCGGTCGCCGACGCGGCGGACCTCGCCCACAAGTGGGCGGCGATCAACCGCAAGCGCGACATCGTGCTCATCGACGTGCGCGGCACCGGCGACTCGAACGGCCTGCAGTGCAAGGCGCTGCAAGGTCACGCGGGCGTGCTCGGCTTCCTCGACAGCTTCCTGCCGGTCCCCGGCGTGCGCGCCTGCCGCGCCGAGCTCGAGCCGCGGGCCAACCTCGCCCTCTACACCACGGCCAATGCTGTCGACGACGTGGATGACGTGCGCGCCGCGCTGGGCTACGACCGCATCAACATCAGCGGCGCCTCGTACGGGACGTTCTTCGCGCTGAACTACCTGCGCCGCCACGGCCAGCACGTGCGCACCGCGATGCTCGACGGCGTCGTGCCGCCCAACATGCGCATGCCGCTCTACTTCGCCAAGGACGCCCAGCTCGCGCTCGACCAGGTGCTCGACGACTGCGCGAAGGACGCCGGCTGCCACGCCGCCTTCCCCGAGGTGCGCGCCGAGCTCGAGCGCGTCCTCGACCGGCTCGGCAAGACGCCCGCCCAGATCGAGGTCAAGGACCCCAAGACCGGTCAGCCGCTGCCGGTGACGCTCAGCCGCAGCGCCGTCGCGCAGTCGCTGCGCTACATGCTGTACCTGCCGGTGACCGCGGCGCAGATCCCGCTGCAGATCCATCTCGCCGCGCAGGGCGATCTCGGACCGATCGCGGCGACCGCGTACCTGTTCGGCAACATGATGACCGACATGTCGGACGGCTTCTATCTCTCGGTGACCTGCGCCGAGGACCTCCCGTACTACACCGACGCCGAGGGCGAGCAGGCGGCGCGCGGCACCTATCTCGGCGACTTCCGCTCGCGCACCCAGAAAGCGGCGTGCGCCGAGTGGCCGCGCGGCACCGTGCCGGCGGACTTTGCCGAGCCGGTGCGCTCGGACGTGCCGACGCTGCTGCTCTCCGGCGAGCGCGACCCGGTGACGCCGGCCTACTGGGCCGACCAGGCGGCGCGTACCCTGCCGCACTCCATCCATCTCGTCGCCAAGGGCGGTGGCCACGATCTCGGCGGCCTGAAGGGCGCCGAGTGCCTGGACCAGGTGTTCACCGCCTTCCTCGATCGCGGGAAGGTCGAGGGTCTCGACACGAGCTGCGTCGCGAAAATCGAGCCGGTGCCCTTCGCGCTCAAGGACGATCGCGTCGCGGCGGTGAAGCTCGCGGCCGACGAGCTCGACCGCTTCGCCGGCGACTACTCCGGCAGCGCCGGCATGGAGCTGACCGTTCGCCGCGAGGGCGACGTGCTGCAGGTTCTCTTCGGCCCCGACCAGGCCCGCGCCCTCACCCCGGTCTCGCCGACACGCTTCAAGATCGAGGGCGCCCCGCCGGGCTTCTTCATCGAGTTCCAGGTGGAAGCCGGCAAGGTCACCGGCATGGTGATCGAGCAGGGCCCGAACGAGCGCGACGTGTTGAAGCGCAAGTGAGCGCGGTTCCCCGCGCTCCGCGCTAGCGGCGCTCGGGCGCCGGCGGGCTCGCGGCGGCCGCGGCGGCGGGGCCTCGTCCCGCCGTCAGGTCGTCGAGAGTCGCGGCCACGGCGGGCAGCGCCGTCGCCATCCGCGATGCCTCCAGCGCGTGCTCGCCATCGCCGTTGCCGGCGGCCTGCAGCCGGCGCCACGCCTGGCGGACGAGGCGCAGGGCTTCGCGCACATCGCCACGGGCGGCGTCGTACGCGAAGTCGCCACGCATCGCCGTCAGGCGATCGAGGTCCGCGGCGGTCAGCCCGGGGAGACCGGACAGCCGCCCGAGCATGGCCTCGGCGCGCTCCCGTCCGGCGGCGTCGCCGGCGCGGGCGGCGCCGACCAGCGGCAGCAGCGCCTCGAAGAGGGCGCGGTCGAGCGCCACCTGATCGTCGAACTCCACCTGGCCGAGCTTGGTTCCGGCCGGCACCGGGATCGGTCCGTAGATCTTGCCCAGCGCCGGATCGTCGGCGCCGATCGTCCGCGTCCCGAACAGGAAGTCCCGTCCACGCGATACGACGACCTGATCGTGATCGACCGCCAGCGTCCAGCGCCGCGCGTTGCGCTCCGCGGCCAGCCAGACGGTCATCGGCCCGAGCACCAGGACGAGCAGCCACAGCAGCAGTCGACCGCGCACCTAGACGTCGTCCCCGGACTGGAATGCGCGGGCAAGGCCCGCATCGAGGGGTGAGGAATTCACGGCGGCGAGGATATGGCGTGCCGAGGTCGCGCGCAACGCCGACCGCCGCGGACGGCGGACCCGGCGCGGCTTCCTCGAGGAGCAGGTCGCCCGGCGCGGAATGCGGAGCGCCCGTGCGGCATAATCCCGGCGTCGGCTCGGACTTTCCACCTGCCGGAGACCCCATGAAGAAAGCGCTCCCCTTCGTCCTCTCGTGCTCCCTGCTGGTCCCCGCGGCTCCCCTGCTCGCCACCTGCGGCGGCGGCGGGGGCGGGGGCGTGGGCGGCGTCGCACCGCGCGGCGACATGAGCCTGCCGCGGGGCATCCCGGAGGACGAGCTCGAGGTCTACCGGGTGCCGTGGAAGGTCCTGCTGCCGAACGACCCGCCGCCGGCCGGCGTCCTCGTCCTCTACTGGTTCCCGATCGATCGCCAGGAGGAGCGCTACTCGGAGTTGCAGAGCTCGCGCCAGCTCACCCTGGCGGCGGCGCGCTGCGTGGCGATGGTCACGGTGACGACCGACAACCAGGCGCTGCGTGCGAAGTACGACCTGCCGGCGGGGATCTCCGCGGCGGTGCTGGTCGCGGCGGCCGATGGCAGCGAGCTCGGTCGGGTGCAGGCGAAGCACGGCCCGATCGGGCGCGATGACGCCGAGAAGCTGCTCAAGCAAGGCCTGACGCGGACCGAGGACGCCGCCGACAAGCTCCTCGACCAGGCCCGGACGCACGCCGAGCACGGCGACCGCGAGGCCGCCGTCGGCCTGTACAAGCAGGTCTGGGAAGAGCGCTGCGTCGCGGCGCGAGCCGGCAAGAAGGCCGCCAAGGCGCTGCGCAAGCTCGGCCAGCCGGTGCCCGAGGAGCGCGGCGAGCTCGACGTTCCCGCCCGGCCCGACGAGCGGCCGGCGACCGAGAAGGCGATCGCGCACGAGCTGACGCTGGGCCTGCGGGCCGAGAACGACCTCGAGATCGAGCGGGCCCTCGCCCACTACGAGGCGGCGCGTCGCCTCGACCCGGCCGACCCGGTGCCGCTGCGCTACCTCGGCGAGCTGTACCGTCACCATCTCGGCGACTGGACGAAGGCGCGCGCCAGCTTCGCGAGCATCCTCGCGATGCCCGCCGATCCGCTGTCGCGCGCCGTGGCGTTGCACGGGCTGGGCAAGATGACGATCCACGGCGGCCAGTACCAGCAGGGCCTCGACCTCTTCGCGCAGTCGATCGCCGAGTACCCGCTGGCGCTGACCTACCGCAACCTGGCGGTCTACTGGAGCTCCGAGGGCCAGGCCGACAAGGCGTACGGCTACGTCGAGAAGGCGATGGCGCTCGAGCCCGACGACGAGTACAACCAGATCTTCGCCGCCACCTTCCTGGTCGAGCTCGGCAAGCCGGAGGAGGCCGCCGCGGTCG
>Ga0316628_100004132_pt1 | contig 11325 bp, 13 predicted proteins | sample OWC_Aug_M2_C1_D5_FD_207648 | JGI IMG/M metagenome (GOLD analysis project Ga0316628, IMG submission 207648) | Wetland soil microbial communities from Old Woman Creek delta, Ohio, United States - OWC_Aug_M2_C1_D5_C | ecosystem: Environmental > Terrestrial > Soil > Wetlands | place: USA: Ohio... | reverse complement strand
CAATCATCCTACCTGGTTGGCCCCGCGTTTTTTTAGCGGCACCGGCATTGTGGGCCCAGGGCTTAGAGTACGCCCTCTAACCCCGCGCCTTTCCCCATACCTTTAAAGAGCAATTATGGGGCAAGGCGCGTGGTAAGATGGCGCATCCAATTTATCTGTGCCCCCAACGCCGGAGTTTTTTTAAGCGGGGGCGTTAGTTGTTATCGATGTTTTTTCTATGGTTTGGCCGTGCCACTCATCCCAGGGAGCGGTGGCGGCCCGGGGCATTTGGTTGTTACCAGCACATTTCCCGCCCGCCCACCCCCTCCGTCCACCAGCTCCTGCGGCCTACCGAAAAAGCGGGAGGGGTTTGTTCCCTGGTTTCATCTGGCACGAGAGCTAAGAGCTAAACAAAGAGCTAATGCGGGAAGTCGCTCCATTCGGCACTTTGGATAAGGCGCCTTATCCAAAGTGCGGTCTGGCATGATACTTGCAAAACAGGCGGCGGCCCGGTTTCGGCAGCACAATTGCGCTGCCGAAACCGGGCCACTCGCCTTAACAGCGGCAAGTATCATGCCAGCCCGTCCCCTCATTCCGCTAGACATAATCGAGGATTATGTCTCCTTCCCGCAAACAAAGAGCTAAGAGCAAGAGCGATCAGGAAGTTGTTTGGTGGTGGAGTCAATAGGTTGGTTTTTCGACAGGCCGCAGGAATTTAGTGGCGGGCTTCGGGTGTCAGTTTTTTCACGGTGCTTTGGTATCGGTTCCCTGGCGATCGTTTAGAATCAGCGCAGAGCTAAGAACACACTGAATAAGAGCTAAGTGTTGCCGGTACTGGCCTGGGCCAAGTAGAGCGCTTATGATTGGCCAGAACCGGCCCCCGGTGCAAAAAGAGCACCGGGGTCCGGTACTGTCCAATAGCAGAGCATTTGGCCCAGGCCAGAACCGGCAGAGCTAAGTACTAAGAACTAAGAGCAAGTACTAAGTACAAAGTTCAGGCGGTTAAAGGGGAAAAAATTGTTGCCTCCTTACCCTGCTAATGGGGTATTTCTACAAAGAGATGGAAGTCAAAAAACTTGCTCCGGCGTAAGTTTGTTTCCTCATTACAACTCAAGTTGCATATAGATATCATTAATTTCTTGTTCCTGGATGCATAAGTATGTTAGGGTTTGCTGCTGGGTTGCGTGTCCGAAGGCCCGCATAAGAATGGGAATCGGTGTATTATTTTCGATCCGCTGCCAGTATCCCCAGGTTTTTCGCAGTGTGTGGCTGGCAAAGTTCCCCTTCAGGCCAGCATTTTTGCACCAGGACTTAACGTAGTAACTTAAGGTGTCCACTCTAATCGGCCGATTTTCCCCCCGCTGGCTTTGGAACAAGTAATCATCATCATCAAATTTTTTTGTTTTCAGTAAGTTTTGTACAGCCTCGATTACCGTTGAGTTTAAGGCAACGCGGCGGTATTTTTTTGTTTTGGTTTTTACATTGATGGTGTCCCCTGGCGCCAGGTCCCGGATTTGACCGACCTTTAGGGAAAGCAACTCTTTTGCGCGGTAGGCTGTATTGATGCCGGTTACGAATATACAATAATCCCGTGGGTTATCTTCCAGTAATTTTTTAATCCGTTTGATAGCGGATTTCTGTCGTATAGGCTCTACAACGATGCAGGAACCAGGCCCCGGATGATGTGGGTTTTCACCTTTGTTGAAAGGCATTTTTAGCTCCTTTTAAATCACTAAGATATGTTAATAATGCGATTATAACTTAGTTAATTATTTTAATCAAGGGGTATTCAAATTTTTATATTTTTTCTCTATAGCCTTTATTGATAAGCTTATAGGCTGTTTTTAATGTACCCAACTAAGGTACAATAGTTAGTGAGTTTTGGTTTGCCAGGTAAACGGCACCCCAGTTCCACTGGCCAGGGAGTTTCCACTATTTTCTCACCGCTTGTATGGCTACCTTTTTCTATTCACAACATCTCATCGTTACAGCATTAGGGTTAGCTACGAACCTATTATTTATGAATCCTTAACATCACGGCCAAAGAAAAAACCAATAGCAGCTCCAGTCAAACTACTCAGAATCGTAATTGCCGTTCTAAATAAATCTTTCAAGCTTTCAATCATTTCTTTATCAACTATAGCGTGTAACACCCCAAATACGATAATAACAATAAGTAAAGATATTACAAGGCTTATTGCCAATACGTGCCTTGTTTGACTTGCATGGTATTTCCGCTTACTTTTGATAATAGCATCTTCTTTGTAGATACCATCTATCCTGATAATTTCAGGATGATTTTGAGAGTTTTCCTTTGTTTTACTTATTGAATTTTCATGATGGCTGTTTTTTTTGTCATGTGATGACGGTTTCTTGTTCATGATTTCTCCTTTTTTTAATTTTTTAGCGACCTTAACCTCACATCACATAACGCTTTTTTTTCTTCTTTTTTTTTCCTCCTTTTTGATTTAAAACAACAGAGCTACTTCTTTTCTGTAGTTATCCTTTTTGTTTGAGAATTCTATTGTGCTTCCTTGTTTCTGTTCATCGATAGCAATCTTTAACAAAGAAAGGGCTTTTTTAATTGCTTCTTTTTTTGAGTTGCCCATTTCTTTGGCAAGTCCTTCAAGTAAATTGTAAGAAACGTCATTAAACTCTAATGTTAATCTACGCATGGTATAAATATCTCCATAATGTAAGATTTTGGATTAAAAAAAAATTTTTACGTCATTTTTCCCTCCAAAATTTTTAGTTTACATATCTCATTTTTCATGGGTCCGGATATGAGGTTAAGGTCGCTTAATGTAACCAGTATTACTCTCGATTTCACAATTTTTCTGTGAAAAAACGAGATTCTCTGGTACTTCCTCATTTTCTCCTAATCTGTTGTGCTGAGATATCAAAATTGATTTCCATTTACTTGATTTACTGGAAAGATACAACTGTTTTAATACAGGGTTTTTGATTGGCAATTCCCTTTGTCTGCATGTGGAATGATCCTTCAAAATCGAGTTCATTTGCCATTCCACTGATCGGTCCCGCAGCGCCGAAACAGGGTTTTTGATTGGAAATTCCTTTTGTCTGCAGGCGGGATGATCCTTTAAAATTGATGCTGGATGGAACTGCATTATCCACTTCCTTTTCGGCATGATCGAGGGCTCCTGTAATACAGGGTTTTTAATCGTCAAATCCCTTTGTGTGTCCCTAAATTTTACTTTCGGTGCGACAATTTCTTTGCATACTCTCAAGTTTGTTCTTTGTAACGAGTTTGCAATTACCATCATTGTTACACCACACGTTTGTTTGTCACCGACTCTGGGTTTCTTTTGGATGCAAACTTTCATTTTTTCCTCCTTATTTATTTAATTTTATTTTTTATATATATATTGTATCAAAAATACATTTTTGTCAACTATTTCTTATATTTTTTTTATGCATTTTTTGTGCATCCATAAAAACTGTGACTGACTGCAGCATAACTCCCATTTATCCGCCTTTAGGATGCCGAGGCAATGCTCATCCGATCTCCCTGGCTCATCGATGCCGAAATATCCAGGATAAAGAAAACCATAACGGTTTAGAATCGACTCTGCGATCGTTGCGCCTCGATCCTGATCATCGCTGCCGGCATGATCGCTGCAGCGACCGCGGAGGCCCTCCCCCCCATTACTTATAATTGACGCCAGGAAAGAGCACTATGGCCACTAATTTTTTCTATTCTCATTTTCCCTGGTTCATTTTTTTTCCCTGGTGGACCTGGCTAGCCTGGCCATGGTATCTGGCGCCAGTGTTTTCCTGGATAATTTCCCGCTTCCGATCGCCGCGTGTTGATTTCTTTTTTAGTTAACTTTTTAACTTGTTAACAAGTTAACTTTGTTTAAAATCATTTATATACTTGACTTTTTTTATTTTTTTGTATAACATGTTAACTGTTAACAATTTAACTTGTTAACTTGTTAACAATTTGCTTATTTTGAGGTGATAAATGATTATTACAGTAACCAATCAAAAAGGCGGTGTTGGTAAAACCACCATTGCCTGTAACCTGGTCACAAAGTTTTTAAGTCAAGGTCATAAGCCGCTTTTAGTTGACGCAGACCCGCAAAGAACATCAATGGATTTTAGGGCCATTCGTTCTGACAATGAATACTTGATGCAGTTCACCGCTATTGAGAATTGTTCAAGAACACTACACCAGGATGTCGCAGGGTTTATAGATTCATTTGACTATATTGTTATTGATTCCGGTGGAAGGGACAGCAATCCTTTTCGATCATCTCTCATGGCTGCTGATATTGTATTAACCCCGATTATTCCCAGTAGTGCTGATTTTTGGGGATCGGAAGCGACTTTCGATATTATTATGAATGCGAAGTCTATAAATACCCGTATGAAAGTCTTTGCTGTCTTTAACCTTGTCAAATCCGGTACAGTCATAGAGAAGGAGATTAAAGACATGGTTGCTGATTTTGAGTCACGATTTGAAGTAAAATTCCTTCAAAACAAGTTATATGACAGGATTGTCTATAAGTATTCCTTAGGAAAGGGTAAAGCCATTTTTGAAATGAATGGCAAAGAAAGTGACCCAAAGGCAAACCACGAATTTGATTTGTTTTATGAAGAATTGTTTAAGGGGTGTTAACTACCATGGCAAAGACGTTTACAAGTAAACCTAAACGTGATCCGGTAACCGCTTTCATTTCCGGATCGGTGGACGGGAAAGTTCCCGAAACCTCCAGGCAGCTTAAAGAACAAACAGTATTAAAAGGTTTTCGTATTCCTGTGTCACTTGAGAGTGATTTAAAGCATTTATCGGTTGATTTAAAGAAAACAGCAACAGATTTGGTTATTGAAGCTCTTACAGATTTTATAAAAAAACATTATGATAAATAATTTTTGATCCCCTGCTGCGTGATGGCCCCGGGCCACCTGGTGAATTTTTTTTCGGATTCCCCGCAGCGCGATCCCGCTGCGGCTTTTTTCTCCCTGGGGATCAAATCAAGGATAATTCCCTATTATCCTTTATTTATAATCTTTTTCAACTCTTTGATTCTTTCTTCAAGTTCATTTTTTCGGTTTACTAATTGTACTCCTCTTGGTATTGCTTTTAACATCTTTACACCATTACGGGATTCAATGTCTAATCTTATCTGTTCAAGTTCTTTATTTATTTTTTCCAATTCGTTTTGGGCTTCCTTTAATTCTTTTTTTTCAGGTTTCTCTTTTTCTGCTTTCTCCCTGGCCTGTCTCAATTGCTTTGGCCAATGCGGTTGTATGTGAAGCTGGTTTACAGATTTTACCTGTATTATTATTCCATCTTTGTATATCCTTTTCCTACTTAGATCTTTAGCTCCCGTATTGATCTGTTTCTCAAGATATATTGGACAGTCCGCCCATACATGTTTCAGCAATGGAATATATTTTTCGATCATTTTCCTCTTGAAGTCGGTTTTTCTGGATATATTTGAAGACAATTGACTCATTAATCCATTTGGCCCAAAGAAAGGTATGAATACGGGTTCATTTTTTTTATTAACCCAAATTTCGTAAGCTCTAAATACGAGCCATAGATAAAGGTTTAAGACTGATATTTTATCTTTTAATTCTTGAACAGTTGAAAGATCGTATGGTAATCTTTTTTTTGATATATACTCCCAAAAAACCGGGTCCAATTCTATAAAGCTGTCAAAGAGATTACTTCTGTCAATATTGTCAAAATATACTGACCATCTTCTAATTATTTGATAGGAGAGTGAATCCTCTTTTCCCGTTTTACCTTCTTTCTCCTCCTTTTTAACTCCTTTCCCCTCTCTTTCTTCATTTCCCTTTTCTGTCCAATAAAAGGTTGAGTGTCTTATTCTTTTAAACCTTTGAATGGCTTCTGAATACCCTTGACTGGAATTGTCCAAGTTGAACATATTCATATAGTCTTTTATTGGACTTTTTGTTTTGATTATGCCGCCATTGTTTTGATCGAGAGCCTCTTTGATCAGGTATAAAATAACAAGTATATCACGGCCATGAGGGAGTCCGAAATCTTTGCTAGCAATTATTTTTACAGATGTATTGCCGAAGCTCTTTAATATTTCTTGTTCATATCGATATGTTTTTCGTCCTGTTTCTTTATCGATAACCAGAATTCTTGTGGGCCGGGGGGGGAGTGGGCAGACAGCCAATGGTTTGAATTGAAATTCTACGATTTTTTCCACAGTTTTCATTATGACCTCGTTCATTCAAATTACTTTTCAACATTTATTTTAACATTTTTAAAATATTTTTGCAATAAAGGTTTTAAAGTTTTTTTTTAATTTTTTCCAAAAATCTGTCGTTAAGACTTGGTCACAAAACGGGTATCTGGTCACAATGGCTGTCGGGTATCTGGTCACAATGAAAATTTTCATTATCCTCAAAATGCTCATTATAAAAGGATTTTAGTTTTATTTTTTTGAGTCGATTTTGTCGGGTATCTGGTCACAATAATCTAGTACTAGGATCTTCTAGTACCAAAATAATAGCAGATACGTGTGGAAAAGCCCGGGTTTTCCACAAAAATTGTGGAAAAAATTTAGAATAGTAGCAGAAGTGGCCCACGCCTGCGGCGTGGTATAATTCAGCCCCCGCGCCTAAAAAGAAGGCGCGGCCGCCTGGCCCACCCTAAAAGCGGTGCCGCTACGCGGCCATCCCCCCCTACCCCCCCAGGGGGGAAAAGACGCCTGCGGCGTCCCAGCCCCTGCCCTTCGGGCAGCCCCTGGCCCCACCCTAAGACTGCGCTTCGCGCAGAGCGGAGCGCTTCGCGCCAATAAACGCCGCTACGCGGCGTAAAAATTCCTGTGAAGGCAAAGAATTCAAACACTGGAATCTGCGCCTAGCCGACACCCAGAATTCCAGTGTAAAGCGTTCTCTCATATACCCCACCATTTACATCCAGGATTAAAAATTCTTGCCTTTCTCAAAAAAATGCGTAAATCTCATTAATCCCCTTGAGATCGTTCAAATTTTTTCATTTTACGAACATGAAGAAAATTCATTTTTTATTAAAATACTTTATATTTTCCCTGTGTATTTTCTTCACAACTGTTTATATAAAAGGATTTTCAGTCTAATTACTGGTGGCTTTCAATATATTTTTTTATCCCCTGAGTTATGTTTCCCAGGTCAGCCGGGGTTTCAATCAATACCTGTTCCAGTATTTCTTCCCAGTCCAGGTCTTTCTTTGCCAATGCTTTATCCAGGGCAAATTTTACATCATCTTCCATAATCGTTTTTCTATCAGCTTCTTTGACTTTATCTGCACAGATATCTATGATTTTAACCATTATTTCGTTTATACTTGCTACAAGAATTGTAACTGCTGCTTCTTCTGATCTGATCTTCTTTTCCTTTGTTATGTGGTTTTTTATCGCTTCAATTTTTATGAAATCTGCCATTTTTTCTCCTTATGCGGCTAATTTGTGGATTATTAAGTCCTTTAGAGCCTTTTCCAATCCTCTCAATTCATATGTCTTCAATAAGTCTTCTGATTTTCCAATCAGTGGTACCATTGTTTCTTCTAGGGCTTTGTTTAACCTTTTTGTAGATACCGCCTCCGACTCAATTCCGAAAAGCTCTTTTGGATTACCCGGGTCAAAAAGGTATTTTTGATTTTGATATCCCATTTTTTCAACGGCTCTTATCCAGTCATTGTTCTTTTTTTTCATGCTGGCTGGAACCGGCATCCGGTACCTGGAGATCATTATTTCTTCTGGGCTTAGAGCGTCAGGATTCACAAGGTCAATGAGGCGTATATTTTGAAGACCGTAGAATCGCAAATTATCTACAAATGCATCCCGGATGATCCACCCGCTTGTGTCATAATCGACAACTGAGTAAAGGTAAAAAGACCGTTGAAGGTTTATTCTTAATTTTTTCAGTTCATCGACAAAATACTCGACGTTAATCACAGAGGGTTGGCCTCCCAGGGCGATAATTGACACCCTAAATTTTTCTGCGATCTCGTTCAAAAACTCCTGGTGACCTAACTTTTCAGAAAAGAGGATTATATTTGCGTTTGCACCAACCCGCCGGTGAGCTTGATTTTCGTCACGAAAACCAATATCACTGTACTTCATTACTTCAAGTCCTGTTACCATGAAAACGAGCTGAGCATTTAGTTGCTTATATTGATCGGCTTCCGAAGCAAGAGAATCGGCACGTGATAAAGTTGGCTTGATGTACATATACCAGAACGTCCTTACAAGCTCTTTTAGTGGTGATTTTTCACCTGACAAGATTCTTTCCCGGGTTTGCCATATAATGTTCCTCATGAGCATAGCGACATTCACCGGGTATTTGTCAGCACCCTCTTTGAAATTTGCTACCAACCACTCTTTTTTTTGATCGTGGATTAGCTCGTCAAAATGCCTAATACCTGCTTTTTCAAGTTTTTCTTGTATTGTCATGGCAATAGTTTCGCATATTCAAATCAAAAATTCAAGCTCCAGGGCATTTGTTCCTGAAGGCGTTTACCTTATTGGGGCTTGCGAGATTATATTTCGTCTCCCACAATCAGTCAACAGTTCAAAAAATTTTTTTTTGAGATGATTAAAAAAAAATTTTTTCGGTCAGCATAAAACGGCTGCCCGCTGTTGACAGATTGTGTGAGCCGAAATCCTTTCCAATTAAGCCCCAAAAAGGTAAAAAAAAATTTGATTTCAAATTTGTTTTCTTCACTCCTGTTCCATTTCTTATGAGCATTTAATGAAGAGATTTTAGGAGTCACTTTTACATTTTTAGGCACCGTCCCCATTCTTTTAACAGTGTAAACTTACATTTAGAGCTACATTCAAGAATATTGGTATTGTTGGTATTACCATAAACGTTTTACTTTTAAATAAAAATGTTTTATAATCTAAAGCTGAGGGCCTGTGGCAACAGACCCCCAGCTTTTGCAACGATTATTTATTTATGCAAAAGCAACGATAATCTGTCCAGGAGGGCAATTGTAAAGTCACTGGCTTTCCTGGGCAGATTTTTTATTATTTCCATTAACCTTTTCAGGTTAATGGAAATTTTCATTTTAAACTCTACTAAAATGAAATCCATTTTGAACCTCCTTTAATTTTATGTTTTTAGAGAGCTTCATTCTTAGTATTAATGATAACGGGATTGGGTGTTCTTTGTCAAGTCTATTTTTGTTATATAAAACATATCTTTACTTGTTCCTTAAACGGTGGTATGCAAATGCCGGTGATTAACCAGAACCAGTTGGCGAAAAAAGTAAGTGGTATTCCCGGAGGAGTGCCAGCCCTTTATCCATAGTCTCGCACCGGAGGTTGAAACATCGGGAACAGTCCCTTAGAAGCCCATGGAAACGCCCTATTGATCTATATTCCAGGAAGCATTTTTGCCAGGTCCGGATTTTATAGCTGAAAAGGGCAAAAATGCCATTTTCAGCCCTGGCCGTTTCCTGGTAATGCCATTTTTGCCTTTTCCGTTTTTCATTAATGAAGGGATCCGGATCCGGCAGCCGGTTCATTATGTGATAGTTACCGGTAACTTTCAATGGTCCACCGGGCCCACCAACCGGCCGGAAAAAATTTCAACCGGCATCGGCCACCAGGCCACCGCCACCCAGGGTAAAAATTTCAAACGCCATCCGCCACCCGGCCACCGATTCTACTGAAAGAAATTTCAATCGGCATTGGCCACCAGCTCACCGATCTGCCGGAAGAATTTTCAAACTGCCGCGGCCACTGGGCCACCGATTTGCCGGTAGTATTTTCAAGCGTGGGATTGTCTCCGGGTTGAATTTCCGATCGAAGTATTCTATAATTTTTTTATGAAACACTTTGTAATGTTATCAATGAGTGGCGAAGATGCTGCTATGGTTTATTCAGGCCAACGGCGTTCATTATTTTTGAAAAGATGTTGGGAGGACATTGATGCCGTTGTTTTTATCTATGATAGATCTGCTAGCCTTGTTACTGGTGTTTTTTCCGGGAGTACACCGGTCTATGATTATCCTTCTGCGTTGTATAGACAATTTGGTGAAATATCTGCAATGACTGAAAATGAATTGCTTAATCGATTTTCTTGTAGTGGTAAAATTTATTCCTTGATCTGTTCAAGGTTTTTTCAATTCTCAAAAGGTATTAGTATTGATTATTTTGGCCTTGATGTGGAGCCATCTTATTTTACGTATCTTGATGATTCTACCAGGACATCCGGTTTCTAATTCCGCCGTCCGGATTTCTTCCTGGAGACGGCAGCGGTCACCAGCTCACCGATTCTCCTGGAAGAAATTTCAACCGGCATTGGCCCACCCGGCCACCAACCGGCTGTAAGAAAATTCAAACGGCAGTGGCTTCCAGGCCATCGACATCCACTGGAAAAATTTCAAGCGTCAGCGGCCATTCAAAATTAGGCAATAAGTTCAGGCGGCTAAAGGAGAAAAGAGGATTTGCAGTTCGTATCAATTGGAAAAATTTCAACCGGCATTCGCCTCCTGGACGTCGACACCCAGGGGAAAAATTTCACCCGGCAGCGGCCACCGGCTCTCCGATCGGCAGGAAGAATTTTCAGATTGCCGCGGCCACCTGGCCGCCGATCTCCAGGGAAGAAAATTCAAACGGCAGCGGCCACCAGCTCCTCGATCTGCCGGAAGAAATTTCAACCGGCATCTGCCACCCGGCCAACCGACACCCAGGGGAAAAATTTCAACCGGCATCCGCCACCTGGCCACCGACACCCAGGGGAAAAATTTCAACCGGCATCTGCCACCCGGCCACCGACACCCAGGGCAAAATTTTCAAACGCCATCCGCCACCCGGCCACCGACACCCAGGGGAAAAATTTCAACCGGCATCCGCCACCTGGCTACCGACACCCAGGGCAAAATTTTCAAACGCCATCCGCCACCCGGCCACCGGCACCCAGGGCAAAAATTTCAACCGGCAGCGGCCACCTGGCCGCCGATCCTCAGGGCAAAAATTTCAACCGGCATCGGACCAGCTCACCGATTCTCCCGGAAGAAATTTCAAACTGCAGCGGCTTCCAGGACATCGAAACCCAGGGGAAAAATTTAAACCGGTAGATTGATTCCAGCACATTTCCCGCCCGCCCACCCCCACCTCCTCCGGCGCCCTGCGGAATGGTATCATCCTGCAAGGCTTGTCCGGGCCACTCACCGCCCCCTGGGATGGCGGCCAGGCTGGAAGTTTTTTTCCCGGATATCCCTGCCGGGTTGGCCCCGCGTTTTATTAGCGGCACCGGCATTGTGGGCCCAGGGCTTAGAGTACGCCCTCTAACCCCGCGCCTTTCCCCATACTATTAAAGAGCAATTATGGGGCAAGGCGCGTGGTAAGATGG
>Ga0316628_100004131_pt1 | contig 11327 bp, 16 predicted proteins | sample OWC_Aug_M2_C1_D5_FD_207648 | JGI IMG/M metagenome (GOLD analysis project Ga0316628, IMG submission 207648) | Wetland soil microbial communities from Old Woman Creek delta, Ohio, United States - OWC_Aug_M2_C1_D5_C | ecosystem: Environmental > Terrestrial > Soil > Wetlands | place: USA: Ohio... | reverse complement strand
GATATTTTGGTCAACAACGCAGGCATTGCACGGGACAAACTGATCCTTCGGATGACCGAGGAAGATTGGGACGCCGTCCTCAACATTAATCTCAAGGGGACCTTCAATTGCACCAAGGCGGTCGTCCGTCATATGTCGAAGCAGAGAAGCGGGAAGATCGTCAACATCGCTTCGGTGGTTGGCGAAATGGGAAATGCTGGGCAGGGAAACTATGCCGCCTCAAAAGCCGGGGTGATCGGTTTTACTAAGACGATTGCCCGCGAGTTCGCCCAGCGGGGGATCAACGTCAATGCCATTGCCCCTGGCTATATCGAAACCCCGATGACCGATGCCCTTCCCGATAAAGCGAAGGAGGAATTGAAGCGGTTGATCCCCATGGATCGATTGGGCAAACCTGAGGATGTCGCAGAGGCGGTTCTGTTTCTCGTTTCGGAAGCATCGAGTTATATCACCGGTCACGTATTGAATGTGAACGGTGGCATCTATATGTGAGGAGGTGATTTCATGTCTATTGAGAAGAGGGTGAAGGAGATTATTGTCGAGCAATTGGGGGTCAACGAAAGCGAGGTCACACCAGAAGCCAAGTTCGTGGATGACCTGGGAGCAGATTCTCTCGACCTGGTGGAATTGGTCATGGCCTTGGAGGAGGAGTATAACATGGAGATCTCCGACGAGGATGCTGAGAAGATCCTGACGGTCGGCGACGCGATCGAATATATCCAGTCCCATGCCAATGCCTAAGGGGAAGCGCTCCGAGGCTGCCCATGCAAAACTTGATTTTCACGAAGCAAGATGTTTGAAGGCTCGGGGGACGCAGGAGAGAACATTTTAAGGAGGAGTAATCCTTTGAGGAAAAGGGTTGTCATTACAGGATTGGGACTCGTCATTCCCATAGGGATTGGTGTTGAAACGGCGTGGAAGAATGTGTGCGAAGGCAGGTCAGGCATCGGCCGTCTAACACGATTTGATCCAAACGGTCATGAAACGAAGATCGCAGGTGAGGTGAAAGGGTTCAACCCCGAGAACTATATTGAAAAGAAAGAGATCAAGAAGATGGATCTCTTTATTCAGTATGCCTTGGCGGCCGCCAGGGAAGCCGTGGAAGATAGCCAGTTAAAAATTACGCCTGAAAACTCCGAACAGGTTGGCGTCATCGTCGGGACAGGACTGGGAGGGCTGCCTACCATCGAGAAGTACCATCAAATCCTGTTGGAAAAGGGCCCTGGTCGAATCAGCCCCTTCTTCATCCCAATGCTCATTGCCAACCTGGCCTCAGGGCAGATTGCTATCCAATTCGGTGTCAAGGGACCCAATAGCTGCATCGTAACGGCTTGCGCCACGGGGGCCCATTGCATTGGGGATTCCTTTCGCGCCATTGTCTATGGAGACGCAAAGGCCTTCATTGCAGGCGGGACAGAGGCCAACATTACGCCTTTGACCGTTGGTGGATTCAATGCCATGAAGGCTCTTTCCACTCGAAATGATGAGCCTGAGAAAGCCTCCCGTCCTTTTGAAAAGAATCGAGATGGGTTCGTTATTGCCGAGGGGGCAGGAATCGTCATCGTGGAAGAACTGGAATTCGCATTGAATCGAGGAGCAAGGATCCATGCAGAAATCGTGGGCTATGGATATACGGGTGATGCCTATCACATTACTGCTCCCTCTCCAGATGGGGATGGTGCAGCCAGGTGCATGCGGATGGCCATGCGGGATGCAGGGCTGAAGCCCGAGCAGATCGATCATATCAATGCCCATGGGACCTCAACCCCTCTTAATGACGCCATAGAAACAAAAGCTATCAAGACAGTCTTTGGAGAACATGCTAAGAAAATTCCCATCAGTGCCACCAAATCGATGACCGGCCATCTTCTGGGAGCGGCAGGAAGCACCGAGGCCATCTTCACCATCTTGAGCCTTCGAGACGGGATCCTCCCGCCCACCATCAACTACGAGGAACCCGACCCCGGGTGCGATTTAGATTACGTTCCCAATGTGGCAACACGTAAACCTATCCAGATAGCCATGTCCAATGCCTTTGGATTTGGCGGAACCAATGGCACCCTCATCTTTAAAAAATATACAGGATAGGATCATGCAGATCGGGTTCGCCTGTGACCACGGCGGCTTTGAATTAAAAGAAGATCTCAAGAATTATATCAAATCATTGGGATTTGAACCTGTTGATCTTGGAACCTTCAGCGAGGCTTCCGTGGACTACCCCGATTATGGTATCCTATTAGCTGAGAAAGTTTCCAGAGGAGAATTGCAGAAGGGGATTCTCATCTGTGGGACGGGGATTGGGATGTCCATCGTTGCCAATAAATTTCCCAGGGTGAGAGCTGCCCTAGCAAATGATCTTTACTCCTCCCGGTGCAGCAGGGAACACACGGACGCCAATATCCTGGTGATCGGAGGTCGCGTGGTAGGCAGAGAATTGGCAAAGGAGATCGTCAAGGTATGGTTGGATACCGCGTTTGCGGGTGGTAGGCACAAAAGGCGAGTTGAAAAGATAGAAGCTCTCGAGAAACAGAACTTCAAAAAATAATCCAAATGTCAAATTTCAAAATCCAAATGCCAAATGAATGTCAAAGTCCAAAATCCAAACCTTTTGACATTTGATTTTTGGAATTGATTTGACATTTGAACTTTGGCATTTGACAATTCGTTCCGTTTAATGGCCTACCCTTGAAAAAGAAAGATAAAAAAGAGACTCATCCCCTTCGACCCACCTGGGAAGAATATTTCATGGACATCACCCACCTCGTTGCGAAGCGCTCGACCTGTCTGCGCAGGCAGGTGGGAGCTGTTCTTGTCAGAGACAAAAAGATTCTCGCAACCGGCTACAACGGAGCTCCGTCAGGATTGGAACATTGCCTGGAAATTGGTTGTCTTCGCGAGAAACTGGGCATCCCCTCTGGGGAAAGACATGAGCTCTGCCGCGGGCTCCATGCAGAGCAGAATGCCATCATCCAGGCCGCCTATCATGGGGTGGGAATCCGGGAAGCCACCCTTTATTGCACAAACCATCCCTGTATCATCTGCTCGAAGATGATCATCAATGCAGGAATCCAGAAGATCATTTTTGAAGAGGGTTACGCTGATTCCCTAGCCGGGCAGATGTTGAAAGAATCGAAGGTAAAAGTCCAAAAGGTCAACAGGAGACACTAATCAGACCGTGGAACGCCGAGCTCCACCATCAGCCTCCCACGGTTGAGTCAAGAGGTAGCCATGAAATGCCCCTTCTGTAACCATTTAGAAAGTAAGGTGGTGGATTCCCGCCTTAGCAAAGATAAGGAGATGATTCGGCGGAGGAGGGAATGTCTTGGCTGTAAGAAGCGATTCACCACCAGCGAAAGGGCAGAGGAAGCTCTTCCCATGGTGATTAAGAAAGATGGAAGGAGAGAAGTGTTCAATCGTCTCAAAATCTTCAATGGCTTGAAGAAGGCCTGCGAGAAGAGGCCCATTAGTGTTAACATCATTGAGAAGATTGTCAGTCGAATCGAGCAGCACTTTCAAGAAAAAGGGGAGAGAGAGGTCAAGAGCTCTGAAGTCGGTGACAAGGTGATGGACGAGTTGCATCGGTTAGATGGGGTCGCTTATGTCCGCTTCGCCTCTGTCTATCGTCAGTTCCAAGATACTCAGGAATTTATGGATGAATTGAAAGACCTTCTTGCCAATAGGAAGAACGAAGAAACGAAGAAGAAATAATCTCGAAGCGCGAAACTGTGACTGCCGTGAAAGCCTGAGGCGCAAGTCGTCAGTGGTTTATTGCCGTGCTGCCGTTATGCTGTCTTGCCGTGTTGCCGTTAACTTCAAAACCGCAGCACTGCAGCACCGCAATACTTCCGCACAAAGAATGACCCCTTACTCCTAACGCCTTACCCCTTACGGAATCGGATTCGTATATGGACGATGAAAGATGGATGAAACGGGCGCTCCACCTGGCAGAGAAGGGGAGGGGGAGGACATCCCCCAATCCGATGGTGGGCGCCGTCCTCGTGAAGAGAGGTAAAGTGGTAGGCGATGGTTATCATGCCCGTGCAGGAGAACCTCACGCTGAAATCGTCGCTATCAAAAATGCTGGAGAAAAGGTTAAAGGAGCCACGCTCTACCTCAATCTCGAACCCTGTACTCATTACGGGAAGACGCCACCGTGTGTTCCAGCCTTGATCAAAGCAGGCGTGAGGAGGGTCGTTGTTGGAATGGAGGACCCGAACCCATTGGTTAAGGGAAGAGGTTTGGTCCATCTGAAACAGGCTGGCCTCGATGTGAACGTAGGTATTCTGGAGAAGGAGTGTCACAGGTTAAACGAGGCCTTCTGCAAGTATATTGTTAAGCACGAACCGTTTATCATTCTAAAGATGGCTGCTACTCTTGATGGAAAATTGGCAACGAGGAATGGAGAGTCTCAATGGATTACCGGTGAAGCCTCCCGTCGATTTGTTCATCGACTAAGGGATCAAGTGGATGGAGTCGTTGTTGGCATCGGGACGGTTCTGAAAGATGACCCCATGCTCACGGCTCGGATCAGGGGGGGAAGGGACCCTTACCGGATCGTCTTCGACAGTCGACTGAGGATCCCGGAGAATGCCAGGGTGGTCGGTCTTTCCCCTTCGAAAACGATTGTCGCTGCCACGGAGATGGCGTCCCAGGATAAAATAGAGCGGCTCCAGAAGAAGGGGGTGCGCGTTCTCATCTCTGATTCCAAATCGGGAAAGGTTGACCTGAAATCCTCTCTCTTGAAACTGGGAAACCTGGGGCTGATGAGCCTCCTTGTGGAGGGGGGGAGTCAGATCAACGGCTCATTTCTGGACCAAGGTTTAATCGACAAAATCTTCCTTTTTCTATCTCCGAAATTGATCGGGGACCCCATGGCACCGGGAATTTTTAGCGGCACCGGCGTCGCCAGTCTCAAAGAAGCCGTTTCTATAAAAGACTTAAAGGTGAGAAAGATAGGTGAGGACATTCTGCTTGAAGGGTATCTGTAGAAGTTAAGAGTTAAAATTTACAGGTTTCCGGTTTATAGTTCATAGTTTCTTGTCCATCGTTTATTATCCGTGGTATATTCTTTTATAGGTCATGGTTCATAGTCCATAGTACATTGTTCATAGTCATAGCCCGGAGTGAAGATGTTCACTGGAATTGTTGAGAATAAAGGAAAAGTTTTGAAGGTGGAACATCGCGGAGAGATGAAACGGCTAACATTGGAGGTTCCCTTCGATTTGACAGAGATGCAACTGGGTGATAGTATTAATATAAATGGGGTTTGCTTGACGGTTGTGGAAAAGAGGGGCCGGGCCGTTTCAGTCGATCTCTCTCCTGAAAGCCTTCAAAGGACAACCCTCGCCAGGGTGAAGGAAGCAGATCAGGTTAATCTTGAGAGGGCCCTGAGACTTTCTGATCGACTGGGAGGTCACATTGTCACAGGCCACATTGACGGGATCGGAACGATTATTGAAAGGAGAACTGAAGGGAACTCTCTTTACCTCAGGGTGCGTATCCCTCAAGCCGTCACTCCGTATGTGGTTCAAAAAGGATCCATTGCGATTGACGGAATCAGCCTGACGGTAAACGAATTCCGGGAGGATTGGATCCGAGTGACCCTCATCCCTTACACTCTCGAAAAAACAACGCTGATAGAAAAGAAGGTTGGGGAAGAGGTCAACGTCGAAGCAGATATCTTAGGGAAATACGTGGAAAAGGTTTTGGATCGAGGGAAGGGGACATCCAAAGGAATCGACCTTTCATTCTTGAAGCAACATGGATTTTTGGAAAATGAGTGAGGAATCAAATGATTATTGATACGATTGAAAAGGCGTTGAAGGACATTCGAGAAGGCAAGATGGTGATTTTGGTCGATGATGAGGATCGAGAGAATGAAGGCGATCTCACCATGGCGGCAGAAAAGGTCACGCCCGAGGCCATCAATTTCATGGCAATGTATGGCAGGGGATTGATCTGCCTTTCGCTAACGGATGAGAAGCTGAATGAGCTCCGCCTTCCGATGATGGTCACAGATAATACTTCGAGATTTCAGACTGCCTTCACCGTTTCGATCGATGCCCGGAAGGGAGTGACCACTGGCATCTCAGTCGCAGACCGGGCGTGTACCATTCTTACGGCAATTGATGATCAAACGAAACCTGAGGACTTGGTCACCCCTGGGCACATCTTTCCGTTGCGGGCCAAGCAGGGTGGCGTCCTGGTCAGGACAGGCCAGACAGAAGGGTCTGTTGATCTCGCTAGGCTGGCAGGTCTCAAGCCGGCCGGAGTGATCTGTGAGATCATGAATGAGGATGGGACGATGGCAAGAATGCCTGACCTCCGGATCTTCGCTCAGAAACATGGCCTGAACATCATCAGCATCGCAGATCTCATCAAATACCGTCTTCGAAAGGAGTCCCTGGTCCGCCGGATCGCCACTGCCAAACTCCCCACCAAATATGGCGGACTCTTTACGGCCATCGCTTATGAAAACGATGTGGATCCCTTTCACCATATCGCTCTGGTCAAGGGAGAGATTGCTCCAGAGGACACGATTCTGGTCAGGGTTCACTCCCAATGCCTGACGGGTGACGTCTTCGGGTCGAAGCGCTGCGACTGCGAGGAGCAACTCCACAATGCCATGGCGATGGTGGAAAAAGAAGGCAAAGGAGTCATCGTTTATATGAGGCAGGAGGGAAGGGGAATAGGGTTGGTCAATAAATTGAAAGCCTACTGCCTCCAAGATATGGGGAAGGATACGGTGGAGGCTAATGAGGCGCTAGGGTTTAAGGCAGATATGAGGGACTATGGGATTGGGGCACAGATTCTGGTTGACCTGGGCCTTCACAAGATTCGCCTCATGACCAACAATCCCCGAAAGATTAAAGGCCTGGAAGGATATGGAATAGAAATGGTCGAAAGGGTTCCGATCGAGACGACCCCCCATCAGGAGAACATCGAATATCTCAAAGCCAAAGCAAAGAAAATGGGCCACCTTCTCTCCTTCAAATCAGGAGAGTGAACTAATCTCAAATTGCAGATTGAAGATGTAAAATTCGGGAATTTTAACGGATATGCGACAAGAACAGGGAAGCGTTTTTTAGTTGAAGAAAGGAGAAAAACATGGCGAAAACCCTCGAAGGTAAATTGATAGCCAAGGGGCTGAAGTTTGGAATGGTCTTGAGCCGATTTAATAATTTCATCGCCGAAAGACTTCTGGAGGGTGCATTAGATGCATTGAAGCGGAGCGGGGCAGAAGAAGAGGATTGCACAGTAGCCCGGGTTCCAGGCGCCTTTGAGATCCCTCTGGCCGCTAAGAAAATGGCGAAGAGCGGACGATATGACGCCATCATCTGCCTGGGATGCGTTATCCGGGGAGCCACCCCTCACTTCGAGTATATTGCCACGGAAGTCACCAAAGGAATCGCCCACCTTTCTCTCGAGAACGAAATCCCCATTTCCTTCGGAGTATTGATTACCGATACCATTGAACAGGCGATTGAAAGGGCGGGGACCAAAGCGGGCAACAAGGGTTTTGATGCAGCCATGTCCGCCATCGAAATGGCCAACCTCATGAAGGAGATCGGAAAAGGAAAAGGGTAAGGAAATTACCTTCATCCCCACTGCAAGCCCCGAGAGAGGTGAAACTTCACATGGAGCAAGCAGCGGGGCTTTCTAACAGGGTAAGGCCTGTCTTGGGGAAAAGAAGGAAGTCGAGGGAATCTGCCCTCCAGGTTCTTTATCAATTGGATATCACGAGGCAAGAGGGTCCGAAGGCGATCACTCAGTGGAAAGCGCATTTTTCATCGAGTGAAGGGACTGATGATAAGTTTGCCGAAAGGATCGTCCTAGGCGTTCTTGACCATGCCCAGGAAATCGACCAACTGATCGAACGATTTTCGGAAAACTGGCGTCTCAACCGGATGACTCTCGTCGATCGAAATATTCTCCGCATGGCTATTTTCGAGCTTCTTTACTGCAGCGAGATCCCGCCAAAGGTCACGTTGAATGAAGCGATCGATCTTGGAAAGAGATACGGATCTGAGGATTCAGGGAATTTCATCAATGGCATCTTAGATCGCATCCAGAACGAAGCGATCCAGAAACCCACCCAACCGAAGCCCTCTGCAAAATAACATGAGGAATATCCAACTTCCAAACAACAAGCACCAAATAATGACCGAAATCTCAATGAACGAAATAGTAATCCTTTCCCCCTACGCGGGAGAAGGGGACGATAGTGGGTGTTTAGTTCATTGGAGATTTGGTGATTTGAATTTATTTGGGATTTGGAATTTGGTGCTTGAGATTTAACTGTATGGATATCATTCTCTCCATTGAAGACGTTGACATTCAGGAATGTGAGCTTCTCGTGGCCGGATTCTTTCAAGATGAGAGGCCCCTGAAGGGGACAAGCGGTCTGATCGACTGGAGACTGAATGGAACGATATCCCGCCTCGTGAAGGAAGGAAGAATGACCGGTGAGTGGCAGGAGACCACCCTGATTCCGTCCCATGGACGAGTGATCCCGCCATTGGTCCTCTTTCTCGGCCTCGGGAACGTTAGGGATTATAGTACGCTACGTCTTCGCGATCTCTTTCCGCGGCTCTTCCATACCCTGAGGAACCTGAAATCATCTAAGGTCTGCCTCTCTTTTCCATCCGATGAGAAATACAATGTGGATTGCGGAAAATCCGCGGAGGTTCTCCTAGAGGGGATAGCGGATTCCTTCAACCCAGGGGCTTCCCTGGATGAAGATTGGGTGACCAAACTCGAACTTTTTTTCGTCGCGGAAGAGGAAAAATTTCCAGAAATTCTCTTGGGGGTCCAAACGGCCCAGTCGATTTTAAAAGATCGCCTAAAAGTGAGAATATTTACTGCCTCCGAGAAAAGGTCGAGGGCAAGTCTTTGAGAAACCCGCCCCACTCGTTACCAAGACCCTTTTCATTCGTGTCCTCCGTTTTCTTTTCCATATAGAAAGAGATGTCCCTATTTTTGAGTGACAACTATCACACCTTAAAGAAGATGTAAACCCTTGTCAGCATTATACCTCTCTCCCTCTGGCAGGAGTGGGAGGTCGCACGGGTTGGTTTTTTCTTGTCGCGTGTGCCATTATAACAACATCTTGACAACAAGCAATAAATACGCAATTATAGCTGCCAAATTATGATTAAATAATTATAAATAAAAGGAGGTGTGCAAGAGCATGGATGAAAAGGCCACAGCTCTGAAGCGTGGACTCACGCTGGTAACACTCTTTACCCTGCTGACCGGTGCCATGGTCGGAATGGCTTGGGCGGTGCTGGCTAACGTGATATTGGACCGCAGCGCAAGTCTTTAATCTTGAATAGAAGAACTTGCCAGAGATAATAACAGAATACTTCCTATTCCCTTACGTCTTTTAGCGGATTCCGCCTTATTTATTTTGACAATTTCTATGAAATGGGGTAAATGAATAACCATAAATGTCAAATTTCAAATAATAAATGTCGAATGAAATCCAAATGATTGGACGGAAAAGATTTTAGTATTTTCTTTGATTCTTTCCGAACCTCGATTTTTGAACTTTGGCATTGCCTCTATTTTCGTTGAACTTTGGACTTTGATATTTGACATTGTTTTCTAAAGGGGAGGTTCTTCTATGGTTCAAAAGGTGGAAAAGATCTGGTTGGATGGGAAATTTGTCCCCTGGGATCAAGCCAATGTGCACATCCTGACCCACACGCTCCACTACGGGTTGGCGGTCTTTGAAGGCATCCGGTGTTACCTCTGTCAGGATGGGAAGTCTGCGGTCTTTAGGCTGAGAGAACATGTTGACCGGCTCTTCGATTCTGCACACATTGGAGAGCTTAAGATGCCGTATTCTAAGAAGGAAATTCTGGAAGCCTGCAAAGAGACCCTACGCGTAAATAAACTGAAGGAGGGTTATATCCGGCCCATCGCCTTCATTGGAGATGGTGTGATGGGCGTCCATCCTGGAGATAATCCGACCCGCGTGGCCATAGCGACCTGGTCGTGGGGAGCCTATCTGGGAGAGGGCGCGGTAGAGAAGGGGATCCGCGTGAAGGTGTCCTCATATACGCGCCACCATGTCAATGTGATGATGACCAAGGCAAAAATATCAGGCAACTATGTCAATTCTGTTCTGGCGAAAAGGGAAGTGACGAAGATGGGATATGACGAGGCCGTGATGCTCGATACGGAAGGCTATGTTTCGGAAGCCAGCGGGGAGAACGTCTTTATGGTCAAGAATGGGATATTAAAGACGGCTCCTCTCACCTCCATCCTTCCCGGGATTACGCGGGATTCGGTGATTCAGATCGCAAAAGCAAAAAAGATTACTGTGGTGGAAGAGAGGTTCACACGGGATGAACTCTATACTGCTCATGAAGCCTTTTTCACAGGAACTGCCGCTGAGCTGACACCTATTCGCGAAGTCGATAACCGAACGATTGGCGAGGGAAAACCTGGCCCGATCACTAAAGGACTTCAAACAGCCTTCTTCGATATTGTGAGAGGAAAAAACCCAGAATATAGAGAGTGGCTGGACTATCTCTAATCGTAAGGCGTTAGGCGCAAGTCGTGAGGTGAAATTCCTTAATTTCTTTTGACGACTTCCGACTTACGGAATTTAATGCATCTCATCATCGATGGTTATAACTTGCTCCATGCAGACCGCACTCTTGTCTCGTTAAATCCGATACAACTCCAACGGGAACGGGATCGCCTCGTCGATCAGCTCTCCGCTTATCGTGGCCTAAGACAAATGGAAATCACCGTGGTTTTCGACGGATGGCAAGGGGGCTGGTCCACGGAAAAAAGGGAGAGGAAGAAGGGAATCGACTTGGTCTTCTCAAAACTGGGAGAAAAGGCAGATGAAGTGATTAAGCGGCTGGCGAGAGAAAAAGGGGCAGGGGCTACGGTCGTCACTTCGGACCGCGAGATCTCCAGATATGCTGAGAGGGTGGCTGTTGCGGTTATTGCATCCGATCAATTTAAGGAAAAAATGGACAGCGCCTTGATGAAAGGGAAGAAAGATTTCCAAGATGAAGAGGAGAGGAGCGGGGAGAAGAAAAAAGGCCCATCCCGAATGCTTTCCAAGAAAGAAAAAAGAATGCGTTCCGCTCTCAAGAAACTCTAATCCCGGTCTGCCATCCGCTATTTGCCATCTGCCGTTGATCCGCTAAGCTTTCCACTTGTTTTCCGTCCCCTGAAGAAGTCTGACGATATTCTCCTGATGACGGTAGAGGATCAGGGCGGCGATGATGACGCTCAAAATAAAGTAGGCCTGTGAATCACTCCTGAAAAAAGCAATCAGAATGGGAATGGTCGTCGCACAGCAA
>Ga0316628_100004130_pt1 | contig 11328 bp, 9 predicted proteins | sample OWC_Aug_M2_C1_D5_FD_207648 | JGI IMG/M metagenome (GOLD analysis project Ga0316628, IMG submission 207648) | Wetland soil microbial communities from Old Woman Creek delta, Ohio, United States - OWC_Aug_M2_C1_D5_C | ecosystem: Environmental > Terrestrial > Soil > Wetlands | place: USA: Ohio... | reverse complement strand
CGCGCGGCAGGCCCCCGGACGCTCGCCGAACAGCGGCCCGTGGTCACCGGGCTTCGGCAGGACGACTTCGTGGAGATCCAGGAGGGACTCGCCGCGGGCGAGCGCGTCGTCGGCGACGGCCTCAACAAGGTTCAGCCCGGCCAGCCGATCCGCGTTGCGGGCGGCGGTGGCGGACCGCCCGGCGCGCCCGGCTCCGCGACGTGGAAAGGACGGCCCTCGGGGCCCCGTTCGCCGGCATGATGCTCTCCGACCTTTCGGTCCGCAGGCCGGTGTTCGCCGCCGTGGCGGCGATCATCCTGTGCGTGGTGGGCTTCGCCTCGTTCCTCTCGCTGCCGGTCCGCGAGCTGCCGAGCGTCGATCCGCCCGTCGTCTCCATCGAGACCACCTATCGCGGCGCCTCAGCCGAGGTGGTGGAGGAGCGGATCACCCAGGTCATCGAGCGCCAGGTCGCCGGCATCCAGGGCGTCGACCGCGTCCAGTCGTCCTCGCGCGACGGCGACTCGCGGATCAACATCTCCTTCACGCTCGACCGCAACCTCGACCAGGCCGCCAACGACGTGCGCGATGCGGTCAGCCGGGTGACCAGCCAGCTGCCGCTCCAGGCCGACCCGCCGCAGATCGCGAAGGCCAACGCCGACGCAACGCCCATCCTGTTCCTGAGCCTGGTCTCGACCACGCTGAACCGGATGGCGCTCTCCGACTACGCCAATCGCTACATCGTCGAACGCCTGTCCACCGTGCCGGGAGTCGCCCAGGTCAGGCTCGCGGGCCAGCAGCTCTATTCGATGCGCATCTGGCTCGATGCGAACGCCATGGCCGCCCGCGGGGTCACCGTGGGCGACGTCGAGGCGGCGCTGAACAGCCAGAACCTCGAGCTGCCGGCCGGCTCGCTGGAGGCGCCGGCCAAGGACTTCACCATCCGCGTGGCGCGCGCCTACTCGCGGCCCGAGGACTTCGCGCGCATGCCGATCGTGGCCGCCCCGGCCCGAAACGCCGGCGTCCCGTCGGCGGCGCTGGGCGGCGTGGCGGCCGGGCCGGGGGCTGCGCAGGGGACGACCGCCGCCGTTTCCAACGCCTCCAACGCCAACGAATATGTGACCCGGCTGGGCGACATCGCCCGCATCGAGGAAGGGCCCGACGAGCGCCGCCGGCTGTTCCGCTCCAACGGCAACGACCAGATCGGCATCGCCATCACCCGGCAGTCGCAGGCCAACGACCTGGAAATCGCCAAGGGGACCTACAAGGCGGTCGACGAGATCAACCGGACCCTGCCCAAGGGCACGCACCTCGAGGTGGCGATCGACTTCTCGGCGTTCACGCGCCAGGCGATCCAGGAGGTCTGGATCACCATGGCCTTCTCGCTCGCCATGGTCGCGCTGGTGAACTTCGTCTTCCTCGGCACGGGACGCGCGGCGCTGATCCCCTCGATCGTGGCGCCGATCTGCATCCTCTCGACCTTCATCGTGCTCGCGCCCCTGGGGTTCTCCATCAACCTGCTCACCCTCTTGGCAATGGTGCTGGCGATCGGCCTCGTGGTCGACGACGCCATCGTCGTGGTCGAGAACATCCAGAGGCGAATAGACGACGGCGAGCCGCCGATCGTCGCCGCCCAGCGGGGCGCGCGGCAGGTGTTCTTCGCGGTCGTCGCGACGACGATCGTGCTGATCTCCGTCTTCGCGCCGCTGATGTTCATGCCGGGCTACATCGGCCGCCTGTTCCGCGAGCTCGCGGTGGCGGTGGCCGCGTCGGTGTTCTTCTCGGCCCTGCTCGCCCTCAGCCTCTCGCCCATGCTGTCGTCAAGGCTGCTGCGGCCCGCGGCAAGCGAGGGGCGCATGGCGCGGTTCGTCAACCGGGCGATGGACCGGCTCCGGGCGTCCTATCACGCTTCGCTGGATGCGCTGCTGGGCCGGCGCAGCGCCAGCCTGGCGGCCGGCGGGCTGGTCCTCGTGCTCGCGCTTGCGGCCGCGGGCCTGTTCCAGATCATCCCGCGCGAGCTCGTCCCCAACGAAGACCGCGGCCGCGTGGACGTCGCGATCCTCGCGCCCGAGGGCGCCGGGTACGACTACACGCTGGGCATCATGAAGAAGGTCGAGACGCGCCTGTTGCAGCTGCAGAAGGAGGGCGTCATCGATCGCTACACGGCGGCGATTCCCGGCTTCGGCAGCCCCTCGTTCAACAACGGCAGCGCCAACGCGGTCCTGCCCGACAAGAACCGCAAGATCGATTCCCAGGCGCTCGCGGCGCAGCTGAACCGCGAGTTCTCCTCGATCACCGGGGCGCGCGTCATCGCCTCGGTCAGGCCCAGCCTGCAGCGCTTCGGCCCCGGCGGCGGGGCGGGCGGATCGAACGTCGACCTGATCGTCTCGGGCAACGAGTACCCCGACATCATGGCGAAGATTCAGCCGCTGCTCTCCGCCGCCCAGACCAACCCCGGCATGGCCCGGCCCAGGCTCGACTACGAGCCCACCAGCCCACGCCTGCTGGTCGACATCGACCGCGAGAAGGCCGCTGCGCTCGGGGTCACGCCCGAAGCGGTGGGCGACGCGCTCCAGGCGCTGTTCGGCTCCGAGAAGGTCACCACCTACGTCAAGTCGGGCCAGGAGTACGACGTCATCCTGCAGACCGACCGGCCTCAGCGGGAAAACGTCAGCGACCTGTCCAAGGTCCAGGTCCGCACCGCGTCGGGCCAGCTGGTCCCGCTCACGGCGCTCACCAGGAACAAGGTCAGCGGCGATACGCCGAGCCGCAACCGCATCGATCGCGAGCGGGCGATCACCCTCTCCGTCCAGCTCAACCCGGGCTATTCCATGGGTGACGCGGTGAGGTTCTTCGAGAGCAAGATCCCGCCCGGGGTCGCCTATAAATGGGGCGGCGGCGCCCGCGACTATCTCGAGGCGGGCAGCTCCGTCGGCCTGGCCTTCGGCATGGCCCTGCTGCTGGTCTTTCTGGTCCTCGCCGCCCAGTTCGAAAGCTGGATCCACCCGGCGGTGATCATGCTGACGGTGCCGGTCGCGGCGCTCGGCGGACTTTTCGGTCTGCTGATCGCCGGCTCGTCCATGAACACCTACAGCCAGATCGGCCTGATCATCCTGGTGGGGATCGCCGCGAAGAACGGCATCCTGATCGTCGAGTTCGCCAACCAGCTTCGCGACCAGGGCCTCTCGATCCGCGAGGCGGTGATCGAGAGCGCATCGCTGCGCCTGCGGCCGATCATCATGACCTCGATCTCGGCGGCGGCGGGTTCGATACCGCTGATCGTCTGGGGCGGGGCCGGGGGCGAGAGCCGCAAGACGATCGGCGTGACGATCTTCTTCGGGGCGATCTTCGCCACCCTCGTCACGCTCTTCGTGGTCCCGGTGTTCTACAACCTGCTGGCGCGCTTCACGAAGTCGCCGCAGCACACGGCCCGCCGCATCGAGGCGTTCGAACAGGCGGAAGGCGCGCGGGTCGCCAACGCCGCCGAATAGCCGTCCCTCACACATAAAAGAGAGCCCTCCGCCTCGCGGGGAGGGCCCAATTGGGAACGCCACGGACCCGTACGGGGGACGGCCGGGCCGGGCCGGCGCGGCGGGCCTGCAGGGCGCCGCGCGGAGGATGTCGACACTGGACTGGGGGCCGGGTCGACGGACGCGAGGATTCGCCCGCCTTTCTCACCCGTCAAGGTTGTTGGAATCGATCCTGCCCGCAGGAGGGGAGTCCCTCGCTTACGAGTTCGGGCTGGTCTCGGCCTTGAGGTAGGCGATCACGTCGATCCGGTCCTTCTGGTCCTTGAACCCGGGGAAGGTCATCTTGGTGTTCGGGACCATGGCCTTGGGATCGGTCAGCCACTGGTCGAGATGCTGCGCGTCCCAGGTGAAGTCCTGCGCCTTCATTGGATCGGAGTAGGTGTAGCCGGCCTTGCTCGCGACCTTGCGGCCGAAGATCCCGTACAGGTTGGGCCCGGTCATGTCCGGGCCGCCCGAGGTCAGGGTGTGGCACGATTTGCAGATCGCGAACTTCGCCTCCCCGTCTTCGACGTCGCCGGTGTTGTAGGGCGCGGGCAAGGTCGCCACGAGGGCCTTCTTCTGCTCCGGAGTCGGCTCGCCGGGCGCGCCGGCGGCCGGCTGCTCGCTCGAGGGCGCCTGCGCGTTCTGGGCTTGCGTATTGCTTGGCTTTCCGCAGCCGGCGAGGCCGGCGGCGAGCGCGGCGGCGGCGATGGTCAGACCCAGGTGGCGCATGTCGGAGACTCTCCTCGGGGACGAAATGGCGCGGCAAGCTAGCGCAGGGCCTCGCCGATGCAAGTCGGCGAGCATGGCTCTTGCCTCGGGCGGCCGCGGCTCTTAGGCCAGAAGGGAAACCGAGGGCTCCGTCATGAAGCGCGCTGCGATCGTCTCCCCCATCCGCACGGCGGTCGGGAAGTATCTGGGCAGTCTTTCCGACGTTCCGGCCGGCGATCTCGGCGCCGTCGTGCTCCGCGCCCTCGTGGAGCGTACCGGCATCGATCCGCACCAGGTGGACGACGTGATCTTCGCCCAGGGCTACGCCTCGGGCGAGGCGCCCTGCATCGCCCGCTGGTCAGCGCTGGCGGCCGACTTCCCGATCGAGATCCCGGGCTACCAGCTCGACCGCCGCTGCGGCTCCGGCCTGCAGGCGGTGATCGACGCGGCCATGATGGTCCAGACGGGCGTCGCCGACGTGGTGATCGCCGGCGGCGTCGAGAGCATGTCGAACGCCGAGTACTACACCACCGACATGCGCAAGGGCGCGCGCGCCGGCTCGGTGACCCTGCACGACCGCCTCGCGCGCGGCCGCGTGATGAGCCAGCCCATCGAACGCTTCGGCGTCATCTCCGGCATGATCGAGACGGCCGACAACCTCGCCCGCGACTACCAGATCACCCGCGAGGAGTGCGACGAGTACGCCGCCATGAGCCACCAGCGGGCCGCGAAGGCCTGGGCCGAGGGCAAGTTCGACGACGAGCTGGTGCCGGTCAGCGTGAAGCAGAAGAAGGGCGACCCCATCGTGTTCGCCAAGGACGAGGGCGTCCGCGCCGACGCCACGCCCGAGAGCCTCGCCAAGCTGCCGCCGATCGAGAAGGGCGGCGTCGTCACCGCCGGCAACGCCAGCCAGCAGAACGACGCGGCCGCTGCCTGCCTCGTGGTCGCCGAGGACAAGCTCGCCGAGCTCAACCTCGAACCGATGGGCTGGTTCGTGAGCTGGGCCGCGGCAGGCTGCGACCCCTCGCGCATGGGCATCGGCCCCGTCCCGGCGGTGAAGCGGCTCTTCGAGCGCACCGGCATGGACTGGGACGACATCGACCTCGTCGAGCTCAACGAGGCCTTCGCCCCGCAGGTCCTCGCGGTCCTCAAGGGCTGGGGCTGGGACGAACGTGATCGCCTGAACGTCAACGGCTCGGGCATCTCGCTCGGCCACCCGATCGGGGCCACCGGCGGCCGCATCCTCGCCAACCTGCTGCGCGAGCTGAAGCGGCGCGACGGCAAGTACGGTCTGGAGACGATGTGCATCGGCGGCGGCCAGGGGATCGCTGCGGTGTTCGAGGCGGCTTGAGGCGGCGGTGCGCCGCCTCCCGGCCCCTCTGGCGAAGCGCTGGCGCCGGATGCAGGACTCGAACCCGCGACCTTCGGTTTACAAAACCGCTGCTCTACCAGCTGAGCTAATCCGGCCCTGGAGCGGGCGAGCGATGCCACGGGCGGGCGGGCGCAGCAAGTCGCGATGCGGCGCTTAAGCTTCCCTTGGGGATTGGCGAGGATCATCCCCGCCGCGGACAGGGAGAGCTGACGGACCATGGCGAAGCACCCGCACGCGGCGGCCGATGCGGCGGCGGCTCACGCCGCTTCCAACACCGCCGTGGCCGATGCGGCGCAGGCCGCACCGCCCCCCCCGCCGATCTGGCAGTGGTCGATCTCGGAGGCGTGGAGCTGGCTCGGTCACGCCTGGACGAGCGCGATCCACGTGCCCTACCTCGGCATCATCGCGCTCGCGCTGCTGTTCGTGATCGGGCTCCGGGTCCTGGTGAAGCTCCTGCGCTAGCGGCGAAGCGGCTTGGAGCCGCGCCCCGGCTGTGCTTGCGTGGCGCAGTGAGCCGGGGAGAAAGCCGATGAACTTCGAAGAGTACCGCCGCCACGACGCCGTGGGCCTGGCCGAGCTTCTCGCCCGGGGCGAGGTGAGCGCCGCCGAGCTCAGGGACGCGGCCGCCGCGCGCATGGCCGAGGTCAATCCGAAGATCAACGCCGTCACCCAGGACCTGACCGGGCGCGCCGCCTCCGAATCTGCGGCCGAGGGACCTTTCGCCGGCGTGCCCTTCCTGTTGAAGGACCTGGGCGCGAGCCTCGCCGGCGTGCGCACCACGCGCGGCTCCAGGCTCTACGCCGACGCGGTCGCTGAAGCCGACAGCGCGCTCGTCCGGCTTTTCAAGGCGGCGGGGCTCTCGTTCATCGGCAAGACCAACACCCCGGAGTTCGGGCTCTGGCCGGTGACGGAGTCCGAGCTCCTCGGCCCCTGCCGCAATCCCTGGGACCTCTCGCGCACCTCCGGCGGCTCGTCCGGCGGCGCGGCGGCGGCGGTCGCGGCCGGCATCACGCCCGCAGCCCACGCGAGCGACGGCGGCGGCTCGATCCGCATTCCCGCGTCCTGCTGCGGACTGTTCGGCATGAAGCCGTCGCGCGGCCGGGTGTCGTTCGCGCCTGCCGGCGAGGGATGGGCGGGCGCCTCGATCAACCACGCCGTGACCCGCTCGGTTCGCGACAGCGCGGCCCTGCTCGACGCCGTCTGCGCGCCGCAGCCCGGCGATCCCTACTTCCTGGCCCCGCCCGCGCGGCCGTTCGCCGAGTCCGTCCGCCGCGAGCCGGGCCGGCTGCGGATCGCCTTCATCCGAGGCGCCGTGAACGGCGCAGCGATAGACCCCGAGTGCGAAGCCGCGGTCGTGGAGACCGCGCGGCTCTGCGAGAGCCTGGGCCACGATGTGGAGGAAGCGAAGGTCCCCGGCGACGTCTCGGCCATGCAGGCGGCGGCGGGCGTGGTGATCGCCGCCAGCGTCGCCGCCGATCTCGACGCCGAGGCCGAGCGCCGGGGCCGGCCGATCGGGGAGGGCGAGGTCGAGGCGCTCACCATGAGCGCCTACCGCCGCGGGCAGAAGGTGATGGGCGCCGCCTATGCTCGGGCGATCGCTGCCCTGCACGCCTACGGGCGCGCCGTCGCCGAGCTGTTCGGCGACTACGACGCCCTGCTGCTCTCGACGCTCGGCCGGCCGGCGATCCCGATCGGCTGGCTCTTCGAGACGCACGGCCAGACCGGCGAGCGCCTGGCGCAGTTCATGCCCAACACCCAGGCCTTCAACAACACCGGCCAGCCGGCCATGACCGTGCCGCTCGCCTGGAGCTCCGACGGTTTGCCGATCGGGATGCAGTTCGTGGGTCGGATGGGAGATGAGGCGACGCTCTTCAGCCTGGCGGCCCAGCTCGAGCGGGCGAGGCCCTGGTTCGACAGGGTCTCGCCGCTCTGAGTCACGCGCGGGTCAGTCGAAGTCGCGGGCCTCGTGGCGGACGAAGGCGTCGACGCGGTCGAGGCGCTCGGCGATCCGGTAGTAGTCGCCGGCGGGCAGGATGCGGCCGTGCTCGCGGGCCTCCCGCGACGTCTGCGCCCTGGCTTCGTTCAGCCCCCGCCAGGCGTTCGCGGCTTCCCACCTGTTGAACCGCCCGTCGCGGCTAAGATACCGGATCTGCTGAGCGAGACGGTCCTCCCGCTGCATCAGGCGGTCGACCGAATAGTCGTAGCCGTAGCCGCCGCGGCCGTAGCCGCCGCGGTCGTAGTCCCCGCCGACGTAGTAGCCTCCGCCGTAAGGGCCGCCCCACTTGGGATCGGCGCTCGCCGTCGTCGCCGCCAGGCCGACGAAGGCGGCGCAGGCCGCCGCGACTCCAAGGATAGCTTGCCTCGCCATGTCCATCTGCTCCTGTCTGTCTGCCTCCTTCAGGCGCGAGGAGTCTGCGACGGGCTCGCTGAACGCGGTCCCGGCCGGCGGATTCAGCCGGCGTTCACCGGCCGCGCCCGTCGCTGCTGGATCGCATAGGCGAGGGCCACGGCGGCCGCGACCACGCCGATGAGCACGGTCGAGACCGCATTGATCTCGGGGTTCACGCCGAGCCGCACCTGGCTGTAGAGGCGCATGGGCAGCGTCGTCGCGCCGGGTCCGGAGGTGAAGCTCGCGACCACAAGGTCGTCCAGCGAGAGGGTGAAGGCGAGCATCCAGGCCGCGGCGACGGCGGGGGCGATGTTGGGCAGGGTGACCTTGACGAAGGCCTGCAGGGGCGTGCAGCCGAGGTCCTGCGCCGCCTCTTCGATGCGCGCATCGAAGCCCGCCAGCCGCGCCTGGATCACGACCGTCGCGTAGCAGAGGGTCACGGTGGCGTGGCTCACGGTGACCGTCCAGAAGCCGCGCGGGGCGCCGGCGCTCACGAACAGCAGCAGGAGCGAGAGGCCGAGGATCACCTCGGGCATGACCAGCGGCGCATAGATCATCCCCGAGAACGCCGTCCGCCCCCGGAAACGCCCGCCCCTGACCAGCGCCACCGCCGCTGACAGGCCGAGCAGGGTAGCGAGACTCGCCGAAAGCACGCCGACGCGCAGGCTCACCCAGATGGCGGACAGCATCTGGTCGTCGGCTGCGAGCGCGGCGTACCAGCGGGTGGAGGCGCCGCCCCAGACCGTCACCAGCCGGCTGGCGTTGAAGGAGTAGACGACCAGCAGGACGATCGGGGCGTAGAGGAAGACGAGGCCCAGCCCGAGGACGGCGGCGACGAACGGCGAGGGCCCGCGCCTCACGGCAGGGCCTCCGCGCGCCGGCGCTGGAACAGCAGGATCGGGGTCACGAGCGTGGCGAGCATCACCATCGCGACCGCGGAGGCGGCAGGCCAGTCGCGGTCGGCGAAGAACTCCGTCCAGATCGTCCGCCCGAGCATGAGCGTCCGCGAGCCGCCCAGGAGGTCGGGGACCACGAACTCGCCCACCATCGGGATGAAGCAGAGCAGGGCGCCGGCGGCGACCCCCGGCAGGGAGAGCGGGAAGGTCACCCGCCAGAACGCCCTGGCCGGGGTGCATCCGAGGTCGAGCGCGGCCTCGACCAGGCGCTCGTCCTGCCGCTCGAGGACCGCGTAGAGCGGGAGCACCATGAACGGCAGATAGGCGTAGACCAGGCCGAGGATCACGCCTGCGTTGGTGTCGAGCAGTGTGACGGTGGGCAGGCGCAGCGCGGCGAGCGCCTGGTTCAGCAGGCCGGCCGGCTTGAGGATCGCGATCCAGGCGTAGATGCGGATCAGGAAGCTCGTCCAGAAAGGCAGGATCACGGCCATGACCATCGCCGGCCGGAGCCGCGGGCCGGAACGGGCGATCCCGTAGGCCATGGGATAGCCGATCGCCAGCAGGATCGAGGTCGCAACGGCTGCGAACGCGAGGCTCGAGAGGTATGCGGCGAGATACAGCCGGTCCTGCGCGAGCCGGCGGTAGGTCTCGAGGTCGAGTCCGTGCGCGAAGGCCTTCAGGCCCGCGATCCCCTGCGCCGGGTCGAGGCGCGGCGCATAGGGCGGCATGGCGAGCGCCGTGTGCGACACCGACAGCTTCGCCACCAGCAGGAACGGAACCGCGAAGAAGACGAGCAGCCACAGATAGGGGATCACGACGGCCGACCGTCCCAGCCTCTCGTTCCAGGGCCGATCGGCGCTCATGGCGCGAGCCTCATCGCGGACTCCGGCAAGAAGCTCGCCCAGACCGCCTGGCCGGCGCCGAAGGCGTCGTTTCCGCTCGCCACCGACGCGCGGATCTGCCCCTCGGCCGTGTCGACGACGTAGATCGTCCGGTCGCCGAGGTAGCCCGCCTCCCTGACCACGCCGGCCAGCCCTTCGCCCGCCCCAGGCTCCTCGCGCGAGAGGCGCATCCGCTCGGGCCGCACGCCGATCCAGCCGTCCTCGCGCGCGAACAGGTTCACCTCGCCGAGGAAGCCGGCGACGAAGCGGTCCACGGGATGCTCGTAGACCTCGGCCGGCCCGCCCGCCTGCACGATCCGGCCCTCGCGCATCACCGCCAGCCGGTCTGCCGTGATCATCGCCTCGTCCTGGTCGTGGGTGACGATCAGGAAGGTCGCGCCCAGCCGTTCCTGCAGGGCCATGAGCTCGAACTGGGTCTCCTGGCGGAGCTTGCGGTCGAGCGCGGCCATGGGCTCGTCGAGCAGCAGGACCTTGGGCCGGGGCGCGAGCGCGCGGGCCAGGGCGGCCCGCTGCTGCTGACCGCCGGAGAGCTGGTCCGGCTTGCGCCCGCCGAGCCCCTCGAGCCGCACGAGCGCCAGCATCTCCTCGACCCGGGCCGCCGCCTCGGCGCGGCCGAACCCCTGCGCCCGCAAGCCGAAGGCCACGTTCTGCGCCACCGTCAGGTGCGGGAAGAGCGCGTAGGACTGGAACATCATGTTGGCCGGCCGGCGGTGCGGCGGCAGATCGGTGACGTCCTCGCCGGCGATGAGGATGCGGCCTGCGTCCGGCCTCTCGAAGCCGGCCAGCATGCGCAGCAGCGTCGTCTTTCCGCAGCCCGAGGGCCCGAGCAGGGCGAAGAATTCGCGCTCGGCGATCTCCAGCGTCACGTCGCGGACGGCCCAGACGTCGCCGAAGCGCCGGCTCACGCCCTCGAAGCGGACCAGCGGCTCGGTCATTGGCCGGTGAGCACCCGTGTCCAGAGGCGGTTCACCTCGCGCAGCAGGGCCTGGTCCTTGGTCGTGGTGACGAAGAGCCCTTTCTCGACCTCCGGCGGCGGATAGACGTTTGGGTCGTCGCGGATCGCCGGGTCGACCAGCCTGGTCGCCGAGGCATTGGCGTTGGCGTAGCGCGTGGCGTTCGAGGCGCGCGCGATCACCTCGGGCCGCAGCATGAAATCGATGAAGCGATGGGCCTGCGCCGGATCGGGCGCGTCCGCCGGGATCACGAAGAGGTCGTACCAGACCTGCGTGCCTTCCTTCGGGATGACGTAGGCGATCCTGACCCCGTTCTTGGCCTCCGCGGCCCGGCTCTTGGCCTGGAGCACGTCGCCCGAGTAGCCGATCGCCAGGCAGATGTCGCCGTTGGCGAGCGCGTCGATGTACTCCGAGGAGTGGAACTTGCGCACATAGGGCCGGACCTTGATCAGGAGGTCGGTCGCGGCCTGATAGTCCGCCGGCGACCTCGAGTTCGGGTCTCGCCCCAGATACCGCAGCGCGACCGCGTACATGTCCTCGGAGGCGTCGAGGAAATAGACGCCGCAGTCCGCGAGCTTCGCCAGGTTCGCCGGATCGAACGCCACGGCCCAGCTGTCGAT
>Ga0316628_100004129_pt1 | contig 11329 bp, 5 predicted proteins | sample OWC_Aug_M2_C1_D5_FD_207648 | JGI IMG/M metagenome (GOLD analysis project Ga0316628, IMG submission 207648) | Wetland soil microbial communities from Old Woman Creek delta, Ohio, United States - OWC_Aug_M2_C1_D5_C | ecosystem: Environmental > Terrestrial > Soil > Wetlands | place: USA: Ohio... | reverse complement strand
CGCGTGGTGGGCGTGTCTTCTTCGCTCATCCCCGGATTGAAGCCCGGATTGAGTACTGAGCAAAGGACAGCGATTTGCCGCCGACGAGTGCGGGAAACAGGCGCCCTCCGTGGCGCTCTCCGTAGCGTTATCCTTTCCGTCACCCTGTATCCCTGTTACGAAGTGCCTTGAGTTCAGTCTTTCAAAAGATCTGAGTTATTATCATTTTGCACTCGTAACGCGGCAATTACACCCTAAAGCCGTCGGCGCGTCTATGGGGTGAACTACGTATGTTTGCAGAGACAATCTGTGGGGCATTCAAGGGGTCCGGGAGCGTCGATGCCATCCTTTCCAGCCGCAATCCATCTGGCATCTTTGCTTCGCCTGTGTTAGCATCTGCCGGCGCGTGGCGGTGAACGGCTCCTCCGGCCCGAAGAAATGCCGCTTGAGTCATTTGAAGGTTGATTCGATGAAATTGACAACTTACCGCTGCGTGGCGGTCGTGTGCCTTGCGCTGACCGGCGGGTGGAACTCCCCCATCCGATTCATCCCATTGAAGATCGCCTGTTGCCATGCCGAGGAGCAGGAGCGTGACAAGAGCCTGTCGGCCATGATCGAAGAGGCGACGACGCTCCATGTCGGCGGCGGCGGCTTCGTCCAGACGGAGCCCTATGCCGGAGTCCATGCCCGCGTGTACCCGGCGCCGGTCGTTGCCTATGAAGGCAAGCGTCTCTACGTGCGCAGCGCCATCGTGGGTTATCGACTCATCGCGGAGGATAGCGTCTTGATCGGGCCGATGGTGCAGCCACGCGTCGAGGGCTACAGCGACGACGACAGCTCGTTCCTCGAAGGCATGCACGATCGACGTTGGTCGGTGGATGGCGGCGTCAATGTCGAAGCGATCACGCGTGTCGGCCTGCTCGGGGTCTCTGCCGTCACTGATCTGCTGGGCCGGTCTCGGGGACAGGAGGTGGAGTTCCGCTACCTGATCATGTTTCCGCTGCTCGGGTTCCATCTGATCCCCTCGGGCGGCGTGCGATGGAAAAGCGAGGAGCTGGTGGACTACTACTACGGCATCAGGCCCGACGAAGCCCGGCCGGATCGCCCCGCCTACGACGGCGAACAGGCGTTCGACCCCTTCCTCCGGCTGGTCGTCCGACACAACCTCACCAAGCACTGGAGTCTGTTCAGTGATGCCCAGTACGAATGGCTGGCCGGCGAGATCACCGACAGCCCCATCGTCAGCGAGGACTTCCAACTGGGCGTCACCGTGGGCGCCCTGTACGCCTGGTAAATCCCGGGGACCCCTTGTGGATTGAGACGGTCGGCCCCGCCATCCCGCGCCCCGCCGCTCCCCCTCCCCCTTGTCACTTCAAACATCAAAGATCAAGGGAATTATCCCTCTGACTCAGGAAAACTAAACCGGACAGCCTTGCCCCACGCCCGCGACAATGCCGCTGCGTCACCCGATTCAAACGCGGCCCGCAGTTCCTTATACTGATCCGGCTCGTATGTGTACACGACATCAGCCGCAAAGTCCATCTCTGTCTTGCCATCGCGACAGAGCACAGTAACAGAATTTCCTTTGCACTTGAAATATTTTAGCTGAACAGGCTCGTCTGCAAATGCTTTAACCACAAGGGTTTGTGGAGCGCTTGCATTTGGTGTGCAAGAATTTTGGATATCGGAAACAAACGTTGTTGACATCGGAAACTCCTTGTGATAGACTTTCGCTGGTTGATCGGTTGAAATGAAGGTTAGGAATACGACTATGGCCAACAACGATTCGAGCAAGGGCACACCACCATACATAGCATGGGACACATTCAAGACGTTTCTGGGCGTGCTCAAGCAATCTGCTGTGCCGAACAGGATTGATCCGTCGATGATGCCCTCGACGATGTCGGGCTTTAACAAGGTCGGGGTCACAACCGCCTTGAGGTTCTTCTCTCTGATCGACGCAAACAACAACACGAAGGCGGACCTGAAGAAACTCGTAGGAGCCTACGATACCGGTGACTGGTCCAACGCCATCCAAGAAACGCTTCTTCCTGGCTACCTTGATCTTATGGGAGACTTGGATATTAGCGGGGCGACCCGACATCAGCTTAACGAGAAGTTCAGCGACGCCAGCGCAGGCATGAGGGATAGATTTGCGCGGTTCTATATTTCGATGCTGGGAGAATCTGACATAACGGTATCCCCATACCTGAAAGCAAGACAAAACAGGGCGAGGAAGAAGAATCCGAAAGCGACGACCAAGAAGCAGACCACGCTGGCACAGACGGAAGGAAGCTCGCGAGGAAACAGTGACCACACGGAGCATGATGCACCCCCTGATGGCATGTTCCAAATGCCGATACCGATCAGGAATGACAACGGCTCTTTCATCCGTGTTCCGAGAAACATTACCAAGACTGAAGTTCAGATCGTGAAGAGTGTCATGGCTGTCATAGAAATGATGGCAGCACAGGGAGCAGGAGAGGAACAGCAACCATGAATACTGTGACGCAAGTAATGGACCACGAAACCTGCTTATGGCAGCATAAGTCTGGTTGTATTCACCCGGTGTTCGCGCACCAGTGGATAAGAGCGTCCAAAGCCAATCGGAGCGGAGCCCAAATCCGCGTGGTCCAGCTTGTGTTTTAACTTTCAAAGCGGAACGCCTGGGCTGCAACCCAAGCGTTCCCAAACCGAGTCTTGACCTGATAGCCGAAAGACTCAGTCCGTCAGACTGTACAGTAGCATACTTCGGCATTTTCGTCAAGACATATTTGCAGGAGGGACGAAAATGCCTTCTCCGACCCCCAATCCCAAGCCTACGTCGCTGATTGACCTTGCCCAAGAGTACAGCAGCCAGGAGGATTGTCTGAAACTCCTTGAATCTCTCAGGTGGCCGGATGGGGCCGTATGCCCCAAGTGCGAATCGAAAAGAGCATATACGATCAGAAACGGCCGGCTGTATGAGTGCGGGGATTGTGGCCACCAGTTCTCGGTTACGTCGGGAACTATCATGCATCGCTCGCATGTTCCCCTGACGAAATGGATACTGGCTACTGCCCTCATCGCAAATGCACGTAAAGGTGTTAGTGCCTGCCAGTTGGCTCGCGATCTGCACCTTACTTACAAAACGGCCTGGTACTTGGCCCACAGAATCAGACGCGCCATGCGAGAACTGAGTTGGATGCAGAAGTTCACGGGCATCGTCGAGCTTGACGAATGCTACGTGGGCGGTGTGCATCCCGGAAAGCGTGGTCGCGGTGCCGCGAATAAGACACCCGTGTTTGGTGCTCGCGAGCGCGGCGGCAAGGTGCAATTGCGCGTGATGAAAGAAGTCACCGGCAAGAACATTACCGAAGCCGTTCACGAGTACATAGACACCGATCACGAGATGGTCGTTGCCGATCAACTCCGCGCCTATGACCAGTTGGCTGCCGAGTTCACAATGGAACGGATTAACCACACCCGTGAGTACGTAAGGGGCAAGATACACACCAATTCCATCGAAAGCATCTGGGCAATCGTCAAGCGACAGGCACACGGGACACACCACAGAATGAGTCCTCAGTACCTGCCCCTCTACTTGTCCGAGATTTCGTATCGTTTCAACCATAGAACCGATCACAAGTTGTTCCTAAGCGTGCTTCGCAACGCTTTACTCAGCGACAAACAATTGGCTCATCTTCCTGAGTGAAAGGGATAATTCCCAAGAATTTTCACCCGGCTCCTGTCGACGCGGTGCAAGTCCTTATTTAGGGGGCACTTACTGATTGCGAGAAGCCGCCAAAAAAATGGCGGCCAGAGTCGTCCGGATGGTGGAGCAATCACGCCGAAGCGTTTCCCATACATGTATTCAGTGGTCCCTAAGTCCCTCAAAGCGATCATCGCGAAGAGGCGTTCGAAAATTCTCGCCAAAATCTTCAGGTTTCCTCTTGCGATCTTTACAAGTGTAGAGTAGTCTCGTAATCGTTAGAGCGAAAGGAGGTTGTCATGGCGGCAAAGAAGTACGAGCTGACCGAGGCGGAATGGGACATCATCGAAGTGGTCTGGGAGCACGAGCCCTGCGCTGCCCCGACGGTCCAGGAGGAACTGGCGGCGCGGAAAAAGTGGACGTATAGTACCGTCAAGACCCTGATGGACCGCATGGCGGCCAAAGGGCTTCTCACAACGGAGCGTATCCGGAACCTGATTCTGTACCGCTCGGCGATCAGTCAGAAGGATGCACAACGGGGCGAGCTCATGCGCACCGTCAAGCGGGCCTTCGGCGGGGCCTTCACCCCGATGATGCAATTCATGCTGGAGGACAACACGCTCTCCCAGCAGGAGCTGCGCAACCTGGAGGAGATGATCAGGAAGAAACGCCGGCGGGAAGAACCGGAGTCGGAGCGATAGTCCATGTAACAAGACCTTCCCAAGGACGTTTGTAAAAGCGGAGATGCGATTATGAACACAGTAGTAGAAACGATCAATGGAGCCGGCGGGGCATTCGTCGCGTTCGCCCTGCCCATGCTCGTGCAGTCCAGCGTGCTCGTCGTCCTTTTGCTCCTGGTCGATGCCGTGCTGCGCAAGCGCGTGCGTGCGGTGTTTCGCTATTGGGTCTGGATGCTGGTGCTCGTGAAGCTCGTGCTGCCTGTGTCGCTGTGGTCGCCGGTCAGTATCGGCAGATGGCTGGGCCATCCGCTGGAGGTCCCGGCGGCCGCGTTATACGAGTTGGGTGAATCCCAGGTCGATGAACCAGCGGCAGAGCCTCGCTCTCTGGCGGCAGATGTCCTCTCGCAGAGTGTCCCCGTGTCCATGGCGTTGCTCCCATCGCCCGTGGCGGACTCGTATCCGGAGCCGGCGGCGCCGTCGCCTGCGGTGTCCCTGAGTTGGCAGGGCCTTGTGCTGTTGTCATGGGCGGCCGTTGCGGTCTGTCTATTGCTGTTGCTGCTTCAGCGCAGCTTCTTCGTGCGAGGTCTGGTCGCGCAAGCCGATGAGGCAAGCGCGGCCATGCAGGACGGTCTGAATGATTGCCGGATGCGGATCGGCCTGCGAAGAGAAGTGGCGCTGAAGCTGTCCGCCATCACAGGCAGCCCCGCGGCGTGCGGACTGGTTCATCCGGTGATTCTGATCCCGCAGAGTCTTGTGCCAAGGCTCGAAGCGCATGACCTGCAGGCGGTGCTGCTCCACGAGCTGGCGCACGTCAAGCGGGGCGACCTGTGGATCAACCTCGCCCAGACGCTCCTGCAGATCATCTACTTTTACAGTCCGCTTCTATGGCTGGCCAACGCCATCATCCGCCGGACCCGCGAGCAGGCGGTCGATGAAGCCGTCCTCGTCGCGATGGGCGAGGCCGCCCAACAGTACCCCGAAACCCTCGTCAACGTCGCGAAGCTGGCTTTTCGAAAACGCCCGGCCCTGAGCCTGCGTCTGATCGGCGTCGTCGAATCCAAAAGCGCCCTGTCCGCCCGGATCAGGCATATGCTCAGCCGGCCCCTGCCCAAGTCCACGAAGCTCGGCGTCGTCGGTTTGATTGCCATCTTTGTCACGGCGGCCGTCCTGCTGCCCATGGCCAAGGCGCAACGAAGAGAAGCCGGCAGCACATTCAAAGCCACTGTTGCCGATGGCGTCACGGTGGAACTGGTCGGCGCATCGGAGCACCCCAGTGCAGGCAAACCGTGGTGGCGGCCGGATGGCTCGCCCTTGGCGGAGGCGCCCTATGATCAGATCGGCGGAACCGTTCAGCCGGACGAGAATGGCCGCGCGTTCGAATTCGCTGTCCGTCTGCAGAATCTCCCCATCGGGGCCGAGACTACATTGAGAACCGAGCCGGCAGGCTCAAGCGCGGGCGGCGCCAGTCCACCCAGGCGAGATCGACGATCCCAGGATGACCTCCGCTGGCTGGCGACCGTGCTGCCCCAAAACGTCCAGACCTGCACGGTTCTATGCGGCACCGCCGCCGGCGAATGGAGGACAATCGCGGGGAGCCCGGGCGTCGGATCGAGTTCCCAGGGCACGGCGGGGGGCGCTGTCACTTTCTCGCCGGCGATGGAAAGGTTAGTTGATGGCGTGGCGATCACGGTCACCGACGACATGATGGACCCGCCTTGCAGGATCGTTGCGGTTCTGCAGGATGGAACGACAGTGGAGCCCTCTTCGGCGTTGACGAGTTCGGCTGGCAAAGCCCGCCAGACGACGGCCTCTTTCAAAACTCTCACCCTAGCCCGGGTGGCGGAGTTCCGCTTCCAGACGCGGCCGTGGATGTGGGTCGAGTTCCGCAATGTCTCCCTGCGTCCCGGCCGCAAGAGTGATGTCCAGATTCGCGTCCGACCGACGGGCGATACAGTCGTGCTCAACAGGGGGATCGGTGAAGACCACTCCGTCGAGCCGAATAACGTCAGCAACATACTGGAGCTGCGCATCGTGCCGAAAGAGTGGGAGCTTGCGCAGAGCACTCTGGAGCAGTCGGCCAAGGCACTGATTGACCAGGAGACTCCGGCAGACGCGAACTACATTTGGGTCGCGATGCGGCCGGGCACCGAACCCCCGCGGGGCTCGGTTGTTCAGGCACATGCAGGCAAGACTTGGCTGCTGGTTCACAACGATGAGCCCTCCATCATGGTTCCCGCGCAAGGCTGGCGGCTTGTGGATGTCGGGCGCGGCACCGACGAGAGTGGTCGGCCGATGGTGACGCTGCAGTTCGATAAGGCAGGCGAGGAGCGACTGTCGCAATTGACGCAGAGGCTGCTACAGACTCAACGCGACCACGCGATGGCTATTATCGTGAACGGTCGCGTTGTCTCCGCTCCAACGCTCGTCGGGGACTACCCGGTCCGGAATGCGGTGATCGTGGGCGACTTCACCGACCAGGAAACCGAGGACATGATCGCGGCCCTGCGCCGGGGAATCAACGGACCAGCCTCAAGAGTTCGAGGGGACGCGCGGATCGTGGCGCCGGAGACGGATCGCCGGTCGACGGCCACGCCGGCAGCCGAATTGATGCACACTGATTCGGATGGCGACGGACTGCCGGACTTTCAAGAGATCCACAAGTACTTGACGGACCCGACGAAGAAAGACAGCGATGGCGATGGCACGCCTGACGGGGACTGGAACGAGCGGCGCGAGTACACGTACTCCGTGCGAACGGTGCTGCGCTATCTGCCGCCGGCGGACGAGAAGGCCCTCAACGATGATTTCCAGGACGGTCGCATCCTGACACGGACCCACGAGTACGCCGAAGTCGAGGTTATCCACTATCCGCTCGCCACCGGCTACGACATCATCCTGGAGAACCGCAATTGGAGACAGGATGATGCCCGGATGCGCGAATACCTGGCTCCCGGCGTGACCACCAATTGGGACGCGCAGATGCGACGGGACTTGCTGGCCGCACTCAAGACGGACGGCATCGATATCGAGACGCTCAGCGACAAGCAGGTCGTGGAGCAAGTCTCCCGATGGCTGCTGAAACGGTCGCGATACCTCGACAAAGTGTTCACCACGTACTACGTTCACTTTCCGCAAGGGAAGCCGGCCATCTACCCCGGCCTGGAGGACGCATTCCGGAGCGAATTCGAGCGCGACAGCAGCAATTACGATTGGGCCATCGAGCAGCATCTCGACCATGAGCTTCTCGGCAAGGGGATGTTCTACAACAAGACGTACGGCTCGTGTACCTCGACGGCGGTCTACCTGACCACCGTGCTGCGGGCCCTCGGGATTCCGACGCGCATCGTCCTGGTCGCGCCGGCGGTGGACGCCTCCGACCGCGAGCAGATTCTCCTGGTGAACAAGGCTCTCACGCACAACCGCGTGCGCGAGACCGTACTGGCGGGCCTGCGCCGGTCGAGTCGCGGTTTCACCAACCACACTCTCAACGAGGTCTACGTGGGAGGCCGCTGGTGCCGGCTGGATTATGATCAGCTCGGTCGCCCCGCCTTTGGCGTGGATCGTTTCGGCCTGCAGACCCACCTCTACACCTGCAATGATTGGAGCGACGCCAACCTGGCGCCGACCTGGGGCTGGCGCTATGGGAAAGGCGAGCACAATGAGGTCTTCAAGCATGACAATCCCTATGCCGCCGTCGAGGTCTCCGAGCTGTTTGGCGCGCATGCCGACATCCCCAACCCGGCGTTCACGGCCAGGGACCTCCATCTCTCGTCCAGTCCGCTGCCGAACATCTTCGTGCTATGCCCTGCCCAGGCCCCTGTGGTGTGGAACACGGTTTTTGAGATTGTCAAAGGCAGCACCGGCGACAAGACCGCCCGATACCACGGGAAGGAGTTCTACGACAACATCTTCGAGGGCGTCTGGCCGACCAAGGCGGGTGATATCCTCGTCCTGCTCTTCTCGCTCGACACGGTGGAGCGCATCCCGGCAGGCTACGAGGACCTGTTGCCGCAGCCTTGGCCCCAGATCGAGCTGGCCCTCCAGCGGGGCGAGAATGTCGAGCTGGGCGGCAAGGCCCGCGAGATGAACGTCATTCTCCTGGCAGCGCCCACGAGCAGCGGGCTCCAACCCCTGTTCCTGAATTCGAAGCTGCTCAACGCGCTGCGGACAACCGGGGTGCCGTCAGCCGGCGACCCTACAAAAGTCGTGCAGGCCGCTGCATCCGCCGGAGCGGTTATCAGACTCGACAGCGGCGTGACGCTTGAGCTGCTCGGCGTCTGCGAATACCCCAGTGCAGGCAAGCCATGGTGGCGGCCAGACGGCTTGCCCTTGGGCGAGCCCCTGTATGACGCCATCGACGCCGGAGCCCCTCCCAGTGGGGATGGCGCCAGGTTTGAGTTCGCGGTCCGTGTGCAGAATCTGCCGGAGGGAGCGGATACCACGATTCAGGTTGACCATGCCAGCTCCCGATACGGCGGCGCCCCCACCTTGAAGACGGGTGAGCGTCTGGAGAACCTGCGCTGGTTGGCCGCCACCGTGGAGGCGAGCCGGAGTACGTGCACGGTGAAATGCGGCGTCGCCGCCGGACCCTGGCGCGTGGCGGCACGAAGTTCCGGCGCCAGCCCGGATCCTCGCGCCACTCCCGAAGGCGCGGTGCGGTTCTCCGAGCCTCTTGAGAATCCGCCGCACGGCACCTGCATCAGCATCGAGGACGATATGGTTGACAGTCTCTCCCGTGTTGTCGCCGTCACGCAAAGCGGCCGGTTGGAGACACCCCAGGAGACTCGTTCCAGTTCGGCGGGCAGGGCCCGGAAGACGACCGCGTACTTCCCACAACTCATTCCGACCCAAGTCAAGGAGTTCCAGTTCCAGGTCCGGCCGTGGACGTGGGTCGAGTTCGCGAATGTCTCGCTGCGGGCGGGACAGAAAACGGACACGCTCGTCAAATCGCCGGCGGTCCAGACCCCGACGGTTTTGAACCGCCGGCCCCCGGGTCAGGAAGAGGTCATCGGGATCGGTCCGGCCTGGGAGACTCTTCGAGACACCGTTGGCGGACGCTACGGAGGCTCCATCGGCGGATTCAGCGATGACGAGGAGCGATGTGCCGAGTATTTCGAGAAGGTGCTCTCTCAGACGCGTCCCGGCGACACCCTCGTGCTGATGTTCGCCTTTGATGAGACCGCCGCGGTACCGGCGTCGTATCAGGACCTGCTGCCGCTGCCATGGTCCGAGATCGAGAACCGCGTGGGGAAGGGGGAAACGTTGGAAGCCCGGGGCACAGCTCGGGGCCTGAACGTGATTGTCTTGGCCGCCCCAACACTCGAACAACTCAACACCCTCATCCGCCAGACGCGCCTTCTCGATGCGTTCAGAGCCGAGATATCCAGGCAGATCGTTCTGCCGGAGGCGGACCGTCAGGCGGTCGTGCTTGACCTGGCCATGGGCGAGTTGGTCCCGTTGCCACCGGCAGGCCCTGACCCTCAGAATGTGCAACAGGCTCTCAGGAACCTGGGCAAGGGCGATCTCCTGTATGACTGCGACATGGGCGACCGCACGCTCATCCTGGTTCGCGGTGCCACGTCCGAGCAGGCGAAGGAGGATACAGGCGAGCCGTCCATCACGGGCTACCTCATCGGCCAACAACTTCCGGAAACCCTGACTGTCACGACCACTGAGGGTCGTCAGTACGATATCACGATCCTCGCCGCTGACGAGAAAGCCTGTACATTGAAGTATTCTCCGGTCGCGGCCGGCAGGGGCGCGGGCGGAGCCGCCCCCGTTGAGCCGACGGATTCAAGCGGGCAGACGCAGGCGCAGGGGACGGCGCTGATTGAGGTCAGTCCGCCGAAGAAGGTTGAGCCCGCGGCCCCTGCGCCCGCGGCGAAGCTGCCCAACGGCGTGACCGTCCGATTCCTAGCCTATTCTGAGTGGCGCAACGATGGACTGAACTGGTGGACGGCAGGGCGCGAGCCGACGACTCTCCCGGGCGTCGTTGAGGCCGACATCGAGGGTCTCGGAACCGTGCTCGCTTTCCAGATCGATCCGCCACAAGCCGAGGTGTATGCCAGCATGCCTCGCGGGGCCGGCGTTGAAGACTTCAAGACTATCTGGCAACTGGACGCCAGCGGCACGTGGCTCTTCGCCACGGGCAACGAGCGTAGTTATGCGAACGTATCGATCTCGACGCTGGTCAGGGACCCACCGGTGGTCGGGCTGATCCCCTTGACCGGCGAGGACCAGGGCAAGGTAGTCGAGGTCAACAAGTTCGGCGTCGCCGAAATCGTCGACTTGCAGGTCGTCCAACCCAGCAGGCGCAAGCCCGAAGACCCGCCGGATGCGTGGCCGCCGGTCGTTCAGTTCACAGTGGTCAAGAGCCCCATTTCAGCCCCCAGTGTGGTTGCTGTCGAGGATAAGGAGGGACTCGCGCACGAGCTTTCCAATCTGTCGGACAATCCGCGGGCCGCCACATACAGGGTGGATATCTGGCCCGAGCAGTTGGCCTCCCTGGTCGTCGAGGCTTCGCTCGTCCGGCAGTCGCATGTGCAGTTCCGCAATATCTGCGTAGGGCCCGGTCGTGTGACAAAGGTCCAGGTGGAAACGGACCCAACGCCGACGATCAGTTGGTTTCGGAGCAAGGTTAATCAGGCGCTTAGCGTCTTCGCCGATGCGATCAAGCAGTATCTGAAGGATCAGCACAGCCAGCTTCCCGTCAGTCTGGAGGGCATGAAAGGATATCTGCCCGAGGACAATTGGCTGACGGAGCATCTGGCCTACATCGCCAAGAGCGGTCCTGTGCCATCGGGCGGCAGCAGCGTGATTGTCGCTTACGATAAGACCCTGCTGCCGCAGGGCAAGGGCACCTACGTCGTCTACGCCAGCATGTACGGCGGCTCTGTGCAATTCAAGAGCCCCAAGCAGCTCGCAGAACTCGGCATTGTCGCTGGCGACGCCGACAGACCGCAACCCGCCCCGAGTGCAA
>Ga0316628_100004128_pt1 | contig 11329 bp, 7 predicted proteins | sample OWC_Aug_M2_C1_D5_FD_207648 | JGI IMG/M metagenome (GOLD analysis project Ga0316628, IMG submission 207648) | Wetland soil microbial communities from Old Woman Creek delta, Ohio, United States - OWC_Aug_M2_C1_D5_C | ecosystem: Environmental > Terrestrial > Soil > Wetlands | place: USA: Ohio... | reverse complement strand
GGGACCGGCACACCGAAAAGTTCTCACGGGAGTTCCAAGTGCACGCTTTGCTTTCACCTGCAGTGCGCGGCTTCGTCGCCGTATTCGCGCTGGCCGCGCTCAGTGCGTGCCAGAAGTCATCGTCGAACCAGGCGCCGGGCGCCATGCCGCCACCGGAGGTGACCGTCGCAACCGTCAGGCCGCGCGATCTGCCGGTCATTTTCGAATATGTCGCCCAGATATCGGGTGTACGCGAAGTCGAGGTACGGCCGCGCGTGTCGGGCATCCTGGAAAAATGGAATTTCACGGAAGGCAGCAAGGTCGCGCGGGGACAGAGCCTGTTCACTATCGATGCCGCGCCTTTTCGTGCGGCACTTGCCAAGGCGGAAGCGGACCTTGTCAGCGCACAGGCCAGTTTCGATCAGGCAAGACGCAATGCCACCCGCCTGAAGCCGCTCTACGAAGCCAAAGCGGTCAGCCAAAAAGAATACGATGACGCCACCTCGGGCGAACAGGTCGCCAACGCCAACGTCAAAGCCACGCAGGCGGCGGTCACCGAGGCGCGACTCAATCTTTCCTACACTCGCGTCGAGGCGCCGATATCCGGCATCACCAGCCGCGCACTGCAGTCCGAGGGCAGCCTGGTGCAGGCACAGCAGACGCTGCTGACGAAGATTTCCCAGATCGATCCGGTGCACGTGATCTTCAGTTTCACCGAGGCCGAGCATCTGAAATTCACGCGCGCCGTAGCCGACGGCACGTTGCGACTACCGAAGGACGGCAAGTTCGACGTCAAGCTCAAACTGGCGGACGGCAGCGAATATGCGCGCGCCGGAAAAGTCGACTTTACGGATGTTCGCGTCGATCCGGCGACGGGCACCATCGAGGCTCGCGCGGTCATCGGTAATCCCCAGGGCGTGCTGCGCCCCGGGCAGTTCGCCCGCGTACAACTGTCCGGCGGATTGCGCCCCAGCGCAATCGCGATCCCGCAACGTGCCGTACTCGAAGGACCGGGTACCAAGATCGTGCTGACCGTCAATGCGCAGGGCATCGTCGAGCCGCGACCGGTGCAGGTCGGCGACTGGAGCGGGGAGGAATGGGTCATCATCGGCGGGCTGAAGGCCGGCGACCAGGTCATCGTCGATGGCGTAGTCAAGGCACGTCCCGGTTCCCCGGTGAAAATCGCGCAGGTCCCGGCCGCGGGCGTCCAACCCGGGCAAGCTCCGCCGGGTCAGCCCCCACAAGCCGAGCAGCCTGCCGCAAAGCCCGCCGCAAAACCGGAAGCCCCGCAACCCGTCAGATAAAACAACTCGCGGAGCCCCGCCATGTTCTCCCGCTTTTTCATCGACCGCCCCATTTTTGCGGCGGTCCTGTCGATCTTCCTGGTCCTCGCCGGCCTGGCGGCGATGCGCACGCTGCCAATTGCCCAGTATCCGGAAATCGCGCCTCCCGTCGTCACGGTAAGGGCGGTCTATCCCGGCGCTTCCGCGGAAGTGCTGGAACAGACGGTGGCGGCACCACTGGAAAATCAGATCAACGGCGTCGAGAACATGCTCTACATGAACTCGAACTCGTCGTCCAACGGCGCGGTCGAGATCAATGTCACCTTCGAGATCGGCACCAACGTCGACCAGGCGGCGCTGAACGTCAACAACCGCGTCAAGCAGGCTGAAGCGAGGTTGCCGCAGGAAGTGCGGCGCCAGGGCGTGACGGTGGAAAAGAATTCCACGTCCTTCCTGCAGGTGCTGGCGTTCAATTCGCCGGACGGCAGCTTCGACGATTTGTACGTCAGCAACTACGTCACCCTGAACGTGCTCGACACGATCAAGCGCATTCCCGGCACGACCAACGTGCAGATCTTCGGTGCGAAGGATTACGCCATGCGCATCTGGCTGCGGCCCGATCGCATGACCCAGCTGAAGCTGACGACTTCGGATCTGCTGCGCGCGCTCAACGAACAGAACGCGCAGTTCGCTGCCGGCAAAGTCGGCCAAGCCCCCACAGGCGGTCCGCAGGAACTCGTCTACACCATCACCACGAAGGGCCGGCTCCAGGATCCTCGGGAGTTCGAGGAAATCATCGTCCGCTCCAATCCCGACGGCTCGGCTCTGCGCCTGAAGGACGTCGCGCGCGTGGAACTGGCATCCAAGGATTACGATTTTGTCGGCCGCGTCAACGGCAGGGAGTCCGCACTGCTTGGCATTTTCCTGCAACCCGGAGCGAATGCCCTCGATGTCGCCAAGGTCGTCGAGAAGACCATGCACGAACTGTCGAAACGCTTCCCCGCCGGCATGCAGTACCAGATCGTGTACGACACCACCCGCTTCGTCGAGGTATCTATCCGCGAAGTGGTGAAAACCCTGCTCGAGGCGATGGCACTGGTATTCCTGGTGGTGTTCCTGTTCCTGCAGAACTGGCGCGCCACGCTGATTCCCTTTGCGGCCGTGCCCGTCTCCCTGATCGGCACGTTCGCCGGACTGTTCGTGCTCGGCTACTCGATCAACACCCTGACCCTGTTCGGCATGGTGCTGGCGATCGGCATCGTGGTCGACGATGCCATCGTGGTCCTGGAGAACGTCGAACGCATCATGCACGAGGAACACAAACACGCGCGCGAAGCGGCCATCAAGGCCATGACGGAAGTGACCGGCCCGGTCATTGCTATCGTGCTAACGCTATGCGCCGTGTTCGTTCCAATCGCCTTCCTGGGTGGATTGACCGGCGAACTCTACCGCCAGTTCGCGGTAACCATTGCGATCGCCGTGGTGCTCTCGGGCATCATCGCGCTGACGCTAACACCCAGCCTGTGCGTGCTGATCCTCAAGCGCGAGCATCGTGCACCGGGCCGATTCTTCGCGTGGTTCAACGACTGGTTCGCTCGCGTCACTGGCCGCTACACCGGCGGCGCGGCTTGGATCATCCGCCGCGGGGCCATCGGATTGATTCTGTTCGCCGGCATGGTGGCCGTCACCATCGGTCTGTGGCGCATTACTCCCGGCAGCCTGGTGCCCGACGAAGACCAGGGCTATTACATCGGCGCGGTATTCCTGCCCGACGGTGCGACGCTGCAGCGAACGGACAAGGTCGTCGGCGAGGTGCTCAAAGCGGTTCAATCCAATCCGGCAAACGAATATGCCGTGGCATTCACGGGCCTCGATTTCCTCGGCGGCGGATTCCGCAACAACGCCGCCACCATATTCGTGACCCAGAAGCACTGGGACGAGCGTCCCGGCGTAGGCACGCGCCAGCTCATCGGCGATTACTTCATGAAAACCGCCGGCATAAAGGAAGGCCTCGTGCTTGCGTTCGCGCCGCCCCCGATTTTCGGCCTGGGCAATGCCGGCGGCTTCGAGTTCTACATTCAGAATCGCGGTGAAGGTGGCCCGCAGCGCCTTGCGGCCGAAATGGGCAAGTTTCTGGCGGTCGCCAACAAGGATCCCCAGCTGGCGGGCGTTCAGACGCTGTGGCGCTCCGGGGTGCCGCAGTTGCGCGTGGACGTCGATCGGGAAAAAGCCAAGGCGCTCGGTGTGCCGATCAGCGACGTGTTCGATACGCTGTCCGCAACACTCGGCTCCTACTACGTCAACGACTTCAACAAGTTCGGACGCACCTGGCAGGTATTGATGTCGGCAGAGCCCGGTTATCGCAATAAGCCCGATTCGGTCGGGGAACTGTATGTGCGCTCCGACAAGGGCGCCATGGTGCCGGTCAAGGCACTGGCCACGGTGGCCTATACGTCGGGACCGGATTCGCTGGATAGATTCAACAATCTGCCGGCGGTGAAGCTGCTGGGACAAGGGGCACCCGGTGTTTCTTCGGGTCAGGCCATCGCCGTTGTCGAGCGCATCGCGAACCAGGTCCTGCCTGCGGATTTCAGCTACGACTGGGGCGGTGCATCGTTTCAGGAAAAAAAATCCAGCGGCACCTCGACACTGGCGCTTGGACTCGCGGCAATCATGGTGTTCCTGATCCTCGCGGCGCAATACGAGAGATGGTCGTTACCGTTGTCGGTGATGATGGCCCTGCCCTTCGGCACCTTTGGTGCCCTTGCAGCGGTCTGGATTCGGGGCCTGACCAACGACGTCTATTTTCAGATCGGCCTCGTCACGCTGCTCGGCCTGGCAGCGAAGAACGCGATCCTGATCGTGGAATATGCGTTGCTGAAAAACCAGGAGGGCCTGTCGCCGTCCGCGGCAGCAGTGGAAGCTGCTCGACTGCGTTTCCGCCCCATCCTGATGACCTCGCTCGCATTCATCCTCGGCGTCATGCCGCTCGCCTTCTCGACCGGGGCGGGCGCGGGCGCGCGGATCGCCGTGGGCACCGGCGTCATGGGCGGCATGCTGGCCGCCACCTTCCTGGCAATCTTCTTCGTGCCGATGTTCTTCAAGCTCATCACCGATCGGCATCTGACCGAGAGGCGGTCGACGGCGCAGATTCGCGCCGAAATAGAGCATCACAAGGCGCTCGCCGAGCAGGCAATGGAGACTCCCCACCATGCGCCGCCGCAAAGAGGAGAAGGCCCATGACGCGATCCCCTCTGCTCATGGCAACCCTGGTTGCCGTCACGCTCGCGGGCTGCATGACCTTGGGACCGGATTACAAGCGTCCGCAGGTCGACATGCCCGAACAATGGCCCGGTGCGACGACGGGCGAGCCCGTTTCCTCGACATGGTGGAAGGCCTACGGTGATCCCGTGCTCGATCAATTGATCGACGAGGCACTAGCGCACAACCTCGATCTACGCCGCGCCATCGCCCGGGTCGACGAGGCGCGCGCGGCGCTTGGCATCACACGTGCCGACCAATATCCCGGCGTCTCCGCGGATGCCAGCGCATCACGCAATCGTATCAGCCAGGAAACCCTGATCACGGTGCCGCCGGGCGTCGATCCGAAATACAACGATTATCAGGCTGCGCTGAATGCATCATATGAAATCGATTTCTGGGGCAAGTATCGACGCGCAACCGAGGCGGCACGGGCGGAATTGCTCGGCTCGCAGTTCAATCGCGAGGCCGTCCGGCAGGCTCTGATCGCCGATGTCGCCAGGGGCTATTTCAACCTGCGCGCGCTGGATGCCCAGGCGGCGATCACCCGGCGCACGATTTCGACCCGGCAGGCCTCCACTGCACTGCAGCGCATGCGCTTCGAGGCCGGCGTGGCGTCGGAGTTCGATTTGCGGCGGGTCGAAGCGGAAGCCGCACAGGCCGAGGCCTTGCTGCCCACCATCGAGCAGCAGCTGGCTGCCCAGGAAACGGCTCTCTCTGTCCTGCTGGGACGCAGCCCGCGCGCGATAGTCACACAACCTGTCGAGCGAGGCGCGGCAATGGATGCCATGACCGCCCCGCCTTCCGTGCCTTCGGGATTGCCCTCACAAATTTTGGAGCGCCGTCCGGATTTGCGCCAGGCCGAGCAAAGCCTGATTGCAGCCAACGCGCGTATCGGGGTCGCCAAGGCCGCCTATTACCCGTCGATATCGCTCACCGGCTTTTTCGGCGCCGAGAGCTCGGCGCTTTCCGGGCTATTCGACCCACAGGCGCGTTTTTGGCAATTTGCCGGTTCGGCTGCACAAACGGTGTTCGATGCGGGTCGTACCCGATCGCAGGTCGGCGCCACGCAAGCGCGCCAGCAGCAAGCGCTGGCTCAGTACCAATCGGCGATCCAGAATGCATTCAAGGACGCACTCGATGCGCTGGTAGCCCAGCGCAAAGCACACGAAGTCATGGACGCGGAACAGAAGCGCATCGACGCCCTGCAAAGTTCCATGAAACTGGCCGAACTGCGCTACGACAACGGCGTTTCAAGCCTGCTTGATTTGCTCGATTCAGAGCGTGCCCTGCTCGACGCCGAGCTGACTCGCGTCCAGGCTCAACGCGCGCAACTGGCGGCAACCGCGGACCTGTTCAAAGCGCTGGGCGGCGGCTGGGATGGCATGCCGGATACCGACAAGTCGGCGAGAAACTGAGCGCCAAAACGATGGATGGCGTTAAACCGGTGGCGACAGGCCGCGCGGCCGATTCCCTGGAGTGCGCCCCGAGCGGCGCGCATCAATGCCTAAAGGGCACCGTCGACCCCATCGCATAAGCTCGCAATACCAAAATTCCCTCATTCTCATCGGGTACGCGTCGCCGACAACGCTGGCGGACCCAGATACCAGATACCGGCACGCTTCTACTCGGCAGGTGCGGTATGGGTCACGACAATCATGAGAACGCCCGCGATGCCGGCAGGATACCACGCGCCGCCTTCGATAAGACTTCCCGGACCGATACCGAGTGTAGTCCGGTACGCATTCGTTGCAGGCGGGCCGCACTCTTTGGCGCATTCATCGGGTTCTGCTAATCTGGCTCGTCGGACCAAAACATCAACTAAACGGGGAGGCACCATGGCGGAGACGATCAAATACCTGCTGCCGGAAGAGCAGATTCCGAAGTTCTGGTACAACCTGATGGCGGACCTGCCATCGCCGCCACCGCCTCCACTTCATCCGGGTACGCTGCAACCGCTCGGACCGGACGATCTCGCGCCGCTGTTCCCGATGTCGCTGATCATGCAGGAAGTATCCGTCGAGCGTGAAATCGAGATTCCTGCTCCGGTGCGCGAAATCTACAAGCAGTGGCGCCCATCCCCGCTGTTCCGCGCACGCAGGCTGGAGAAAGTGCTCGGCACGCCCGCGAAAATCTACTACAAGTACGAAGGGGTCAGTCCCGCCGGCTCGCACAAGCCGAACACGGCCGTAGCGCAGGCGTTCTACAACCATGAAGCCGGGATCCGCAAGATATCCACCGAGACCGGAGCCGGCCAATGGGGATCGTCGCTTGCCTTCGCCGGCGCCCTGTTCGGCATCGAAGTGCTGGTGTTCATGGTCAAGGTGTCTTACCAGCAAAAGCCTTATCGCCGCGCGCTGATGGAAACCTACGGCGCGCGCTGCATCGCCAGCCCGTCGATGGAAACGAACGTCGGCCGCGCCATCCTCGCCAAGTCTCCGGAGAGCACGGGCTCGCTTGGCATCGCCATTTCCGAAGCGGTGGAAGTCGCGGCCACGCGCGACGATACGAAGTACGCGCTCGGGTCGGTGCTGAATCATGTGCTGCTGCACCAGACGGTGGTCGGCCAGGAAGCCATGAAGCAACTGGAAATGGCAGGCGATGATCCCGACATCATCATTGCCTGCACCGGCGGCGGTTCTAACTTTGCCGGCATCGTGTTCCCGTTCCTCGGCGCACAACTGCGCGGCGGCAAGAAGCGTCGCATCATCGCCATCGAACCCGCGGCCTGTCCCAGCCTGACCAAGGGCAAATACGCTTATGACTTCGGCGACACCGGCCATCTCACACCGCTGGTCAAAATGCACACGCTCGGATCGACCTTCATTCCACCTGCCGTGCATGCTGGCGGGTTGCGCTATCACGGCATGGCTCCGCTGGTTTCACACGTCAAGGACCTTGGCCTCATCGAAGCCCGCGCCTACAAGCAGAACGAAGTATTCGAAGCAGGCGTGCAGTTCGCGCGCAGCGAAGGCATCGTCCCGGCGCCCGAGGCAAACCACGCGGTCAAAGGCGCGATCGACGAGGCGCTCAAGTGCAAGCAAGAGGGCAAATCGCGCACGATCCTGTTCAATCTCTGCGGACACGGGCATTTCGACATGCAGGCCTATACCGACTACTTCTCGGGCAAACTCACCGACAAAAGCTACGCAGAGGAGGAGCTCGCAATGGCCCTCGCGGGCCTGCCTTCGGTCGCTGCTTGATTGCCCCGGATACCGGTTGTGGCCGCCGCAACCGGCATCCGCATTTTTTCGCCGTGCTGATTCCGAGAGCAGAGATCGAGGCCGGAGTCTCGCGAATCCGGCCGCAACCCGGCCGCTTGCCGCGCTCACCGACGGCAAGATAAAGATTCGTCCTGGCGAAAATGTCGTAGTCGCCTTGTGTGGCACAAACTTCAATCTGGATAAAGTCCGGGATGCATTGACCTGCCGCGGCTGACGACCGGGTGATCCACACAAGCCTGACGCAATTTGTCCACACCAACACTGCGATGCCTGTCTACTGCATGGGCAACTCCGTGCAAGCCTCTTTTTTCAGACGGTCGGCATCAATTATATCCATCTGTTTTTAAATAATATAATTCCCCCCCACCCCAATTTCGTGGACGGATGGCACAGGGCCTGCTTTATGGCCGTTAGGTTCAGTAAATGGTCGCCCAACTCCCGGAGCATGTATGAAAGCACGCGCAAGCGGTTTCACTTTGATCGAACTGATGATTGTCGTCGCGATCATCGGCATTCTCGCCGCGGTGGCATTGCCGGCTTATCAAAACTACGCGGCCAGGGCGAAAATTTCCGAAGCATTATTCGCCAGTAGCAGCTGCCGCACGACAATTACAGAAATCGTACAGTCGGGGATCAGCCTGCCCGCGGCGGGTCAGTGGGGTTGCGAAACCCAAGGCGGTGCGCCCGCGGCATCGCGTTATGTAGCGAAAATTCAGACGAACAACGAGGGCGCGATGAGAATCGAAGTTCAGGGCGTCAGCGCCTTGGCAAATGGCCAGGGAATAGTTCTGCGTCCGTGGCCTGACGTCGCGCGGACGGCAGCGGTCGCCGTCGGTGATCGCATAGCAATGTGGGATTGCGGACCGGACCCCGCCAACACCGTCGACATCTCCACTTACGTGCCGGCCTCGTGCCGCTCATCATCCGCCCTGATGGGGGCAGTTGCCGGATTCGCCAGCGGCACTTGAACGCAGCGACGATCGCAGACTGTTCGCTCGTTCACATTCTCCGTATCGAAGTTTTCCGGCCGACGATTTCCAGCAATGCCGCGCTCCAGGCCTTTGCCAGGTTGACGCGATCATAGCCGCCGCCGCCGAAGGCCATCAGCCTGCCGCCTGAAAACCGGTCGGCAATATTCACCAGGCGCCGGGCCGCAAACACATGCGTTGCGGTCGAATATTTCAGGTGTGCGATCGGATCGCCCTGCAGTCCATCGGCGCCACACTGGAAAAGAATGAACTCGGGCTCGAAGCGCACGAGGTGCTGCTCCATTCGCGACCAGGCCTCCATGAATTCCCGGTCGCCGGAGCCCGGTTTCATCGGGATATTCAGCTTGCTGCCTTTGGCCGCACCCTTGCCAGTCTCGTCTTCCCGTCCCGTTCCGGGGTAAAGATAGCGGCCATCCTCATGGACATCGGCAAAAATCAGGTCTGGATCGTCCTCGTACGCGTAGAAGACCCCGTCCCCATGGTGCACATCGATATCTACATAGGCGACCCGCCTGATGCCATATCGCATGCGCAGTGTTTCTATCACCACGCCGAGATCGTTGAATACGCAAAAGCCTGCAGAATGGTCGCGTCCGGCGTGATGCAATCCGCCGATCGGCTGGAAAGTGCGAGTGCATTCCCCTCCCATCACGCGCGCGAGTCCGTCGAGCGCTGCACCCACAACGCTTGCCGACGCTTCGAATACGCCGGGAAAAACCGGAGTGTCGCCGTTGTCGAGAAATCTCAGCTTGTCGCGTTCGGCACGCCTCACTTTCCGGATGTGGCTTTGCACGTGGAAACGGCCGATTTCTTCGTCCGTGGCGAGGCGCGGGGCGCAGACCCTGACCCTGTTCAGCAGGCCCCGTTGTTCGGCCTCCTTCAGGAACGCGCCCTGACGATCGGCCCCGAGAGGGTGCCCTTCGGGAAAGCCATACTGTGCAAGCGCCGCGCCGGCATACAAACAAACTTCCGTCGCGGCAGCAGGCTCGATTCTTCTTGCCACCGGCATGATCGGCACTCCCAACACCATACTCGCCGCGATCCCGCGCAACACATCGCGGCGCGCATAAGACGGTTCAGAACTCCCGCGCACAATTCCAGCAGGTATGGAAATTGGCTGGATTTTCTTCATGGCAGTGAGGGCAAAACGCTGTACTGGATACCGCTTGCGGCCGCTCGATCTGAAGAACGAGCTCCCGCGCCTGCTTTGCGTCACTCTCATTCATGATCCACACTTCGGGCCATGCCTGGTGAAAGGGGATTTCGCCCATGACGCTCTGTGCATTTTCGTTGAACACCCGGGCCTCGATCCCGGCCTGCGCGAGCACGCCGCGCACCAGGTGCGCATCCGGAAGCGTAGGCGCGGAATAAATTTTCAGCATCGAGCCAGGTCCCCCGGGTTATTCACCGGCGTCGCCTTTCGCACCCCTAGAACAGGTCCATCTGTCCATCCATGCGCGGCCGCCTGAATTGCGCAACGTCCAGCGCGCGCCGGTGTTCGTTGAGGCCCAGCCGTCTGCAGGCCTGTTCGAACCGAATCCTGAGCAAATCGGCGAACTGCCCGCTGCCGCGCATGCGCGTGCCGAATTCAGGATCGTTCTCGCGCCCGCCGCGCATCTGTTTTACTCGGCTCATGACATGCTCGGCCTTGAGCGGATAGTGATACATCAGCCAGTCTTTGAAAAGGTCTTTCACCTCGTACGGCAGTCGCATCAATATATAGCCAGCCGAGAGCGCGCCGGCTTCGCTCGCCGCATCGAGGATCTGTTCGATTGCCGAATCGGTCAGAAACGGCACGACCGGGGCCACCATCACCCCGACCGGCACTCCGGCCTGCGCAACACGGCGGATTGCCTCTATTCGGCGCGCGGGCGCCGAGGCGCGTGGCTCCATCCTGCGCGCCAGTTCGTGATCGAGCGTAGTCACTGAAATGAATACGGTGACCAGGCCTTTTTCCGCCATAGGCGCCAGAATATCGAGGTCGCGTTCAATCAGTGCATTCTTGGTAATGATGCCGATCGGCTGATTGCATTGCGCCGCCACATCGAGGATTGATCGCGTGACCTTCCAGTCGCGCTCGGCCGGCTGATAAGGATCGGTATTCGCACCGATGGTGATGGTGCTGCAGGCATAACCCGGCCTGGCGAGCTCCTCGCGCAGGCGTTCGGCCGCATTCACTTTGGCAAACAGCCGTGTCTCGAAATCGATGCCGGGGGACAGATTCAGGTATGCGTGGGAAGGCCGCGCGTAACAGTAGATGCAGCCGTGCTCGCATCCGCGATACGGATTGATGCTGAGCGTGAAGGGGATATCCGGTGAATCGTTTTTCGAAATAATGCTCTTGACCCGCTCGGCGGTGACGATGGTTTCGGGCCGCCCCGGCCCGTCTTCCAGCGGAGCATCCCAGCCGTCGTCGAATTCTTCGCGCGAAGTATTCTCGAAGCGGCCTTCGGGATTGAGCGTTGCACCCCTGCCCTTGTGGGCGGTACGGTGGTCTGCGGTGACAGTCTTGAGCGGCATACTGTTATTATATACAGCATTCCGCATGGCGAACGGTGATCGGCTAGCGATAAAGACCTGGTTCACAGGTCTA
>Ga0316628_100004127_pt1 | contig 11331 bp, 5 predicted proteins | sample OWC_Aug_M2_C1_D5_FD_207648 | JGI IMG/M metagenome (GOLD analysis project Ga0316628, IMG submission 207648) | Wetland soil microbial communities from Old Woman Creek delta, Ohio, United States - OWC_Aug_M2_C1_D5_C | ecosystem: Environmental > Terrestrial > Soil > Wetlands | place: USA: Ohio... | reverse complement strand
GATATTGCAGTATTACAGTGAAGACAGACGCAGGAAAATCGAGAGGCGCAGGGAACTGGCCGAGAATCTGGGAATACCCCCCAACGCCTTACGGAGTCGTGCGCTGAGAATTCGCAAACGGCTGGAAGAGTGCGCCGAGCGTTGCTTCGATAAATGAGGTCGGTCGCAGCGACACAATTCGGCCTCAATCGCCAGTAAATGATGAGAGCATTCCAAAGCTTCGGACTGAAGCCTCGTCGAACCAGTCCGTCTGGCGCGTACTCGATTCGGATCTGTGCCGTCTCCCTGTCAACATTCTGACGGCAGTATCAAAATGAGCATGAACCGAGAACTGAAAACCCGCATAGACCGCTATTTGCTCGGGGATCTTCCCGAAGCCGAGCAACTGGCGATCGAGCAGCATTACTTCGCCGACGCAGAGATGTTCGAGCAGGTCTGGGCCGCCGAGAACGAATTGGTCGATCGCTACGTCCGCGGGCAACTGCTGCCTCGCGAAGCCGCCCTGTTCGAAGGCAACTACCTGCAGTCGCCCACGCATCGCGCGCGAGTCGCATCGGCCGGATACCTGATGAAAGCTGTGGAACGTCGTGCGCCGCAGGACCCCGCCGTGGAAACCGACAGGCGGGCGGCGGCGGACCGGAGCCTGACCGCCGGGTGGTTTGCCGGTCTCGGCCGATCCCTCGGATTAAAGGGCGCGCTTGCCGCCGCGCTGATCTTCTTGGCCGCCCTTTCCAGCTGGCTGGCGATCGACCGGTTGCGCTTGAACGAAGAATTAGGAAGCGTCAAATCGGAGTTGGCACAACGGCAAAACGGCCAGGGGAAGATCGAGCAACAACTGGCCGAGGAGAAGGAACGGGAAGTGAGGCTGAGAGCGGAGATTGGACACCTCCGGCAGGAGGCTTTGAACAGGTCCTCCAGTTCCCCGCTGCGCGACGGAAGTCGCATCGTCTCACTGGTTCTGTCACCGGTGCTTCTCCGCGGCAACGGGTCTCGTCTCCAGGAAGTCGAGATTACGCCCGCCACAAACTGGGTCCGGCTCGAAGTTCCGTCGGAGGCGAACGGATTCACGTTATTCCAGGCGACGGTGCGCACGCCTGAGGGGAAGGAGGTCTGGAGACGGCGATCGATCCAGCCGGAGAGCGGCTCAGTGATACTGGAAATCCCCGCACGGAGTCTTCCGGCCGGTGATTATATCGTAGTCCTCTCAGACAGCAGCTCGGGCGATAGCGAGGGGATTGATCGCTATCCCTTTCGGATCATCCGGAAATAGCGAGACAGAACCTGCGATGTATGACAACTCGAGACACCGGGATTCAGCGACAGGCGTCTCCAACCAACCAAATTCGAATCCAAAGCGGCCGCGCCTCCGCCGGTTGTCGGAAAAACGGAGCCGCGCCGGTGAAGAGGAGGAGGCGATGTCCGCGCTGGTCCTTTTCCAGTGTCGCACCGGAATCCTGCTGCGAGCGCTCGCTGCCTTGACGGCGGCAGCTTTGGTCATGTGGTTGTCGACGGCAGAGGATTCCCAGGGATCGCCGATTCAAAATGAGACACGCACCGTGCTGCTGGCAGGAACGCTTGTGGAAAGGCAGATCGCCGGCGGGGAAGCGCATTCCTACGAGATCAGCCTGGCGAAAAACGACTATCTGAATATTTCGATTCGGCCGCAAGGCGTCGAACTGATCTCCGAGCTGTCTTCACCCGAGGACACCCTGATGGCCACCACCGACACATCGCACGATTCGACCGCCGGAGCGTTCATTGTATTTGTTGCCGAGGTCTCCGGGAGCTACACGCTTCGCATTCACCCAACCAAAGCGGACGCAAAGCCGGGCCGATACCGTGTCGAAATGGCTGCCCCCAGAGCGGCCAGCGCCGAGGAGGCGGGCCGCTCCAGGGCCCGGAGGGAGTTTGCGGAGGCGCGAAAGTTTGCGGCCACGGGCGACGCGGAACAAAACAGGAAGGCGATCGAACATTACGCAAGAGCCATGGAGCACTTCCGGGAGATAGGAGACAACAAAGGAGAGTTGATGGCGCTGATCGCCCTCGCCGAGAGTCACGTCTGGTTCGGCGACCCGAAGGAAGCCCTGGCTTGCTACGGTCAGGCGATACGGTATGCACACAATGCAGGGGAACGGTACAGCGAGGCGAACATCCACCTTGGCGTGGGAAGGATCCAGGCGACGTTCGGCGACTATCAGGATGCCCTGAATTCCTACGCTCGGGCGCTGGATATATACCGGGGGATGTCGGCCAGGCTCGGGGAGGCGCTGGCACTCACCCTGACGGGCTCGGCCTACCGCTCCCTGGGGGACGAGCAGCGGGCGCTGGAGCTTTATGAACGCGCCCTGCCCACTTTTCACTCGGTGGGGGATTCCCACAACGAAGGAACGGTGCTGAATTACATCGGCCGGGCATATGCCGGGATCGGAGATGTTCCCAAAGCGCTTGATTTCCACACCCGTGCCCTGACGATTGCCCGCGAGGATGGGTTCTTCAAGCTCGAGGCACCCACGCTCGCCTACCTGGGAAACGCACAAATGTTGCTCGGCGACAGAAAACATGCCGTCGAGTATTACCGGCAGTCTCTGGATATTTCTCGAACTGCCGGACTTCGGGACAGCCAGGCCATCGCCCTTCGATCGATTGCCGAGGCTGCGTTCGCTGGTGGAGACGTGGATGGAGCGCGCAGCCTCCTCCTCGAGGCCCTGGAGATCTTCCGTGCGCTCGGTCAGGGCCCGGAAGTACTCAAGACACTCTCCCTCCTCGCCGACGTCCGTTTTGCGGCAGGCGAACTCCCCGAAGCCAGAAAAGACATCGAAACGGCCCTTGAAATCGCGGAGTCGCTTCGTTCGCGGGTGTTCGAACATGAACTGCGCCAGTCCTTTTTCGCCTCGCTGCAGAATTGTTTCCAACTCTACATTGATGTTCTGATGCGATTGCACCGGGTTGACCCGTCGGCCGGCCTGGCCGCGGCCGCGTTGTCCGTCAGTGAACGCGGCCGCGCTCGCAGCCTGCTCGAACTCCTTCACGAGGCTGGAGTGGACATTCGCCGGGGCGTGCCGGGCAGGCTGCTCGAACGTGAAAGGGAAATCCAACAGCAGATGAATGCAAAGGCGGCCGCCCGCGAACGTTTCCTGGGAGACAAGCGCACGACGGCGCAGGCGGCCTCGTTCGATGCGGCAATAGCACGACTGGCTTCGCAATACGAAGACATCGAGGCGCAAATCCGTTCGTCCAGCCCTGTCTACGCATCTCTCACACACCCTCAACCGCTCTCTGCGGCTCAAATCCGGGGTCTGCTCGATGAATCCACCGTCCTGCTCGAATTCTCTCTCGGGGACAGGAAGAGCTGGTTGTGGGCAGTGACACAAAGTGGAATCGAAAGCCATGAGCTTGCACCCAAAGGAGCAATAGAGGCGACCGCGCGCCGGGTTTACGCGATCCTGACCGAACACCAGAGGGAGACGAAGCGGCCGGTTGCGGCCGGACCAAAGGTCGGGGCGGAGACGGAGGCTCATCTTGTCGCGGACGCCGGGGCACTGAGCGAGATGCTCTTTCGCGCAATCGCTTCGAAACTCCGCGGGGATTGGAAACATGCCCGACTGGTGATCATTCCTTCGGGAGCTCTCGAATACACGCCGTTTGCCGCTCTGCCGGTCCCGGGCGGAGGACCCTACCGACCGTTGATTGCGGAACACGAGATCGTGAGGCTGCCCTCAGCATCCGCCCTGGCCGAGATGCGTCAACACGCCACGGACCCACGCGCGGGATCAAAGATCCTGGCTGTCCTGGCCGATCCTGTCGTGGACGAGCACGATCCAAGGCTCGTGCAGGCAAGAAGCGGGGAGGCCAGGGCGGGAGGTTTACGCGCGGCGGAGCGGACGGCATCCGGCGCTTCCCGTGCCGCACCAGAGCGGTCGATGAACAGCTATGAGCTCAGTGGCCGGCGTAACGGATTCTCGCGTTTGCCATTTTCGCGGGAAGAGGCCGACAGAATCACCAGGCTGGTGTCCAGGGACACGTGCCTTGAAGGCACCGGCTTCCAGGCCAGTCGCGCGACGGCATTGAGCGGGGAGTTGGGCCGGTACCGCATGGTTCATTTTGCCACCCACGGTCTCCTCAACAGCGAACATCCCGAACTGTCGGGCCTGGTTCTGTCTCTGTTCGACCAGTTCGGGAAACCGCAGGACGGTTTCCTCCGCCTGAATGAAATCTACAACCTCAACCTGCCGGCCGATCTCGTCGTGCTCAGCGCATGTCAGACTGCGCTCGGCAAGCAGATCAGGGGCGAGGGCATGATCGGATTGACCCGAGGTTTCATGTATGCAGGCAGTCGACGGGTTGTCGCCAGTTTGTGGCAGGTGGACGATCTCGCGACGGCCGAACTGATGGCTCACTTTTATTATGGGATGTTGAAAGAGGGGCTGCGCGCAGCTGAAGCGCTGCGTAGAGCGCAGCTCGAAATTGCGAAACAGACACGCTGGGCTTCACCCTACTTCTGGGCCGGCTTCACCCTCCAAGGGGAATGGCGCTGATAAACGCCGGCCAAGCACCCGATTTTCTCCCGCGACACATTTTGGCCCCGATCGACAGTATGCAGTAAGAACTCGGGTATGCCTGTGCAGGGCGCGTTTGCACACGGATTGCTCCTGGGCCATCCGCGTCTATCTGCGTTTGTGCGCGACCAAAAACAGGTCAGGTGTGTGAAATCATGTGCCAAGGAGGCTTTGTGAGAAAAAGTTGGAGAAGACTGAGTTTTGCGTTGTTCCTGGCGACGCTCGTCGGCGGGCTCGTCCCGGATGCCGGCGCCCACGACGGGCAGTCCAGGAACGTGAACAGGAAGGAGAAGGTTCTTTACATCTGGGCAGGAGACCAGGCTCGAGTCGCCCCGGATTTTCTCGCTGTCGTCAACTTCGACGAGGACTCGGACAACTACGGCGAGGTTATCAAGACCGTGCCCATTCCTTTCCCGGGGAATGCCGGCAACGAACCGCACCACTGCCATTTGTCGGCCGACAAGAACATTCTCGCCTGCGGCGGCCTGTTGAGCGTGCTCAAGGGGCAGAACGGCATCTTCTTCTTCGACGTCTCCAGGCCCTATGATCCCAGGTTTCTGTTTTCCACCAGCACCCGGCTTTCAAGCATAACCGATGATTTTCTCCCGCTTCCGAACGGCGGATTCCTGATCACCCAGATGGGTTCGGCATCCGGCGGCGAACCCGGCCGGGTCGCAGAGTTCAGCAAATATCTTCGATTCGTCAGGGAGTGGCCGAACAATCCCCCCCAAACAGGATTCAACCCGCACGGAGTCTCCGCCCGGTTCGATCTCAATCTCATGGTGACCAGCGACTTCATCAACCCGGTTACGACCCTGAACGGTCAGGGGAGCCCTGTACTGCGGGGGTCAATCAGGGTGTGGGACTTGGAGAAGCGGAAGATTCTCAAAACGATCGACATCCCCACGGCCGTCGGCACGATGGATGTGAAGCTGATTCCCGGCGATCCGCAGGGACGCGGATATACTGCCGGCATGTTTGACGGCCTGGTGTACCTGCTGGACACTGCCGCCGGCACCGCCACTCAGGTGTTCGACTGCGAAACGATCGTTCCGCACGTCGAAGTTCCCGTGCGCGGGGGAATGGTACAGCTGCTCGCCACGCCGCAGAGCGGCGACAGGCTGATCTTCGCTTCCTTTCAGGCCGGCCAGATAGGCATGCTGGATATCACGGATCGCGCAAATCCCAGGCAGATCGGCATCGTGAATCTCGGTGTCGACGCGGGACCCCACTTCATAGACCTGACCGACGACGATCACCGTCTCGTGGTCACCGACTATTTCCTGAACGAGGACGATTTCGGCCAGATTCATTTCGAAGGGGACCACAAAGTTCATGTGGTCAAGGTCTTCCGTGACCGGCTGGAACTCGACACGCGCTTCAATCTCGACTTCAACACCGCATTCCCTACCGGCCCGGCGCGGCCCCATGCGGCCCAAATGAAGTGAAAGGACAGAGACCGCCGGCCGAATAGTCCGGACCAGGACGATTCCGGCGTGTCGAGGGAGCGGCCGCCGCGCTCCCCGGCCAGGCGCAGCACTTAAAGAAGGACAAAGTCACTATGAAACGCAGTGCAATTGCAGCAGTCATTCTTGCGGCGGCCGTCGCATTTGGAGCGGGATCCTGGTATGGTTCCTCTCGCGACCGAACCAGCCATGCCGTCGCCGGCAAGGCTGGATCCGTCCTGTATTCCTGTCCGATGCACCCCCGATATGTCGTGGGCAGGGACGGCAACTGCCCTTCATGCGGCATGCGCCTGGTGGTAGTTAACAGGGATACTTTCGAAACAGGCCGACCCGGGGGAGACGACGAGCAGACCGTGCTCGCGCGGGTCTGCGTCAGCCCCGAAAAGCGACAAATCCTCGGAATTCGAACTGGCCTCGTCGAGATGAATTCCGGCTCCACAACGCTCCGGGTCCTCGGACGAGTTGCGGTGGATGAAACCCGAATTTACAGGATCAGCGCGGCCATCACGGGGCGGATGCGTGAAATAACCCCAAACACAGTCGGCAGCCGGGTGCGCGCCAAACAGCGTCTGGCGACGTTCTACTCCCCGGACTTTCTGAGTCCGCAGCAAGCCTATCTTTACAGGCTCGACGCCCTGGACCAGATTCAGAATACAGGAACGGACTCACACCGCCAGATCGCCCTTGCCGAAGCCAACGTCCAGGGGGCTGCGGACATTCTTCGCAGCCTGGGGATGCACGATATCCAGATCGAGGAAATACGCAAGACCCGCCGGCTGACGCAAGAAATTGATATCTACTCGCCTGCTGCGGGTTTCATCCTGAAGCGGGACGCGTCCCCCGGAATGTTTTTCGAGGCGGGTGCCGAATTTTATCAGATCGCGGATCTGAGCCGCGTCTGGATTCAGGCTGACGTCTTCGAGATCGATCCCCATGTGTTCAGCCCGGGGACGACTGCGACCGTAATCTGCGGCCCGCGGAAGGAGACATACCGGGCTGTTGTGAGCGATGCTCTGCCGCAGATCGATCCTGCGACTCGCGCTCTGAAGGTGCGTCTGGAGGCGGATAATCCTGAATTCTCTTTGAATCCCGGCATGTTTGTCGATGTAGAACTTCCCGTCAGATATCCGACCGCCCTCACCGTCCCCGTGGATGCCCTCATCGAGTCCGGACTGCGCGAGACGGCCTTTGTCGATCTGGGCGAAGGGTATTTCGAGCCGCGCGCGATCCGGACCGGGTGGCGCACCGAAAGCCGTGTGGAGATTACGAAGGGACTGATGGAGGGGGAGCGCGTCGTGATCGGAGGCAATTTCATGGTCGACTCCGAGAGCCGCCTTGCCGGAAACGCCGCTCGAGGAGTGCGCAGCCGCACCGTCGAGGACCCGGTATGCGGAATGCCGGTCGACGCGACTGATACGGGCAATGCGAGCGACTACGCCGGAAAGACGTACCGCTTCTGCTCGCCGCACTGCAAAGCGAAATTCGAAAAAGGGCCGATGCCGTACCTGTGATGCCGGCACGGGACCAAACGGCCGGAATATCTCATTTCACTTTGATTTGAAAGATGGTTGCGGTGGCCGGGGCGACTTCGAGCGTGTCCCCAAGGCCACCTACCGTTTTCTCATCGAACTTGACAGCGGGAGGCTTGCCGGGCTCGTTGTAGGCCATCTCGTCGGAGCCCGAGAGAACCCAGGCACTCGCCTGCGCGGAGGCAGGCTGCGCGCCGACGATCTTGAATCCCAGCCTCTGCGTCTCCCAGGTCGGATTGACCACGGAAATCGTGAGAATCTTTCGGTCCTTTGTCCATGCGGCGGCCACATCGAGCGGTTCCGGCGCGCCGGCGACTTCGACGGGGATTGTGCCGAAGTGACGCCGGTACATCACAAGCGCTTCGCCAGTGGAATCAAGCACCGCCGCCGTCTTGCTCGTCTTGATGGCGCCGATGACGTTGACTGTCTGGGCATAGCATGCCAGCGCAATCACATCGGTATTGCGGGAGTATTCGTTGATTCCCCCGGCAATGCCGAGAGCGTCCCGAAGAAAATATCGAGTGCCGAGCTCGCCGAACACATGGGGACCGTACCAGTAATTCCACTCGTCGAGTGAAACTCGGATGTTCCGGCTCCGGATCTCGGGGATGGTCTTGAGATAGCCGCGGTGAGCCTCGCCGATGGCACGAATTGCGTCCCCGATCTGCCGAACGTGAGTCATAAGTCCGCCGCCATGCCAGTCCTGGCGGTAAAAGTGTTTGCTGATGAGATCAATATAAGTGGCGCATCCTGCGAGCAGCCGTCGATCCCAGTCGCTCTCCGGCAGCACCGCCTCGCCGGAAGCGACCAGCTTTACGGATTTGTCGATATCGAGCAGTTTCTGTGAAAAGGAATTGTGCCGTTTGACAAACTCCTCGATCGGCACGTTGCCCAGCTGCCAGCTGCCGGACATCTCGTTGCCCACCGCCCACCAGACACAGCCGAATGGTTTCGGATGGCCGTTCTGCGCCCGGAGGCGGCCCATCGGCGTGTCGGGTCCGCCGTTGACGTACTGCACCTCCTCGACAGCCGACTCGGCACTGCCCAGGCCTGCATTGAGAGCGATGAACGGTTGTGCGTTCAGCTCGTGCAGGAGGTCGAAGTATTCGTGGATGCCGAAGTCGTTGTGCTCGATCCCCGTCCAGGCCGGGTTTTTGCGCGGCGGACGCCTGTCGCGGTCGCCGATACCGTCCTTCCAGTTATAACCGCTTACGAAATTCCCTCCCGGCCAGCGATAGATCGGCGCGTCAAGCAGCCGAAGCAGGGCCAGGGTGTCCCTGCGCATGCCCCTGATGTTATCTTCGGGCATCAACGAGGGCGGACCGACGCGGAAACTGCCCTTGCCACGCCCGGCTATTTCAAAGGCGGCGTTGTCGGTCGATGCCCCGACTTTGAACCTCACCGGATACTTCCTGTAGCCCTGCGTGATCCCGCCGATCTTCACAGACTGGCGTTCTGCAGGGCCCGAACCCCAGCTGAGCGTCACCTCGATGGGAGCTGTCGAGGCGTCACCGGCCAGAATCACATAGCCTGTGTATCCCTTTCCGGCGACGAGACCCAGGCCGGATTGAACAACGCCGCCGCCTTCTCCGCCACGCAGATCGACCTGCGGGACATGTTCTCCGACAAAAACCCCTTGCTTCTGCATTGTGACCGCCGCCGCATCGCCCACGACCTTCCAGGGCGAAGGAACGTGTGCCCGGTCGCGGCGCGTCTCTCCGACGGCGGAGAAAAACTTGCGGTCCTCGATCATCTCGGCCCAGATGCCCCCGTAGATGCAGCGCCCCAGATGCTCGATGAACTGTCCGTAGATGAGATCGGGCATCGGCTCCCGTGTTTTCGCGGCATCGATCGTGACCACCGGCTTGAGGTCTCGCGCAGAAATCAGCTCCAGTTTCAAGTCGTCAAACCACGCCTTCCCCGGGGCCGGAGCGTTACCTCCTCCCCGATTGCCGCGGCTCCCGAGTATCGCGGCAACGATCAGGCTGTCCTGGCCCTCGGTATCGAAGGAGACCTCCACACGGGTCCAGTCCGTCGTGCCGTCTATCCTCCGGGCAGGCGAGGTGGTCTTTACGCCGCGCGCAAGGATCGTCGCGCCCTGTTCGCTCGCCGCGGGCACATCCTGCGTCCTGATCCAGGCGTTTAGCCTGTATGTGGCATACGGCCTGACGAGCGTCTTGTTCGTCCAAGACCTGCCCGCGGCGGAAAGCAGCAGACTGTGCGTTCCCGCGTGGGCAACCTCCGACGATACCTCCCCGCCAGGCGCTGCATTCCCACGCGGAGCCGGTTCGAGGACCCATGAAACGGGCCGGTTGTTCGCGTCGATTGATTCGATCGAAGGATTGAGGATCTCACCCACAGGTTGCCTGGACGGCACGGGCGCCGCAGGCAGGTTCGCCATCAACAGAATGGTGGCCGCGAAGCCTCTGAATATCATGATCGTATGCCTTGAAAAAGGTGGACCGCAAAGACCCCGAATAGCTCATGGAAGCATTTGCGGAAGGTTTTTTGGTTAAGTCCACTAGGAAATCCGGCGTCCCCAGGATTTTTCAGCATACATCGTGGAATGCCCTGGTGCAATTGCTGGTCCCACGGTCGGACTTTTTGAGCGGGATCAGAAAGGATCTTTGCGATGTGGAGCGTCAGGGGCCGGGCAGAACTACTCCCGCATCAGGTCGATCAGGCGGATTCGCGCCGCACGGCGTGCGGGCAGGTAGCCTCCAACGGCGCCCACGGCAGCGGCATACACCAAGCCTTGCAGGATTATCATCGGAGTGATTCGAAAATTGAACAGCATTTCATTGAAGGTTTGAAGATTGACCGTGGCGGCGGCAATGCCGTCCATCGGCAGCGCGAACAGACAACCTATGACTCCGCCGGCAAGCCCCAGAATCACCGATTCCATCATCAGGGAAGCGATGATGTTCCTGCTGCGGAAGCCGAGCGCCCTCAGCGTCGCCACTTCTCTGGAGCGGGACATGAGCGTCCCGTACATCATGTTCATGGCCGCGAAGCTGGCACCGACTCCAAGCACCAGGGCAACGAAGTAGCCGAGGGCCTTTATGCCGGCGGACGACGATGTCTGGTCCGCATAGAGCTTCTTCTGCGGAATGGCCTGCAGGTGAATGCGCCGGTCATCCGCGATGCAACGCGTGATTTCTCCGGCGGCAGCTGCATTCTCAGCGCGCACCAAAACCGAGGAATAAATGGGCCATCCCCATTCATCGCAGATTTGGGTATAGTCGGCCCAGACCTCGGAATCATAAGCGGTGCCGCCGCTGTCGAAAATTCCGACCACATTCCAATCACTGCGGGCGAAATGGATCGTGTCCCCAAGCGCCATGCTGCGGAACCGTTGCGACAGGGCTCGGCTCACGTTGATTTCACGTGACCCCTCACGGAATCTCTGTCCTGCAACGATCCTGACCTCGGGCCGCAGGAAGAACCCGAGATCGGAGGTCCCTCGAATCGTGACATTTCCGGCCTCGCCGTTCAGCCTTGTCTGATCCATGACCACCACCAATTCACCGACCGCCAACGGTTTATCGTCCGTTCCCTTCTGCACCCCGGACAGATATCGAATGATCGTGAACATGTCGCGCGTAAAAAAACTGTACACTTCGTTTGGCGATCCCTGGTGTAGGACGACAAGGTCGTTGTCGTGGCCTGTTTCGATGAATGTAGCCTCGAGGCCATGGACCATTGCCATCATGCTGACGACGATGGACACGGTCAGCCCGATTCCCATGATCGCCATAGCCGTTCCTATTCTGCGCACCC
>Ga0316628_100004126_pt1 | contig 11331 bp, 8 predicted proteins | sample OWC_Aug_M2_C1_D5_FD_207648 | JGI IMG/M metagenome (GOLD analysis project Ga0316628, IMG submission 207648) | Wetland soil microbial communities from Old Woman Creek delta, Ohio, United States - OWC_Aug_M2_C1_D5_C | ecosystem: Environmental > Terrestrial > Soil > Wetlands | place: USA: Ohio... | reverse complement strand
AAAAACTTTTGGCTGGAGAACGATCAGCATCATGAGCGCCATTACCACGCATGTGCTCGATACTTCCCGCGGCCGTCCCGCCGCCGGACTAAGAATCGAGCTGCACGTCCGGTCCGGCACGGAGTGGGAGCTGATCGGCACAGGCGTCACCGACTCCAATGGCCGCTGCGGCGCGCTGATGGGAGAACAGAAATTGCAGGCCGGCGCGTACCGCCTGCTGTTCGACGCCGGAAGCTATTTTAAGGACCAGCACACGGAAACTTTTTACTCGGAAATTCCCATCGTTTTTGAAATCGCCCGCCCCGAAACGCATTACCACGTGCCGCTGCTGATCAGCCCATTCGGATATTCCACCTATCGGGGGAGTTGATTGGGACGGGAAGTGCGGATCTGCAACCTTCGTGCGTCCTTAAATCGCCGTCATTCCGGTCACGGTGAACGTTCACGGTAAACCGAGGCGCGTTTCTTGCCGAGCATCGAGCCGCTTGGTGCTGCGGGAAATCACTTCGTGCGGTTTTTCAATATTCGCAAAAATGATCCCATGTGCAATTCCTCCGATGTCACTCCGGTCAAGCGCTCCGCTTCGGCTTCGCTGATGGCGCCGCAGTTGATCGCGCGCAGGAAATAATTGAGCAGGCCTTGGCCAGTCGCGGCGTCGTCGAATACTTCGCCGACGAGCGTGGCCTTGGCCGCCTTCTCGACGAAATTCTTCAAGCGGGCAGCGGCGGAATCAAGGCCCTGGAGGAAAAATGAAAACACGGCGGCATAGCGCGTGGGGAGTTGCGCCGGGTGAAGGTCCCACCCCTGATAATACGCGGTGGCGAGCGAATGCTGGATGTCGGTGTAGTGAAGCCGCCAGGCTCGGTGGACGGCCTCGCGATTTTCTTTCTGCTGCGCGCCCGTAAGCCGCTTGCCCTTTTCCGCGCGATGGGGCGCCGCGGGAAGAATGTTAGTGGCCCCGTCGGAAAGCCAGATCCCGGTGCCCGCGAAAGCGACCTGCATCATGTTCTTCGCGAAATCGCAGGCGGGGTGTCCCATCGTCTGGTACGCGGCCGTGATGCTGCAACTGGCCGTGTAATCGTACGTCCCAAAAATCGCGGCGATGCAGCGGCCCGCTGAAGCGTCCAGCAATCGGGGCAGGGCCGATTCTCCGCGCTCGTTGAGAATCGCTTGCGTCGTTTCAATCATGATCTCGAATTTCAGCGAGCCTTTTTTGAGGCCGAGCGCGGGCTCCATCGCCTCCAGCAATTTTGCCAGTGTTTCCGTTTGCTCCGGGATAGTGACCTTCGGCAGCGTGACCACGAAATTTTGCGGCAGGCGTCCGCGCGTCGCCTCGCACAGCGCGCTCACAAACAGATCGAGCGTGCGGATGCTGCGCGCCGACAATTCCGCCGAAAACGGCTTGATGCGGATGCCGATAAACGGCGGGAGCGTATTTTCCTTCATCCCGCGCGCCATTTCCCCGGCGACGAATTTCGCGTGATGGTCCTCTTCCGCGTCGGGACGATTGCCGTAGCCGTCTTCAAAATCGACGTGAAAATCCTCGACCGGCTCCCGCCGCAGTTTTTCCTGCACGAGGGCGTAAACCGTCAGCGCCAGCCACGCGGCGCGATTTTCTTCCCGCAGCTTTTCGGGCAATTTGGCGAACCGCTTTTCCGCGGCCGCTTGTTTGCCCGGTTTTGGCAGCGTCTCCGCTCCCTGCAGACCGATCACACGCGCAAACGTGAACGCATCCGGCGCGTATTCTTCCAGCGTGGCCAGCGCGATATCGCCAAGTTTCCTGGCCATGCCGGCATGGAACAGATGCGCGCCGCCATATACGGAATGAACCGGCTGGCGCCGCCCGGTTTCGCCAGGATACCGGCGGGCAAATGAAACATTGGCTTGCTCCAGGGTTCCGAGCGCGGTGCGAAGAGCCGAATCCGAGAGTGTTGTGTTCATCTTTTTCCATTCTTCGTGCGATTCGTAGAGCCTTCCGCGGGTGCGGCCTGATCCGCGAAACGGACGGCGTCTATGTTAATCGCGTGGTCGGGAACATTCAAATCCGGAGGTCGGCGGGAGGGTGGAGTTAGGAGACTTCACTTGGACCTTCGCCACAGGGAAGAAAATCCCCGCCTCTGAAGAGGCGGGCTACAAAAATCTCCTGACACGTGCGTGCTGGGCGTAGATCATAGCCAATAATCGAAATCGAGGGGAGAGAACTTCGGGCAGAATACGAAACACACTTTCGGCACAGCACGATTCTGGCCCGCACTGCGGTGTTCAGTATGGAGAGGATCTCGCGGCCCTTGCAGTCAGAGAGCGGCGAGCGACATCGGATTCCCCCGCGTTACGCCGGCGAACCCATGGCCCGGCGCTGCTGGAAGCACTCCCGGCAGAAAACAGGCCGTCCCTGCGTCGGGCGGAAAGGAACCGTGGTTTCTTTCCCGCACTGCGAGCAGGTGGTTTTGGTCTCCGACCGCTGGTTGTTTACGGCTTGGCCCGGGCTCAGAGAGCGCCTGGATTTGCAGTCCTTACACCGCTTGGGCTCATTCTTGAAGCCCTTGTCGGCGAAGAACATCTGTTCGCCGGCGGTGAATACAAACTCCTGACTGCATTCCGAACACTTCAGAACCTTATCGTGGTATTCCATACGCTGCTCCGTGGCTCTACTCTGGTAGCAGAGCCCGCAGCATCTTCGTCCGGGCCGGATGAAACTGGGTTGGCCGAGGGTTAACTCGGGTCCCACTTCCGGCTCGTCCGAAGGTGCTTAGGAAATCCCGTGGGTCATGGCGCCGGTCTGCGGGGAACTTAATCCAGTTCCCGCCGCTGCTTCTTGCGCAGCCGCTTGCGCGAGAGAGCTTGCTTCGCGCGTCGCTTCTCGCCCGGCTTCATGTAATAACTGTGCTTCTTGATTTCTTTGATGATGTCTTCCTGCTGCACCTTGCGCTTGAACCGGCGCAAGGCATTTTCCAAAGACTCACCTTCCTGAATGCTTACTTCAGCCACTTAAAAATCACCGTCCTTCCAATGCATGTGGCAATGATTACTATTCGTCATAAATGTTATGAGAGGTCACTTCATTTATAACAGCCTGTTGGCACTCACTTCTAGCGGACCCTCTCCCCGAAGTCAAGCTTTGTTTTTGGATGCGCAGACAGCGAAATGGCACACCTTGCAAGGACTGGGTATGGGACTTTTCGCCGTACCTGATAGAATGTCTTGGCGGAAATCCGCCTGTCCCCGGAGGGACCGGCGCAGGCAGAGAGATACCCGATGCCCCTGATGCGTGATGCGATTGGCGTGCTGCTGGCCGGAGGGCAGGGCGAACGGCTGTGGCCGCTGACGCGCGACCGCGCCAAGCCCGCGGTGCCTTTCGGCGGTGTTTACCGGATTATCGATATCACGCTCTCTAACTGCATCAATAGCGACTTGCGCCGCGTCTTCGTCCTCACGCAGTACAAAGCCCTTTCCCTGAACCGCCATATCCGCCAGGGCTGGTCGCAACTGTTGGGTCTCGGCGAATTCATCGAAGTCCTCCCGCCACAGATGCGCGTTTCCACCAATTGGTACTTAGGAACCGCCGACGCGGTCTATCAGAACATCTATTCCATCGGCAGCGAGCACTCGCGCTATGTCGTCGTTCTCTCCGGCGACCACATCTACAAAATGAACTATCAGAAGATGCTCCAGCAGCATGTGGATTCCGGAGCGGACGTGACCGTGGCCACGCTGGAAATCACGGCTGAGGAAGCGGCAGGCCGCTTTGGCGTGATCGAGACGGACGCGAACTGGCGTATCAACGGCTTCGAGGAGAAGCCCGTGAATCCAAAGCGTTCGCACCTGCACCCGGACATGGTCAACGCCTCCATGGGCGTCTACGTCTTCAATACCCAGCTTTTGATTCCGGCCCTCCTGGCCGACGCCGAGGATCCCAACTCCAAGCACGATTTCGGACGCGACATCCTGCCGCGAATTTTTTCAAAATACCGCGTGTACGCTTACAACTTCATCGATGAGAACAAAGTCGGGCCGCAATACTGGCGCGACGTCGGCACGGTGGAGGCCTATTACGAGGCCAACATGGACCTCGTTTCGGTTTCGCCGGTCTTTAACCTGTACGATAAAACCTGGCCGTTACGCACCTGGCAGCACCAGTATCCTCCCATGAAAACGGTGTTCGCCGATCCCACCCGCATGGGCACGGCCCTGGATTCCATCGTGGCCAGCGGCTCCATCATTTCCGGGGGGCGCGTCAATCGCTCGGTGGTCGGCTACGACGTGCGCGTCAACAGTTACAGCGAGGTGGAAAACTCCATCCTCTTCAACCATGTGACCATCGGACGCCACGCCCGCGTTCGCAACGCCATTATCGACCGCCACGTCACCATCCCGGAGCGCGCCGAAATCGGATATGACATCGAAGCCGACCGCCAGCGCTATCACGTCACGGAAAGCGGCGTGGTCGTCGTCGTGCGGGAAGAATCCATGATTGAGGAGCCGGACTAAGAAAAGCAGGCGGCAGGAGGCAAGGAACAATCGAGAGTCAGATATTCGGCCATCTACTTATGAATCTTGCTAGTCCTTAGCCTTCAACTTCAGAATTCTCGCTTTTCAATCCGTGTTCATCTGTGTGCATCTGTGGTTCCAGAAGGTTTGATTTTCTCTTGCGGAGGCGCAATGTCGACCAAGGTCGTTCGCGTACATGGCAGGCAAATCATTGATTCGCGCGGCAATCCCACGGTGGAAGCGGACGTGATCCTGGAAGGGGGCGCGCTGGGACGCGCCGCGGTTCCCTCCGGAGCTTCCACGGGGGAACACGAAGCCATCGAGCTGCGCGACGCCGATAAATCGCGCTATCTCGGCAAAGGCGTGCTCAAAGCCGTCGCGAATGTGAACGGTGCGCTGGCCGGCGCGGTCGCGGGCCTGGATGCGGCGGACCAGCGCGGGCTCGACCGGCGCATGATCGAAGCCGACGGCTCGCCGAACAAAGGAAATCTTGGCGCGAATGCCATTCTCGCCGTCTCCATGGCTGCGGCGCGCGCGGCGGCCGCCGCGGCGCGCATTCCCCTCTACAAATATCTCGCCCGCTATTCGAGCGATTCTTCTGGCAACACGCTTCCCGTGCCCATGATGAACATCTTGAACGGCGGGGCGCACGCCGATAATTCCGTGGACTTGCAGGAATTCATGGCCATGCCCGTCGGCGCAAAATCGTTTGACGAGGCCCTGCGCATGGGCGTGGAAGTTTTTCATCGACTGAAGGCCGTGCTGCACAAGCGCGGCTATTCCACGGCGGTGGGCGACGAAGGCGGCTTCGCGCCGAATCTGAAATCGAATGACGAGGCCATCGAAGTCGTCCTCGAAGCCATCACCGCGGCAGGCTATAAACCGGGCGAGCACGTGGCCATCGCGCTCGATCCCGCTTCCAGCGAGTTTTATGACAAGACCAGCGGAAAATATATTTTTAAAAAATCAGACAAGTCGGCGCGCACCTCGGAACAAATGACCGAATTTTGGGCCGGCTGGGTGCGGCAATTCCCCATCGTCTCGATCGAAGACGGCCTGGCCGAAGACGACTGGGCCGGATGGAAGCATATGACGGTCGAGCTGGGCGGGAAGACACAGCTGGTCGGCGATGATTTGTTCGTCACAAATACCGTCCGCCTGCAGCGCGGGATTTCCGAAAAAATCGGCAACGCCATTCTCATCAAGCTCAATCAGATCGGCACGGTCACCGAAACCATCGAGGCCATCGAGATGGCGCGCAAGGCCGGCTACGCCTCGATCGTCTCGCACCGCTCGGGTGAAACCGAGGACACCTTCATCGCCGATCTGGTCGTGGCCATGGGCACCGGGCAAATCAAAACCGGCTCGGCCTCGCGCACCGACCGCGTTGCCAAGTACAACCAGCTTCTGCGCATCGAGGAAGAATTGGGCGCGGCGGCGCGATTTCCGGGGCGCGCCGCGTTGGCGAGAAAATAATCAGCGGAATCCGACAACCTATGCCAAAACGACCAAAACCAATCGTACTGACCGTCCTCGACGGGTGGGGCTACCGCGCCGAAACCAAAGGCAACGCCATTGCCCTCGCGCGCAAACCGAATTACGACCGCCTGCTCAAGGATTTTCCCAACATGCTGATCCAGACGTCGGGTCCCGCGGTGGGCTTGCCCGAGGGGCAAATGGGCAACAGCGAAGTGGGCCACATGAACATGGGCGCGGGCCGCATCATTCATATGGACATCACGCGCATCGACCTGCTGATCGCCAGCGGTGAATTTTCCAGGCAGCCGCTGCTGGTCGAAGCCATGGAGCGCGGCCGCGCGCGCAATTTGCACTTGCTTGGACTCCTGAGCGATGGCGGCGTGCACTCGCACATGCAGCACCTCTACGCACTCTTGCGCATGGCGCGCGAACAGCACGTCGAACGCGTATTCATTCACTGCTTTATGGACGGGCGCGATACGCCTCCGCACAGCGGCGTCGAATACATCCAGCAACTGCAGCAGAAGATTCGCGAAATCGGCTGCGGGCAGATCGCTTCGCTCACAGGCCGCTACTATGCCATGGACCGTGACAACCGCTGGGAGCGCGTCGAGCGCGCCTATCGCGCCGTGGTTCACGGCGATGCGGAAATAAAAACTGCCGATCCGCTCGAAGCCGTGCGCCGCAGCTATGAACGCGGCGTCACCGATGAATTTATCGATCCGATCGTCGTCACGGCGAACACGTCCGCATCCGCATCGTCTTCCGCATCCCCTTCCGCGCCGCCAGTCGGACCGATCCGCGATGATGACGCCGTGATTTTCTTCAATTTCCGCGCCGACCGCGCCCGCCAGATGACGCGCGCCATTGCCGAGCCCGGGTTCAAGGAATTCGCCGACCCGAAGCGGCCGCAAAATCTGTGCTACGTGGCCATGACGCAGTACGATAAAGCCTGGCCGTGGCTGCGCTACGTGATCGCTCCCGAAAAAATCGCGCACATCCTGGCGCAGGTGTTCGCCGAACAAAATCTGAAAAATCTGCGCTGCGCCGAAACTGAAAAATACGCGCACGTCACCTATTTTTTCAATGGCGGCATCGAAAAACCGTTTGGCGGCGAGGAACGCATCCTGGTGCCGTCGCCGAAAGTGCCCACATACGACCTGAAACCGGAAATGAGCGCCGCGGGCATCGCCGATGCAATTGTAAAGGCCGTCGAGAAAGGCGATTTTGACGCCATCGTAATGAATTTCGCCAATGCCGACATGGTGGGCCACTCCGGAAAACTGGAAGCGACGATCAAGGCCGTGGAAACCGTGGACCAGTGCCTGGGCCGCATCCGGCAAGTGCTGCAGCCGCGTGGCGGTGCCTGGATCATTACCGCCGACCACGGAAACGCTGAAACCATGATCGATCCCGTGACCGGCGGACCGCACACTTACCACACCACGAACCCTGTTCCCTTAATCATCGCCACGGACGATGGCACCGGGCCACTCGCGCCCGGAGGGTCTCTCCGCGACATCGCGCCGACGCTGCTCGGAGTCCTCGGCCTTCCCGTGCCCGTGGAAATGACGGGCCACGATTTGCGCATGAAGAAGTGAATGGCTTGCCCTAAGCCAATGCGAAGGATGAAACGTAACCCTTGGATGGTTTTGGAAGCACAGGCTTCAGCCTGTGGATTTTTGCCTGCCGCGGCTCAAACCCCACAGGTTGAAGCCTGTGCTGCTGGGACCGAACCGTCCATCATTTTGCGGCGCGCAAAAAATCCGCGAGAAATCCCACCAGGCGCAATTCATCCTGCCAAGAAGCGTCTTTATCGGGATCGGCGTGAAAAAATGCCGGCGTAATCAGCGCTGCCCGCAAGTATTTTCCGGGAATTTCTTTTTCCAGCCAGAGGCTCTCGGTGGATGGAATGATGTCGTCGGCTGAGCCGTGCAGCACAAAAACAGGGACGCGCAAATTGCCGAGCTTTCCCTCGGGGGAGATCGCTGACAATTGCGATTGGTCCGCCTGAATCGCGTCGAGCAATTTCTCGCGCAGCTCTCCGATTTGGCGCGCCATCAATGAATTCATGGTGGCCCTTCCGGCAGGACTGAGCTGCGCAAGCAGCGCCTGCGCGTCCTGTGGACGCTCCCACAACCAATCGCGCAGCGCCCGGTGCGCCACTTCCAAATCGCCGGCCGGAAAAAACTGATCCAGGTGCGAGTACACAAATACGGACGCCCCATAATCGTGAGCCTTGTAGGGCTCCCGCCGTCCGTCCGGAAGTTCGGCCTCGTTCGTGGCCAGAAAGCGGCAAACGCGCGCGAGGCTGTCGTAAGCGCCCATCAAAAGCAGCGCGCGAATATGCCGCGCATAACGGGGATCGGACGCCGCCAGAAGCGAGAGCCCCCCGGCGAAACTCACGCCGACGATGGTCACAGCGCCCGTGCCCAGCCGCTGCTCGAGCCATGCGGGTGATTCCCCGATCGTGGCGATGGACGCCGCATCCACGCGATAATCAGCCAGTGCGGCAATCTCGGGAGTCAGCACCGCAAAACCGTTTTCGGCAGCGGCGTGCGCAAAGCTCTCCAGCCGCGGCTCGTCAATTCCCAAATGATGAATGCCATGAACGATGACCATGCCCGGCGGATGGGCGACACCCATTGGCATATAGAGCCGCGCCCGCACGGAACCATGCGTCAGGGCAAGCTCAATCTCCTGCGTTTCGACGGGATACGTTTCCCATCGCAAGAACAAGCCCGACGCGCGGGGATTCAGAAAACGAATCAGCACGGCATAACTGTGAAGTTTGTAGCGGAGTCCGTACAGACCCATCATCGCCAGCAGGAACGCGAGCAGGACAATCGCCAGAATTTTTCCGGCGCCGAGCCGTGGGCTAATATGAAAGGGTTTCACAAGTTTGTATTCATGCCGGACTTCGCCCGGCGCCGGCTGCGGCTTGCCTTTGCGCAGGCGTCGCCCGCGAGGATAGCTAAGAGGGGATGGAAAAGCAAAACGAAGGACGAACCTCGGCGATTGAATAAACCGTGTTTCTCAAGGATATCAGCGGCCGGGGAACTCCAACAGCCGCTTGCTTCGCGGAAGAGACGCGCTCGTTCTCAGAAACAAAATCTAGTTCGCATCGACGCTGGATTTCGGCGCCGTGTACCCCTGCCGCGCGTACACTTGAAATTTTACCTTCTTGCCGTTTTGGTTTTTAACCGTCAAGGGCCCGCCATCCGGCGCGACCAGTTCGACCTTGATCTTGCGGTATTTGCCATCGAGAGCTCCATTCGAGGGCGAGTACGCCATGCTGTATTGGTTGCGCAGACTCGCGGCTACATCCTGCATGATGGAGGGAATTTCGCCGTCGAAGCGGGGAAAGAAGGATCGCCCTCCGGTCATGGACGCGAAAGTTTTTAGTTGATTTTCCGCCTGAATAAAATTGAGTTGCTGGCCAAAACCACCCCCGCCACCCATTTCCGCCTGCATAAAAAGCTGCTCGCCCACACCGACGGTGAAGATCGTGGCGTCGGTCTCGCGAACGCGTTTCAGCGCCTGATCGAGATTCATCTTGCTGAAGGTATCCATTCCGGAAGCAAGCACCAGCACGGATTTCTTGCCTTTCACATCCTTGATGCGATCCAGAACATCCGAAACCGCGTCGAACAGGTTGGATTCGCTGAAGGGCGGAAAATAAAGCTGCGACAGCCCTTGCAGCACATCCCTGCCATTGTGCGTGAAATCGACATCCACATGGGGACGCATGTTGAACGTCTCCAGGGCGACCCAGTCGTTTTGCTTGAGATTACCCAGGAAAGCGGCGGCCCAATTGATGGCATTGACGGAAAAGATCTCGTACCCCAGCTTGCTGAATTCCAAGAGCAGCACGATAGTAATGGGCGCGTCGGAGGCCCCGAAATTCGAGATGGTTTGAACCGCGCCGTCCTCGGTAATCCGGAAATTCTCCTTCTTGAGGCCGGTCAGGTAATTGCCGTTGTTGTCGGTCACCACCACGTCCACACTCACCACGGGCACGGTAACGGCAATCGAGAATCCACCGGGAGCCTGTTCCGGCTGGGGAGGCGGCTGCTTGTCCTTGGTTTGCGCCAGCAGCGCAAGGTCGCCTGCGGGACACAGAAGGGTGACCAGAAGCACTCCGAGAATGAATCCGCGAAATGGATTGGTTCGCATCGTTTGTGCAACCTCCCGGAATCGCCATTTTCTACCGGTTGAAACCATTATATCCATAATTCTGCCAAACAAATGGGACGAGATCCCCCCATGAATTTGATGCGGCCACGAGGCGCGGGGATGTTCAAATCCGGCGGGCATCGTTTTTATCGCGGCACATCGATCCGCTTGCGCGGGCTTGCATCTCTCCGACACATGTTACGATAAATGGGCCGCGAGCTCAGCCCAAGCTTCGCCTGGAGGAAAGAAAAATGCTTCGTCGTATATTTCTGATGGTGCTCGCCTTCGGGTGGGTTCTGTTTTCCGCCGGATTTGCAGGGGCGCAAACCTCCGGGGCGCAGCCGGATCTGGCCAAACTTGCCGAGGAAGCCCAGCGCTGGCTCTCCGATCTGGTGCGCATCAACACCGTGAACCCTCCCGGCAATGAGGCGGATACGGCCCAGTATATCTCCGTCATTTTTCAGCGGGAAGGCATCTCCAACGAAGTCCTGGAAATGGCGCCGGGGCGCAGCATCGTGATTGCGCGTTTGCAGGCGGGCCCGCTTCCCGATCCATCCAACGCCCTGCTGCTGGTGGCGCACCAGGATACGGTCGGCGTCGATCGCAAGAAATGGTCGATGGATCCCTTTGGCGCGGTGGTGCGTGACGGCTATCTCTACGGCCGCGGCTCGATCGACGACAAGGCCATGCTCACCGCCAACATCGCCGTGATGGTCCAGCTCAAACGCTCGGGCGCGCATCTCGGCCGCGACGTCCTTTTCCTGGCCACCGCGGATGAAGAACAGGGCGGCGCGGCCAGCATCAAGAAGACCATCCAGAAATATTGGGACAAGATCGCGTGCGCCTACGCCCTCAACGAGGGCGGCCGCGTGATCGTAAAAGACGGCAAGGTGCAATACGTAGGCGTCCAGGCCAGCGAAAAGGTGGCCTACAACGTCACCGTCACCGCGACGGGGCCTTCGGGCCACTCCTCCATGCCCCGCCCGGAAAATGCCGTGGTGCACCTGGCGGCCGCCATCGCAAAATTAGGCGCCTACCAGGTTCCGGCGGAACCCAGCACCATCACCCTGCGATATTTCGAGCAACTCTCGAAAATCGAGGACGACGAAATTGCCAAATGGATGCGCGCCCTCGAGCAGCCCGCCCGAGTCGATCTTGCCTACAAACATATCTCCGAACAAAGCCCCA
>Ga0316628_100004125_pt1 | contig 11332 bp, 10 predicted proteins | sample OWC_Aug_M2_C1_D5_FD_207648 | JGI IMG/M metagenome (GOLD analysis project Ga0316628, IMG submission 207648) | Wetland soil microbial communities from Old Woman Creek delta, Ohio, United States - OWC_Aug_M2_C1_D5_C | ecosystem: Environmental > Terrestrial > Soil > Wetlands | place: USA: Ohio... | reverse complement strand
CTGTCTGGGTATATCTGAGCGGCAAATGCTGCCGTTGAGATGGTCGCCGGCGAGATTGCGGCGGCCCATGCGGGGCGCAGACCCCTCCGGGCCTCGGTGCAATTCGATAAAATCGCTCAATGTTTAAGTTTCATTTAAGCTTTGAGCCTGAAGCTTTGAACTTATAACCGCCTAGACTGAGAGGCTGATGCCTGTTTTTCAAAAGCCTGTTCGGTCATCTGCATCACATTCATGCGGATAGCTTCGATGCAATGGCGGCCACGTGGCGCCCTTGAAACCGAGCGGCCTCCAGCTCGTTTTCAGTCGGTTTTCTCTCCCCCTTGGTTCCCGCAATCGTCGACGCCCCGTAGGGCGATCCGCCGGTGATCTCATCATTGCGCATCTGGCCCTGGAAACTGTATGGCAGCCCCGCAACAACGAAGCCCTGGTGCAGCAAGGTGATGACGAAGCTCAGGATGGTGGATTCCTGCCCCCCATGCTGGGTTGCGGAGCTCGTAAACACACTGCCCAGCTTGCCGATCAGGGCGCCCTTGGCCCACAGCTGGCCGGTGGCATCCAGGAACTGGCGCATCTGGCCGCACATGTTTCCAAACCGGGTAGGGGTCCCGAAGATGATCGCATCCGCCGACGGCAGTTCGTCTACGGTGCAAACAGGAACGTGGCTCATCGCTTTCTGGGCTTCGGTCGCGCCCATTTTGGCCAGGATCTCCGGCGACAAGGTCTCCGGGGCGCGGCGCAACACCACCTCGGCCTTGGGTACGGCCCTTGCTCCTTCGGCTACGGCTTCAGCCATTCTGTGAATGTGTCCGTACATGGAGTAATACACGACCATGATTTTCATGATGATCCCTCCTTCGTGTTTGAGTGTGAACGAGACCCTTACAAGCACTGGCGTCAAGAGGCCTTGGGGATCAGCCTCCGATTTGCGCTGAGAACCCCTGGCTGCTGTCAAAACGATTCCGCCGGCGTGATCAAGGAATCCGCAGGGGCGGGGCGCCCGGGGCGGTCATTTTTTTACCGGCGGCGGTGCTCATGTAATCTGCGCTCGGGGTGATGCCGGCCCGCCCGATGTCCAATCGGTCCGCATCCCAGCAGGTTCCGATCGTCGGATCGGGGGACGTCCGGCCGGAGGTGTGGTCGCGGATGGCATGCATGAGCAGGTCGAGCCGCTGCCGGTCGAGGGCGAAAACCGACGGCACGATCCGGTCGAGCATGTCCGCCGCCCGGGGCCCGTGCTCGGGGTCGGCGCCGTCGCTCGTCCGGCAGGAGTCGTGCAGCAACGCGAAGAGGCGCACTACCGTCAGGTCGGCGCGGCAGCTGGATGCGATCTGCAGGCCGAAATTTGCGACCCGCTCCCAGTGCAGCGGGCCGTGGATCGAGGTCGGCCCGCAGCGGAAAATGGATAGGGCGTAGTCATGGACCGCTTCGAGCCAGGTTTCACGTGGGGCTTTCACGTTCGCCCATCTTCTTGCCCGTTTTCTCACTTTTCGTGTCCCAGTTGCTTTGCAAGGCGGACTTAGATAAATAGATCGAGGTAAGGCTAACCTTTCCGCCTTCAGTCTTCAACCTCCACGCTGACCCAAGGAGACCACGATGTCATCGAAGCTCATGGAGTATTTCAACAAGCAGCCGCGGCTAGGCACCCTCAGCACGGCCAGCCGGGACGGGAAGGTCAACTCAGCCTATTTCGGCTCACCCCACATGGTGGATGAAAAGACCGTCGTCATGGGCCTGGCCAAGAACCGCACCTTATCCTATCTACACGAAAATCCCAACGCCGTATTCATGATCATGGAGCCGGGGAGGACCCTGTCCGAGTGGAAGGGTGTGAGAATTTACGTCAAAATGACCGAGTGCTCGACCGCCGGCAAGACGTTCGAAAAAATAAAGGACAAGATCGCTGCGGCCGCCGGAGAGGGTGCGGCCAGGATGATCCACGCGGCGGCGTCCTTTGAGGTGCAGGAGATCCGGCCGCTTGCGGATTTCGGGCAGGGGTGGGAAAAGTCGATTGGCTGACAGAAAAAATTGCGGAAGTGACCCGGACTGAAAAGGAGGCGGCCATGGGATTCGAACTCGGACCGAGAAGAGGAATCTACATCGACATCTCCAAGGAAAGGAACGAGCAGCAGGCTTCAGTTGAAGAGATAACGTATTTTGAGTGGCTTGACCTGATGTACCGGTCCCTGTGTTCGATGCTGTACAATTACGTTCCGATGTCCGGACACCCGGGCGGGTCGATCTCCTCCGGCCGATTTGCGGCCGGGATCGTTTTCAACAGCCTGGACTATGACGTCGCGAACCCCGACCGTGAGGATGCCGATATCGTATCGTATGCCGCCGGCCACAAGACCCTTGGCTTGTATTCCCTGTGGGCCCTGCGCAACGAGGTGATCCGCATCGGCTGCCCCGAACTTCTCCCCAAAAACGAGAAGCACCAGCTTCGGTTGGAAGACCTGCTCGGTTTTCGGCGCAATCCCATCACAAAGACCCCGCTCTTCGTGAAGTACCGGGTCAAGCCCCTCGACGGCCACCCGACGCCGGCCACACCCTTTCTGCGCCTTTCCACCGGTGCGTCAGGGGTCGGGCTTGCGACCTCCCTGGGCCTGGCCCTGGGCGCCATGGATTATTACGGCAGCGACGCACCACGCGTCCACATCGTCGAGGGGGAGGGGGGGATGACCCCCGGCCGGGTGAGCGAAGCCATGGCCACCGCCGGTACGGCCTGCCTGAAAAATGCGATACTGCACGTGGACTGGAACCAGGCTTCGATCGATTCCAACTCCGTCTGCCGGGATGGAGACTCCCCCGGCGAATACGTGCAGTGGAATCCGATTGAATTCGCCCTTCTGCATGACTGGAACGCCATCTTTGTCCCGAATGGCATGGATTTCGAACAGGTCTTCGCTGCCCAGCAACGGGCCCGGGCGATGCAGAACGACCAGCCCACCGCAATCGTCTACCGCACGCGCAAAGGCTGGCAGTACGGCATAGAGGGGCGGGCGTCGCATGGCGCCGGCCACGGTTTGTGTGCGGACGGCTTCTTCCAGGCGATCAAGCCGTTTGTCGAGGACGCGGAAGCTCGGCTCCCCCGCTGCGAAATCGCCAACCAGCGGTGTCAGGCGGGAAAGAAACCCGAGGTCCTGGAGGAATGCTTCTGGGAAGCGTTGACGGCGATCCGCGGCGCCCTGGAAAGAAACCGCCCCATGGTCGAGGCATTCGGGCAGAAGCTTCGCGACGCGCGGCGCCGCCTGGACAACCGATCCCGCAAGCCCCGGCCGCAGGCCCCTTCGGTTCAGGCCGTGTTCGAACTGGCGGCCGAGACCAGGGGACGCATCCCGGCTGAATTGACATTGACGCCCGGCCGGTCCGCCACCCTGAGGGGTGAATTGGGCAGGGCCCTGCAGCATTACAACCAGGCAAGCCGGGGCGCCATTCTAACGGCCTCGGCCGACTTGTACGGGTCCACGAGCGTCAACACGATCGGGCAGGGATTTCCGCAGGGCTGGTACAACGCCGCCACGAACCCGGAGGCGCGAATGCTGACCACCGGCGGGATCTGCGAAGACGCCATGTGCGGCATCCTGGCCGGTCTTTCGGCCTATGGACGCCACCTGGGGGTCGGATCCTCGTATGGGGCTTTCATCGCCGCGCTCGGCCACGTCTCCGCCCGGCTGCACGCCATCGGCAATCAGGCTCGCCGGGCCATCCGGCCGGAGCCCTACAAGCCCTTCATCCTGATTTGCGCGCATGCGGGGGTCAAGACCGGCGAAGATGGGCCGACGCATGCCGATCCCCAAGCCCTGCAGCTCCTGCAGGGTAATTTCCCCCACGGCACGATGATCACGCTTACCCCGTGGGATCCCCAGGAGATCTGGACCCTGCTGTCCGCTGCTCTGGCGAAACGCCCGGCGGTGATTGCCCCGTTTGTCACCCGGCCGTCGGAGAGGGTGATCGATCGCCGGGCCTCCGGCTTGTCCCCGGCCACGGCCGCGGCGACAGGCGTCTATCTCCTGCGCCGGGCAGAGGGCAAAAAAGACGGCACACTGGTGCTGCAGGGCAGCGACGTCGGCTACGCGTTTGTCGAGCAGGCCCTGCCGCGCCTGATCAAAAAGGGGATCGATCTGGATGTCTTCTACATAGCCAGCGCCGAGCTCTTCGATCTCCTGCCCCGCGTCCAAAGGGAAAGGATCTACCCGGCGGCAGCCGCCCAGGAGGCGTTGGGTATCACGGGGTTCACTCTCCCCACCATGGAGCGCTGGGTCTGCTCCGACCGCGGCCGGATGATGACATTGCATCCCTTCCGGAAGGGCCATTTCCTGGGCAGCGGTCAGGCCGACAAGGTGCTGGAAGAGGCCGGGCTGAACGGAGAAAGCCAGCTCAGGGCCATCCTCCGGTACGTAGAGAAAACACCCCGGCGCGGCGTCGGGAAGAAAGCGGGTGCCTCAAAGAAAAAACCGGTACGCAAAAAACGCCGATAGGCCGATCCCTATCGTTGCCAGCAGATTCCGGGTCAGAATCCCGGCGGCCGTGGTGACGATTGCGGAAACCAGGTAGGGGTTGGAAAACGAAACGTGCCACTCCCCTTTTGGCAGAAGGACGGCGGGAAGGGTTATGGCGATCAGAACCGCCGGAGGAATAAACTTCAGCGAGGCTTCAATCCAGGGGGCCAGCCGGATCCGGTCCGCGACGGCAAAGAGAACGTAACGAATGCCGAAGGTGACCCCCGTCATCCCGGCGATCATCAGCCATTCGTTGGCGGTCATGCCCGAAGCGCCTCCCGTGTCCTCTTTCCGACCTGTTCCGCCATGAGCCCCGCGCCGATCCCCGCGAACGCGGAAGCAATGATCCCCAGCTTGTACGGCATGCCCAGCGTGAGCAGGGAGGCTGCACCGGCCGTCAGCGCACAGACCGCCAGGGGGATGGTTTTGACAAAGGGGATGATCATCCCGATGAAGGTGACCGGCATGGCCACATCCAGCCCCCAGTTCGACGCATCGGGCAGCCGGTTTCCCAGCAGCATTCCGCTGAAGCACCAGAACTGCCAGTTCAGGTACATGGCGATGGAGGAGCCCAGTTGATACCAGTGCTTGCAGGAGGATGAATCCTTCTTTTGAAACCGGTGAACCGCCACGGCGAAGGTTTCATCTGTCAGCCAGAAAGCCAAAGGAATACGCCATCTTTGGGGTAGATCTTTCAGGTGGGGCAATAACGTGGCACTGTAGAGCAAGTGCCGCAGATTGACGATGAATGTCGTCAGGACGATGATCGCTACAGGGGTTTGTGCAGCCACCAGGCCCACGGCAATAAATTGCGCAGAGCCCGCGAAGACGAATACCGACATGGCCATTGCCGCGGCCAGGGACACGCCCGCGGTCACGGCGACAGCCCCGTAGATCAACCCAAACGGAAATGCTCCGAGCAGCAGCGGGAAAGTATCCCGCACGCCGTCTATAAATTCCTGTTTCCGAGAAGACACCGCCGGTTCCAGCACGAGTCGATTAGAGATGTAGAATAGGCCCAGATCGCGACGCAAGATACCCTCTGTGGCATCCTGAAGGCTTTGCGTTGATAGCGCAATTCTTCGGGAAAAACAACGAAGCCACCTCGGTCGTGAACGGTTCAAGTCAACAAACACGAGGAGGCTCCGCAGGGCAAGTCCCAGGGTCTTATCGCACACGCGACAAGTCCGACCTTACAATGATCCCAGGAATGCCAATACCTTTTGCTGATCCTGTTTTGGCAGTCTGTCGAATTGATGAGCCACTCCCGCAGCCTGGCCGGCATGACGTTGGATGGCATCCTGCAGGGTAAACGCAAGGCCGTCGTGCATCAGGCGGTTGCGAGTCCGGAGGCCCCAAAGCGGCGCCGTGCGCATTTTGTTGGCCGTGAAGGCATATTGAGGTATGGGCTGGACGGGAATGCCGTCGCCCGTTCCGATGTCGTGCAGCAGAAAGTCGCTGTAAGGGCGTATGATCTTGTTACCCAGGGCGTTGGGTACCGTGAAGGCACCGGCGTTGATGGTCGTGCCCGGAGGCGCCGTGACGATGGACGGCACGTGGCAGACGGCGCACCCGATCTGGTTGAAAAGCTTTTCACCGGAATTGACCTCGTCGGTTATGGGCCCGCGGGACTGGGCTTTGGTGGATCGCATGAAATCGGCAAATGCCGTCACATCCGCCCCATCTTCGTCTTCCGGATCGTCAACAAGGTCGAAGTCGTCGACAGGAGTGCCGTTGGAGGGGTTTTCCACTGGGAAAAGGGGTGACGTGATGCCCATCTCATTGAGGTAGGCATCGGCGCTGAACGACACCAGGCTGGCGTGCTGGCTTTTCCACCCGAAGCGCCCGATCCGGATGCCATTAGCGGCTTCGATAACCGGCACCATGAGGGCATCACCACGCATGCCGCGCGGCTGCGCGTCGCGAATGGCCAGAAGCGTGTCGTTAGCGATGCATTCTACGAATCCGTCACCCAAGGTGTTCAACGAAATGCGGAACGTCGAGAGGTTGTCCTTGGGGCCCGCACGTTCCACGATATCGGGATGGATTGCCCGCGACTGGATGACCGTCCCGCCCATGGAATTGAAGAATCTGCCCCTTACCAGGCGCCCGGTCCGAAGCTCGGTGATCTGGCTGCCGCCCCCTGTAACCACGTTCTGGTGGCATTCCTTGCAGCTTTGGGCGTTATACGTCGGGCCGAGGCCTTCCTCTACGGTTTCAACCTCCTCGAAAATAGACTGGTTTTTGTCGAAAAGGTCCTGCCCAAGATAGCCGTTGGTTAAGTTATCGAAGCCGGTGGGTGCCTCGGATGCGACTTTTTTGTTGCCGGCTTCTTCGGGCTTCAGCATATCAGAAGAACCTATATCCAACGTGAGGCTTTTTTCATAAGTGGATGGCCATTGCTTGGCAATAAGAGGTTTAGAAACACCCTTGTGGGATCTGATCGCGGCGGCACTCCATGATCGGCTTTGGATCCCGAAAATGAACACACCGGCAAGGGCCATCGTTGCCGCAAGGGTCATCAGTGCAAAACGTTTGGATGGTTTCATCTCGATCCTCCTTTTTGCTGGTAGGGCTGTCACGTGTTGTCGGGTTAGGGGAGGGGGCCCATACCCTTTTCGCCATAGACAACGACCAGGGCGCACCAGGCAAGCAGCAAGAGTTGGCGTTGCGGAAGGAATTTCGATGACGAGTGTTTTCGGATAAGGCGGAAATGTCGCGTGGGTGCAGCGGGAATCCGGCTAGGCATGTTCTCAACCTCCGGAATCGAAATTGTGGAGGAAAGACCTCCGCTCGATTCCGAAGGTTTTCCTCATCGACGCCTGCGAGGTTAGCTGAAGGGATAGGGCCGATAAGGTTGCCCTTCGCCGATCGGCGATTCGCCCCAAAAACTTGGGTCCCCCGCTCCCGGTAGTTATCGGGATTAGGCAAATGCAGCCTAACCTGCAGGTGCATGCTTGTCAAGCCGCTTCTTATACAGGTGCCGCTGCTATTATAAGGGAGAAGGGATACGCAGATTTGCAGGGATGGCACTCTTCATGATCAACGAGATCAGGAGGGGCCGTAGCTCAAGCGCCGATCGCTTTTTTGATGAGATCCGCAGTCGCGGCGGCGCCCACTTCCTGTGCTGCATCGAAGGCCCATTGGCCGGCCATTCTCAGGTGTTCAATAACCTTCAGGCCGTTTTGAGCCCGGGCCGCCGCCTCGGCCTCCGCCACTTCCGCCAGGAACCGATACTGCTCGGGGGATTTCGCCGTTTTTTGCAGCTCCTGTTTCAGCCGGCCGAGTTCATCGGACAGTCGTGCGAAGTCGACGTCCCCGGACAGCTGTCTCCAGGTCTGGATCGAGTCGATGCCCTGCTCAGGGGCATCTCCGCCGCGGGAGGCGGCCTGGGCTTCGATCCGGTACTTCTCTTCCAATTCAAGCATCTTGATCATGGTGCGGCGTTCATCGATGGCCCGGTTCAGACATCGTTCCAGTGCGCCGCGCTCGGTTTCCATCCGTGCGATGCGGGCCTCATAGGCTGCTCTGACCTGGTAAAGGGCCTCCTCGGCGTATTCCTTGCGCAGCACCGTAAAGGTGGCGTGGGGTTGGCCTCGGGAATGAAAACTGTCCAACTTCAGTTCGAACTCGGGGTGCCCTTCGGCTATGTCTTGAACCACCTGGTCCATGATGAAGGCGTCGAGGGAGGCAAAGCCATGCTCCAGCACGTATTCGATCGTCGGCAGCTGCTGGAACAGCCTTTCGAATTCGCCCGGCCGGAAGTCCCGGTTTTTAGGGAAAGGAATTTTCCCCTCCGGGTCGCAGAAAATGTAGTCGCACCGGATTCCATCGATGCGCCAGTCATCCCTCGCCGTGCGGAAAATCAAGGCTCCCGTGACATTCGCGCGTTCCAGGCTGGCCCGGTTCAGGTTGGCTTCATAGAGGTTGGTCTTGCGAAGGTCGGCTTCCTTCAAATTGGCATCGCTGAGATTCATCCCGCCGAGATCCAGTCCGCCCAAATTGGCCCCCCGCAGGTTGGCGTTTCGCAAATCAGCCTTGGTGAGATCCACCCCGCTCAGGTCCACCCCGCTGAGGTTGACCCGGCTGAAGTTCATTCCGCTGAGATCGACGCCGTTGAGGTTGGCCTCAGCCAGGTTCGTTGCGCCGACGCTGGCCCCGTTGAGGGCCACCTCGCTGAGATTGGCTCGGCTGAGATCGGTTTTGACGAGGTTCGCCCCCTTTAGATTGGCCTCCCTGAGGTTCACCCCGCTGAGATTCATCCCGAAAAGATTGGCCTTGCTCAGATTGGCGCCCCTGAGATTCGCCGTCCTGAGATTCAGCCCGCGGAGATCCATGCTGCTGAGGTCGGCTCCGTTGAGATCTACGCCCTCGAGCTTCGCTCCGCCGAGGTCGGCCCCGCGGAGGTTGGCTCCGCTGAGGTTCGCCCGGTTGAGATTCACACCGCCGAGATTGGCCGCGCTGAGGTTGGCTTCGCATAAGTTTGCGCCGCTCAGGTCCAGCTCCCTGAGGTCCATCCCGCCGAGATTGGCTTGGGTGAGGTTGGCCCCGCTCAGGTGGGCGTCTTCAAGCTTCGCCTCCCTGAGGTCCGCCCCGCTGAGATTGGCCTCGCTGAGGTTTGAGTAGCGAAATACAGCCCCCTTGAAATCGGCATCCTTCAAGTCGGACCGGCTCAAATCCGAAGAGGTCAGGTTGGCCTCGCTGAGATTCGCCTTCCGGAAATCCGCCCCCCGCATATCGAACACGTGGAGAAAGGTCCGGGTGAAATTCACCCGGCTGAAATTGGCCCCGCGGAAATCGACCGAACCGAGGTTGAGTTTGAAAATATTTTCATTGCTGAGATCCGGCTCGATGTCAGGATGTTTTTGCCGCCAGGTGTTCCAGGCTGTGACACCCTGCTTGAGTTTTCTCAGATGCGCTTCGCGTGCCATGTCATCCTTGCCATTGGATTGGGTTTCATAAAAGTATTGCAGGTTGGCCATAAGAAGGCAAGGAAAACCAGTTGGATGAGGCGTCATCCCGCTTAACCGATTCCTGATTCTGGTTTCTTGCACCGAGGCCCGGAGGGGTCTGCGCCCGGGTAACCCGTTTCGGAACGCGGCCGAAACTCGCCGCTAACGGGGATTATGCCCGGACCAGGCCCGGCTTCGAATAAGCTGAAAGAGGTGTCGCTGCGTGGAGGGGCTCCACCGATGTTTCGGCATGGGGTCCGGGCCAAGACCCCGTAAGCGTCTCAGACAGTCAGTCGCCTCCTCAACGGGTCACCCGGGCGCAGACCCCTCCGGGCCTGGGCACTATTCAATAAGATTGTTCACTTGATCGACATGTGCTGCGAGGCCTCCTCGACGATGTGACTCGCGAAGCTGAAGGCCGAGGTGAAGGCGGGGGAAACCGCGTTGAGAACGTGGGTGGAGTTTTCGGCGTGCTCGACGAGAAAGTCCATGACCAGTTCGCTGGTCTGGGTGTTGAGCAGCTGGGCCCGGATGCCGGGTTGGGAATAGTCGCCGAAGCGGCCCGCATCGAGGTGTTTGAGGAGCCGGCGTGCCTGATCGATGAAGAATCTTCTCCGGTACTTGCGAATTTCGTCGAAAGCGAGTCGCCGGAAGTTGAAGTGATTGAAAAGAAAGAGCCTGGCTTCTCGTGAGACGATCTCGGCGAATTCCCGCACCTCGAAACGGTTCCGGAAATCGTAGTTTTCCCGCCAAAAGGCTGGAATGGCGGTCGGCCCGATCTTCACGTGCCCGTCCACGGTTTTGGTGAAATGCACGCCGAGAAACGGATTGCGCAGGTTGGGGACCGGATAAACGTGCCGCTGCAGCAGGTCGTCATCCCGGTATCGCAGGTAGATCCCCTTGAAGGGGATCATGGTGAAATCCTTGCCGGCATTGAAATGCCGCGCGACCCGGTCGGCATACAGCCCGGCGGCATTGAACAGGTAACGAAAGGGGATGCTTTCGCGGGTGGTGATGACCTGGTCCTTTTTTTTTCCGATGACTCGTCGTCCGAAAAGGATATGGACCGAGCCGGGCAGCCTGGAAGCGATGTGCTGGCAGACCTGTTTCGGGTTTAACGTGGAGGTGGCGGGGGAGAAGAGGGCCTTGTCGACCGTGCGGGCGTTGGGTTCGATATCGCCCAGTTCCTTTTCGTCGATCAGCCTCACGTCGACGCCGTTGCGGTCCCCGCGCCGCTTCAGCTCGCAGATGCCCTCGATTTCCGATGCCGTCGAGGCCACCACCACCTTGCCGCAACGGTTGATGGGCAGTCCGTTTTCCAGGCAATAGGCCGTGAGCGCCTGGTTTCCGGCCCGGGTGAAACGGGCTTTAAGACTGTCGGCCGTATAGTAGAAGCCGGCGTGCAGCACGCCGCTGTTCCGGCCGCTGGCATGGAACGCGACCTCGCTCTCTTTCTCAAGAATGGCGATGGCGGCTCCCGGGTAGCGGCCTACCAGCTCGCGTGCAATACTGAGCCCGAGAATCCCCCCGCCGACGATGAGGAACTCCGTTTGCTTCATGTCAATGACCCACACCCCAGCCGGCTGTGGCGGGTTCGTTTCGAAGAAGATTCTGCACCCTTTGCCTGGCACGGAAGAGAGTTGCCGGCAGGGATTGTCCGCACGAATGGGGTGCCCGTCTACCGGAGGAGCATGACCCTATCCGGCTGGGGGTCGCCCGTCAACCGAAAAGGCCGACGCCCTGACTCATCGGGTGCTTGCTATTTCACACCTGCAGATGCTATAAAACTGCTGCAACCTTTGCTCCGAGTCCGCACGACATCTTGCGGAGCATTCAACCCTGCTCCCCCCTTATTCGCTTTCTGATCTTGTGCCAAAGCGG
>Ga0316628_100004124_pt1 | contig 11334 bp, 13 predicted proteins | sample OWC_Aug_M2_C1_D5_FD_207648 | JGI IMG/M metagenome (GOLD analysis project Ga0316628, IMG submission 207648) | Wetland soil microbial communities from Old Woman Creek delta, Ohio, United States - OWC_Aug_M2_C1_D5_C | ecosystem: Environmental > Terrestrial > Soil > Wetlands | place: USA: Ohio... | reverse complement strand
GCCACGACCGCAGGACGGAGCCGATCGGCATCGCGCGAAACGCGCAACCCGCCCGGCTTGGCGACGACGATCTCACCCGCCTGAGCTTCGACACTTACCTGGTCCGAGACCGGGCGGACCGCGACGCCTTGGGCACTTTCCAGGATCTCGACATCGATGTAGCGGCGCGCCTCGCCGACGCCGACACCGGGCTTGGTCGCGGTCGCGATCTGGAGCGTCGTACCAACCTCCGGTTCCTGCGCACGCAGAAGCTTGCCCGCATCCTTGAGTGGCAGGATGAGACGTGCACCTCCCGAGGCGGGTTCCGCGATGACATCAACGCCCTTGCCGGCGGACGGTACCGCATCAAGTATGTCGACGATCCAGGCGTTGCCTTCGCGCCGCACGCGCATGTGACGCGACGGATCGAGACCGAGACGGACCGCACTGCCGCCGACCACAGCCATTTGCTCGGCGGATGATATGAGCGGCGCACCGTAGACGCGCAGCGAGCCGAGCTCGATGCGCGATGGCGAGTCGAACACGATCCACACTTGCGATCCGCGGCGGAACGCCGCGGCGCCGACGGAGTCGTGCCAATTGAAACGCAAGGTCGCGATATCGCGGCCTTTGTTCACGTCGACGGAGACGAACGGCGCGGACTGTACGATCGGCTCCGTCGCGTTTCCCGAGAAGGACACCGGCGGCGGAGCCGCGCCGGCCAGCGGCGTCGGCTTGAGCACGCGATCGACCGCCGCATCGAGCGAATCGGGTTTGGTCGGCGCTGGATTCTGTTTCGGTTGCGGCTTCGCCCCCGCGGCAGGTTCGACCTTGGCGACGGGCAGAGCGCGCGCGGCGAGTTGATCCTCGATCAGGTCGAGGATAACGAGACCGCCGTCCGACGAACGCCGGAGCGTGTACTCGCCCTTGAGCGTGGCGGTCACGGTGCGGCCGTCACCTTCCAGCCGGATCGCCGCAACGTGGTCGGGCAACCGATCGGGCACGATGTCGAACGCGGCCGATAAAGGACGTGCAAAGCGCACGGTCAGAGTCCGGCCGGCCAAGCTTGCCTCGTAGGCGGCAGGCGTCTTCCAGTCGAACACGATGCGCCCGTAACCCGCATGCGGCGCGGCGCGCAGCGCGACCGTCTCGGCCGCGTAGGCCGCCGTGCCCCAAAAAAGCGCGAGGACGAGGAGGAGGTATCTCACGGCGTGGTGCGCCCACTGCGGACGATGAGCTCCAGACGACTGCGACCGGCGAGACCGGATGTCGAAACGTCGCGCGGATAGCCGGCCTGCGTGAAGGTTGCGGCGAATCTCACCGCGCGCTCCATCGCCGCGATGCGCCCGTCGCGGCCGTAGGCGCGGATCGCGACCGCGTTGCCGAAATTGCCGAGCAGCATCGCGAGGCTCGTGGCGGTTTCGGCGGGTGAGTTGTCGGGGAGATTGATCGCCAGCCAGTCGTCGCCGCGGCGGAGCGTGACGCCGGACAGCGCCGTGCCGTCCCGCGCGCGCTCCAGCAAAACCGCTTCGAGATAGGAGAGATCGCTCGCCGCGCGGGTGAGGACGACGTTCGCGTTGCGCTCCGCGCGCGGCTTCGCATTCCAGGCCGAATGATCGGGATCAAGACTCCGCGAAAGGCTGCCAGCGATTCCGGCCCAACGCGGTGCGTCCATCTTTTGCATCGCCGACATCATCACGAAGAAGGCAAGCAGTAGGCAGAGCAAATCGACGAAGGTGACGAGCCAGCCGCGGCGAATGGAGGGTTCGTCGGCTTGCTCAGCGGCCGTCATCGCTCGCCTCGCGCGCCGTGAAGATGAGCCTCAACCGCTCCCGTTGCCCGGAATCCACGCCCGTCGCGACCACGTTCGACGGTGCTCCTGCTTCCTGCATCGCATCGCCGAAGGCGGCAACACGCGCGTAAGCGAGTGAGCGCGGTGTCTCCGCCGACACGATCAACCGGGCGTCGAGATCGTACATCTGGCGCGCCTGCGGCTCGACCAACATCTTGGCTATGACTTCGATGAAGCGTCGGCCGGCATCCGTAGGCGTCACCTCGTCCTCGACCCACATGTGGCCGAGCGGTAATTCCACGACGTAGATCCGACCGGGCTGAACCACCTTCACGCGGTCGAACGGGAATACGGTAGTCACCAACTTACCGAGACCTCCGTTGACTGCCTCGTCGCCCGGGACCTCGCCCAGGCTCGATGTAAAACCATTGGCAGAGGCTCCGATGGGGTCGAAGCGGGTGACGACGCCGCGCGCGACCTGTTCGGCGCGCTTGGTCTCGACGTTGGCGGAATGGTTCATGACGACGAAGAATGACAGCAACATGATCGCGATGCCGACGAATAGGAGCATCGTGGGCTCGCGCGTTTCGCTGACCGACCTTTCTTCGATGTCATCCATTGTCAGGGGGCGGTCTTGGGCAGGGCGCGGCGATCGGCAAGAGCGGCTGTAAGCTTCTCGGCCTTGACGGGATCCATCTTGGCGATGATGGGGCCCGACTTCTGCTCGCGCATGCGCTCGACCACGTTGAGCAGCACCGGCATTTCCAGCTTTTCGAAGATCGCGGCCGCTTCCTTGGGCTTCATGATCTCGTACATCTTCACAAGCTGCTTGAGCTTGGTCTCTTCCTCATCGTCGTGCTGCTGCAGGAGGCCCGAGACAGTGCCCTGCACTTTCTTCAGCTCCGCAAGCTTGGCATCGAGGCGCTTTTCGGCAGCGGCGAGCAGGTTTTCGCGCAGCTCGATCTCGTGCTCGCGCTTGTCGAGCTCATCGCGCCGCGCCGACAATTTTTGTAGGACGACGATCTCTTCTTCGGTCAGCGCCGGCGCGCTGGTCCCGAGGTTGCTCGGCGTCACTACCGGGGCGGGGGTCGGCTGGGGCTTGGCCGGCGCCTCGGCCTTACCGGGCGCGGATTTCTCCGTGCTGCCGGACGGCTTGGTTTCGGCAAGTGACGGAGCGGCGATGGCGAGCTCGACGCCCTGCCAGACGGTGCCGAGCTTGATCGACAGCATCGCACCAAGAACGAAAATGGCGAAAGGCAGCGCGCGCACGCGCCCCACCTTCGGGATGATGTTCACGTCAGCCGGCCTTTCGCGCGGCCTTGAGCGCGCGCTTCAGATCGCGTTCCATCTCCGAAGCCCCATCGTCGTGGGCGGGTTGCAGCGTGGGCGCGAAGACGGGTGCTGGAGCCGCCCGCGCCGGGGTCAGCGTGGCGATGCGCTCGGCCACCGTATCGCCCCGCTCCAGCATGAATGCGAGCTCGTCGCGCAGTGCCTGGGCCTCGGTGATGGCGGCATTCAAGACCTTGCCCTGCTCCGTCGTCGATTGACCGAGGCGCACGACGGATCGCTCGGCGTGCGCCGCAGCTTCGTCGAAACGGCCGATCAGCGTCGCCAGCTCTGCCTTGCCTTCGCGCAATGACTCGAGTGTGCGGTTGAGCCGGACGGCGTAAAGGATGGCGACGGCGAGGAGCCCGGCGACGGATAGATCGATCAGGATCGAGATCCAGGTCGCTGTCACGGCGTGGCGCCATCCTTGCGGGCGACGGCTTTGTCGTCGACGCGCACGGAGATGTGCCGCCCCTTGCGGCCCATCGTCCCGGAGAACAGCGGAATCTCGCCGCAGCGCAGGTCGACCGACGAGTCGGGGGTGGCGTTCAACATGATGCGGCTGCCGACTTTGAGCGACAGCACCTCACCCAGCGGGACCTGCACCTGGTCGAGCACGGCCTCGATCTCGACGCCGGTCTTCCACAGCTCGTGCGCCAAGTGGACTTCCCAGATCGAGTCGCGGCCGAACTTCTCGCCCATGAACATCTGCAGCAGGAGCTCGCGCACGGGCTCAAGCGTCGCGTAGGGCAGACACAGCTCAAGCCGGCCGCCGCGATCCTCCATGTCGATGCGAAGCTTCGCGAGGATCGCCGCATTCGCGGGGCGCGCGATGGAGGCGAAGCGTGGGTTGGTCTCGAGGCGTTCGTAGCGGAAGGTGACCGGCGACAGCGGATCGAAAGCCGCGCACAGGTCGTTGAGCACAACCTGAACCATGCGCTCCACGAGGTTGCGCTCGATGGTGGTGTAGGGGCGGCCTTCGATGCGCATCTGGGCCGTGCCGCGCCGTCCACCCAGCAGCACATCGACGATCGAATAGATCATCGGCGAGTCGACTGTGAGAAGTCCGTAATTGTCCCACTCCTCCGCCTTGAACACGGAGAGGATGGCGGGCAGCGGGATCGAGTTCAGATAGTCGCCAAAGCGGATCGAGGTAATCGCGTCGAGCGAGACATCGACATTGTCCGACGTGAAATTGCGCAAGGACGTAGTCAACATGCGCACCAGCCGGTCGAACACAACTTCGAGCATCGGCAGGCGCTCGTAAGAAACAAGCGCGGAGTTGACGATGGCCTGAATTCCGGAGCGCGCGGTGTCGGCACCGGAGTCATCAGACAGGCCGAGCAGGCTGTCGATTTCATCCTGGTTGAGCACGCGAGCAGGCTCGCCGCCCTTCTCCCCGGCGAGAGCCGCTTCCCAATCGGCAGCCGCCGCCGCATCCGCGGAAGCGCCTTGCGCGGCCATGCCGGCTAGGGCCTGTTCGTCGGTCGGGGTCGCATTGGGCATGTCTGCCATTACTGGACCAGCATTTCCTTGAATAAGATGTCGCGCACCTTCACCGGCGAAACAGCGGCGTTCACCCGCGCCAACAGCTCTTCGCGTAGCCGGTACATGCCGGCCGAACCGCGCAGGTCGTCGAGCCTCAGCTCGCGCAGGTAGACTTGGAAGTTGTCAAGGATGCGCGGCATCACTTCCTTGATGCGCGCGGTGTCCTCGGTCTTTTCGAGCTCGAGTGACACGGTGATCTTGAGGAAAGTCGCACGCGAGCCAGTCGTGTTGAGATTCACAAGGAGCTCGGGCAGGTCGTAGAAGACCACGGCCTTTTTCTCGGCTTTCTGTTCCGGTACGGGATCGCTCTTGCCGATGCCGAGCAACGGATCGAGCAGGCCGGACATCATGGTTCCGACGCCGGCGCAGACGAGCAGAAAAACCGGCAAGCCGATGAACAAAACGAGGCGCTTGCCGCTCCATTTCTTTCGAGCAGGCTCCGCCTGCGAGGCGTCCGCCTCCTCAGCCTCATCCGGAAGGTCTTTTTCCTTAACTGCCGCTGCTGCTGTTGCCACTGTTTTTCCTCACTGTCGACTGGGCCCGACCGTATCGGGAGTCGGTTAAAAAGACGTTGAGGGGAACAAATTGCCGGGCAGGGCTTGCCCGCCAGGGACGGGGGCTGCCACGCCGGGCCCGCGCAAGGCGTTGAAATCGTTGAGCCGTCGAGTTGGCACACCGCGTGCATAAGAAATTGCGCATGGAGAACACCCTCTACATCGCGCTGTCCTATCAAACGGTCATGCAGCGCCAGATGGACGTGATCGCGAATAATATTGCGAACGTGTCCACGCCGGGCTTCAAGGGCGAGCAGATGATGTTCGTCGAATACCTGAACGACGCGGTGGGCAAGGATGACGTCTCATTCGTCCAAGACATTGCCGTAGTGCGCGATTTCCGCGAGGGCAGCTTCTCGCGCACGGCCAACCCGCTCGACGTCGCGATCTCCGGCAAGGGCTGGCTGGAAGTCGATACGCCCAACGGCATGCGCTACACGCGCAACGGGCATTTGCAAATCGATGCCAAGAATACGCTAACGACCGCGAGCGGCCATCCGGTGCTCGGGGAAAACGGCCGGCCGATAAACATGCCGGCAAACGGCGGCAACATCGTGATCGCGCCAGACGGCACGATCAGCGTGGACAACCAGAGGGTCGACCGGCTGAAGCTGGTCAACTTCGACAACGAGCAGTTGCTCCGCAAGGACTCCGAAAGCCTCTATTCCACCGACGCGCCCACCCTGCCCGCTCCGCAGGCAAAGGTCGCGCAGGGGATGATCGAGGAATCCAACGTCAAACCCATCGTCGAGATCACCAACATGATCGGTGCGATGCGCGAATTCCAATCCGCACAGCAGATGATCGAGGAGGAGCACAAGCGACAGCTCACCGCGATCGACACGCTGACGAAAACAACCGCCTAAGCCGGAAGGTCAAACATGAGATCGCTCAACATAGCCGCGACGGGAATGCTGGCTCAGCAGCTCAACGTCGAGGTCATCTCCAACAACATCGCCAACATGAACACCACCGGCTTCAAGCGCCAGCGGGCGGAGTTTCAGGATCTGCTCTACCAGAGTGAGGAGCGCGTCGGCAGCAACTCGTCCGACACCGGCACCATCGTGCCCTCGGGCGTGCAGATGGGCCTGGGCGTGAAGACCGCCGCGGTCTATCGCATCGGCCAGCAGGGCAATCTGGTCTCGACCGACAACACCTACGACTTGGCGATCCAGGGCAAGGGGTTCTTCAAGGTCAAGCTGCCGTCCGGTGACACCGCATACACCCGCGCCGGATCGTTCCAGCTCTCGCCGCAGGGCAAGATCGTCACCACCGAGGGCTACGAAGTTTCGCCCGGCATCACCATCCCGGCCAACGCGGTGTCGGTCACCATCGATTCCTCCGGCGAAGTGCTGGCCAAGATCGACGGCCAGGTGGCGCCGCAGAACGTCGGCCAACTCGAACTCGCCACCTTCCCGAACGAAGCGGGTCTCGAGGCGAAAGGCGACAACCTGCTGCTTGAGACGCCTGCCTCCGGTACCGCCACCACGAGCACAGCGGGCTCGGTCGGAGTCGGCACCATCCTTCAGGGGTTCCTCGAAACCTCGAACGTCAACGTGGTGCAGGAGATCACCAACCTGATCACGGCGCAGCGCGCCTACGAGATGAACTCCAAGGTCATCGAGACCTCGGACGAGATGATGCGCACCCTCACCAGCATGCGTTAAGGCACGGACCGATGAAACTCATCGCCTCGCTCCTCGCTCTCGTCTTCCTCGCCCTCGGCGGCTCGACCGCCGACGCGCAGATCCTCCGTCCGCGCGCGCTGGTCGATTCCGAGACCATCCGCCTCGGCGATCTGTTCGGGGCGCTGCCGGCGGAAGCCTCCGCGCGCGTCATTGCGCCCGCGCCCGCCCCCGGCCGCACCACGCTGTTCGACGCGACGGCGCTGGTTGCCGTGGCGCGCGACAACGGGCTCGCCTGGTCGCCGCAGTCGCGCTTCGACCGCGCCGTCGTGCAGCGCGCGAGCCGGACCATCCAGGCCGAAGAAATCGAGGCCGGCATCTTCGCCGCGCTCAAGGCCGACGGTCTCGAAGACGGGATGCAGATCGAACTTACCAATCGCCGCCTGTCGCTCGACGCCGCGACCGGCACGGGCGCCCCGTTCGCGATCCAGTCGGTCAACTACGACAAACGCGACGGAATCTTCGTCGCCACGCTCTCCCTCAACATGGGCGCCGACGTCGCGGTCCCCGTCGAGGTGCGCGGCACGGCATTCCGCACGGCCAAGGTCCCGGTGCTCTCGCGCCCGTTCCGCCATGGCCAGGTAATCGGCGACGACGACATCGTGTGGAAGAATCTACGCGCCGGCACGCTCGACCCCAATATTATGCTCGATCCGGAGGCGATCGTCGGCAAGACGCCGCGCAGCGCCGTGCGATCGGGCGAGGTCCTGCGCCGCGCCGATCTCATGGCGCCGGTCGTGATCGCCAAGGGCGATCTCGTCACCATGGTGCTCGCCGCACCGCAGATGACCCTTACGGCCCAGGGTCGCGCCACGGAGAACGGCGCCGACGGTCAGACCATCAAGGTCGAGAACACGCGCAGCAAGACGCTGGTCGAAGCCGTCGTCGTCGGCCCGAACCGCGTCGCGGTGCACCTGCAATCGCTCGCCGCGCTCAACAAGTGATTTCAAGAAGGACACTCATGTCGCGCCGTTCCGCCAAAAACGCCATCGGAGTCGGGCTCCTGCTCGCCTCGTCCGCGATCTTCCTCTCGGGCTGCAACGCCTTCACGCGGCTGTCCGAGGTGGGCTCGACGCCGAAGATGACGACGATCCAGAATCCGACCCATGATCCGAACTACCACCCGGTCAGCATGCCTATGCCGCAGCCGATCCTCGAGGCACGCGAGCCCAATTCGCTATGGCGCACCGGCAGCCGCGCGTTCTTCAAGGATCAACGTGCGAGCCGCGTCGGCGACCTCGTGACCGTTCTCATCACGATCGATGATAAGGCCTCCGTCGCCAACGAATCGACGCGCAACCGCACCAACACCGAGAATTCGTCTATGAACGCGTTCTTGGGTTACGAGACGCAGCTCAGCAAGGTCCTGCCCGATGCCATTGACCCCACAAACCTCATCGACCTTTCGGCGAAGACGGGCAACGACGGCAAGGGCACCATCGAACGGAAAGAGCAGATCAACCTGAAGGTCGCCGCCGTCGTCACCCAGATCCTACCCAATGGCAACATGGTGGTGCACGGCCGCCAGGAAGTTCGCGTAAACTACGAAGTGCGCGAGCTACAGATCGCGGGCATCATCCGGCCCGAGGACATTTCCTCACTCAATGCCATTTCCTACGAAAAGATCGCCGAGGCACGCATCGCCTACGGCGGGCGCGGCCAGATCACCGACTTCCAGCAGCCGCGTTACGGCCAACAGATTCTCGACGTGTTGATGCCGTTCTAGCGACTTTGGCGCAAATTACTCCCGCGGCGGGCCACCGACGTTCGCGGTGCGGGTTCGGTCGGAGCAGCCGCTGTCCTGCGCGTCCATGGCAGGCTTCACGAGGAGGCGGACTCCGGAGACGGCCTCGCCCTGCACCAGCCGGTTGAGAGAGTCGCGTATCTTGGTTCCATCCGCGACGAGTTGATCGGGAAGGATCGGCAGGCCTGAGCGCAGCTTGGGTACCAGGTGATCGGTGAGCGCCGCATTCACAGTATCGCGCACGCGCGGAAGGGAGACGCACATGTCGGAGAGCGCGCTGCTGCCCCGCAGGCTAATCGTGGCTTGCACGGACATTGGAATGTCGCGATCGCCAACGTGTCCTTGTCCGACCCGGGTCGACACAACGATGGTGTAGATCGTGCTGTCCACAGTCATACGAGATGCGGCGCTGGCGACGGCTGAAATCGCATCAGCCGCGAGGTCCGTGGTCCTCCCGCGCTGCTCGTGCGACATGTATTGCGAATAGCCGAGCCCGCCCGCACCCAACACGAGCACAAGCGCGCCCACGATCCTCCAGCATTTGCCCATCGGCCGGACTCCCGACTTTGAGCCTCCCGAAAGGGCGTAAAGATTCCGTTTACAATTCCTACTTGAACCGCGCCTCGCCGTGCAGCGCGTTCTTACCTTCGGCATTCACGCACCAGAACTGCGCCGACAGCCCATCGGCCGACATCTGGCCAAGCAACGCGTAAGGCCCGGTATCAACGACGATCTCGATCGACCGATATGCAAATGACACGAGCTCCCGCTTCACGTTCTGCCGACACATCTCGATCATCTGCTGGCTGATGAGCGTGACCGGCACGACGATGCCGGCGTAACCCTCTTTCTTGGTCGTGTAGTCGCGGTCGAAATGGATGCGGTGCGAATTGAAGCGGAATGCGCAGAGCCGCCAAATCTGGACAAGGTCCGCCGGGCAATCCTGTTTCCACATCGGGTTGGCGGGCGGGCTGGGCGCCGGATCGAACGTCCCCGGCCCGTTAGGCCCGAAAGCGAGGTTGCTGCGCTCCTCGACCACGGCCAGCCCTCGCGGCGTCGAAATCGAATCGCGTGTCGTGGAGATGACCAGCGGTCCGGCGCCGCGGTCCAGGATCTCGACCGACTTGAGCTCGATGTTGCGCGTGATCTCGTCGCCGATACGCAGGTTGTCGTGATAGGTGGCCGTGGTCAGCCCGATGCGGCGGCGCGGCAGTGGGATCGGCGGCTGCACGCCGCCGCCGGCCGCCTGGCCGTCCTCGCGCATGTTCGCCTTGCGATAGAAGTTGGGGAAAAACCCGCCGTGCCAGCCGTGCGGAACCTTGTCGCCGGGGTTGGGCGCGGGATGGTCGACGTCGAGGGTGGCCGCCAGCTTGCCGATGGTGTGGGCGGTCACGACATCGCGTCCTGTCTGGCTCTTTCCCACGAATTTCTTGAGCTCTTCGAGCTTCGGATCGGCCATCTTGTCCCCCCGTTGCGTGGCTGGCTTTGGCTCATTATACGATCATCGGACAATCAGGGGTGAGGGAACGTCATGGCGGACAACGCAACCAAGGTGCTGGGACTTTGCGGCAGCCTGCGCGAGAAATCGTACAACCACGCACTGCTGCGCGCAGCGATGGAGCTTTCACCGCCCGGCATGACGATCACGGATTATTCGATCGCCGGGCTGCCTGAGTACAACGACGATGTGCGCGAGAAGGGCTATCCCGACATCGTGGCCAAGCTGCGCGCCGCCATCGTCGCGGCCGATGCGATCCTCTGGGTCACGCCGGAATACAACTATTCGATCCCGGGAATCCTCAAGAACGCGTTCGACTGGTGCTCGCGCCCACCAGGCCCGCCCCTGTCGCGCAAGGCGTGCGCCATCATGAGCGCTTCGCAATCGCTGATGGGTGGCGTTCGCGCGCAGTATCATCTGCGCCAGATGCTCGTCTTCACCGACACGCTTCCGGTGAACAAACCCGAGGTGCTGGTGATGACGGCGCAGCAGAAATTCGACGCCAATTTGAAGCTCACCGACGAGAACACGAAGAACCTGATCAAGCAGCTCCTCGGCAACCTTGCGGACTTCGCCAAGGTCGTCAACACGCACTGGCAGCCGGCGCCGGCCAAGGCCTGATGCTCAAGACCGGCGCGGAACATCTCGCCTCGATCCGCGACGGCCGCGCTGTTTACGTCGGTTCGGAATCCATCAAGGATGTGACGACGCATCCTGCCTTCGCCGAAGGCGCGCGCACCGTCGCCGCGATTTACGACTTCAAGCGCGCGCCGGAAAATCTCGGCGTCACCTCGTACGAGGACAACGGCGAGCGCTTTTCCAGCTACTATTTGCGCCCGCGCTCGCAGGACGATCTTCGTAAGCGCTCCCGCACCCACAAGATGATCGCCGACTTGACGTTCGGTCTATTCGGGCGCTCGCCCGATCACGTACCGGGCATCATCACGGGGCTCGCCATGAAGCCCGAAGTTCTCGATCGCGCGGGCCAGGGCTTCTCGCAAAACCTGTTGCGCCATTGGGATGCGATGCGCCGAGCGGATTCCTACTCCGCCTTCGCGGTCGTGCCGCCGCCCGGCACGCGCAATCCCGAGATTCATTCCGAGGAGCGCCGCGCCAATCCAGGCCTGCGCATCGTCAAGGAAACCGACGATGGCGTGGTCATCACCGGCATGAAGATGCTCGCCACCGGCGCGGTCTACGCCAACGAG
>Ga0316628_100004123_pt1 | contig 11336 bp, 10 predicted proteins | sample OWC_Aug_M2_C1_D5_FD_207648 | JGI IMG/M metagenome (GOLD analysis project Ga0316628, IMG submission 207648) | Wetland soil microbial communities from Old Woman Creek delta, Ohio, United States - OWC_Aug_M2_C1_D5_C | ecosystem: Environmental > Terrestrial > Soil > Wetlands | place: USA: Ohio... | reverse complement strand
TAAACGTAAAGAGCAACAGAACGGGCAACAGGGCAGGTGGCGAAGCAGGGCACGGGCAATCCGAATGCGGAGTGTGGCGATGGACTGCGGATTATGCCGTTCGGCTCGGGAGCGGCGAGCCGCGGGGCTGGAACTCGGGAGGAATCCGGGGCGCGCGTAGCTCCAGTCGGCCGGCGCGGGCAGAGGGGGAAAAACGGCTCCGCTCGATCGCCAGGAACCCGTAGGCGGCAATGCAAAGCGTGGCGTGATGATGGAATCCCCGCCAGCCACGGCCTTCATAATGTCCCAGCCCCAGTTCCTGTTTGAGTTCTTCGTAGTCCCGCTCGATGATCCAGCGATGTTTGGCCAGTCGCACCAGAGCGGTCAGTCGGGTCTGTGGAGGCAGAGTCGACAGCCAATATTTGGTCGGTCCGGTTTCGCCAGTGGGCCATTCGACTAACAACCACTCTTCCGGGTATGGTTCGCTGCGCAGGTGGTCCCGGTGCGCTGGACGAACGCGAACGGCGGCAAACCGAGATTTCAGTTTGTGCCGGCTTCCCTCCCGCCAGGCGACGGTTTTCCACGCCGGTTCCGGCAGGACCAGGGCCAGTCCTTGCACCGCCACCGGACGATGCTCCGCCTCCCGATGCAGGCATTTGGGCGGTCGTCCCCTTCCCGGCCGACGCCGCTTCGGCTGCGGAGTCTCACCGGGTTGCCAGACGGTCATGTTCTCGTGAACCCCCACCGCATAGGGCAAATGCAAGGCCGTGAGGCCTTCCCGAAACTGACTGTCGTTGCCATAGGCCGAATCGGCCAGCACCGGCGCGCGGGAGATCCCCTGCTCCACCGCCCGCCGAATCTGATCGAGTGCCATCGCCGGCTTGGTTTGAAAGGCGATCCCGGGGGGAACCCCGGCGGCCTTCCGCCTCTCCCCGTCTTTGCTCCAACTCTCCGGCAGATACAAACGCCACGCGATGGGAAGACTGACGTGATCGCTGGCCACCGACAAACTCACCGCCACTTGGCAGTTCTCCTGCTTGCCGACCTGCCCACAGTACTGGCGGGCCACCCCGACCGAATGCGTTCCTTTCTTCACCAGGCCGGTATCATCTACGATCCAGGCCCGCAGGGGCCCGTTCGCTTTCATCGCGGTGAGGACTTGCCCCCGCACACTCTCCAGCACTGCTTCGTCGCTCCACGGCGCGGCCGCTACCAGATGATGTAACGACTGGTGCGTGCGCCGGACATTGTCGGGGGCCAGACGTGCGGCCATGGGCTCCACACTCTTACGTTCCCCCGGCAGCAGCAGTCCGGTGCAGTAAGCCTTGAGCGGGGCGTGGCGATCAGCATGCCCTGCGGCTTTCGCCAGGCCATCCGTGTATGCCGCAAAGCGTTTCTCTTGTGGGCCTGGCGCGGATGACGTACCCACGAAACAATTCTACCACAAAATGTTCCGTTGATAACACAGTAGTACTAGTAAGTACGAGATCACAACAGTAACTCCTTGCCGCAATAGACACCGCGAAACCGTCAGCTGTTCCCATTAAGAGAAAAAGGTAGGATTTGTAGCTTCCAGACCGGCCAGAGAGCGCGATTGGTGACGGAGGCAAGCCGCGACACCGGTGCCGGCTGGGCCGCCGCGGCAGCGTCCGCGGAGAAATTCACCGGCTTGACCGGCCAGATTGACGCGCCGTTCCCGGAGGACATGCCCCCCGGAGGGTGGTCGCCCATCCTCATCGGCGCGAAATTCCCGCTATCGATAACGCTGACGCGCCTTCGAGCGCCTCGGTGTAGAGCCGGCGTGTTCCGCCTCGGCCTGCTACGCCAGATGGAAGGTGCGGCGCGGCATGGTTGCCTGCGGCGCGGGCCTGCTGGAGGAACGCGGGGTACATCTGGTCCCGCTCGCAGACTTCGCCGCGAATGGCGGCTTCCAGGTTCTCGCGCGTGGACCTGACCACGGGCGTTTCAACTACGGCCACCGGGATGTCGCCCATCTGGGCGATCACTGCGGTGTGGTTGGCGGCGTGGATCTGCTCGGCGCGCGCTGCGGCGCGGAACAGGCTCGCGATGGGCCCATACCCCTCCGCGGCGGCCTTTCCGGCGAAAACCAGGTAGCGTGCGCCGGCGTTGCTCTCGCCCTGGAAGGCGGCCTGGAGGCACGGCTGGCGTGCCGGTGGATTCTGGCGTCTGAAGGTCGTCTACTCCGCTGTAGCGCCGGGGCCCCCGCGCGGCGGGTATCTACTTGAAGCGGTCTTCTTTGAGCGCCTTGACGATGGCCCTCTTGAGTTCGAGCGGGTCTAGCGACCCCTGGGCCTGGAACAGGTACCGGCCGTCCGGGCCGATCAGGACCGTGTAGGGCAGGGCCGCGTTCCAGTCCTTGTCGAAGGCCTCCATGAGCTTGTACTTATCCGTGGCGGCGAAGAGCAGGTTGCGGTTGGACGCCTGCTGTTTGACGAGGAATTCCAGCACTTCCTTCTGTTCGTCGGGGAAATTGGCCGCCACCGTGACCATCTCGAACGCGCGGCGGCGGTACATGCGGTTCATGGTGACGAGCTCCGGGAACTCGGTGACGCACGGGCCGCACCACGTGGCCCAGAAGTTGACCAGCCGGAGCTTGCCGGAATCGTTGCGGCGCAGCGCGCGGAGCGCCTCGGCGTCCGCCATTTCCACGGCGACCGGCTCGGCCGCGAGCCGGGCCATGAATTGCTTGACGCTGTCGGCTTTGCCCGCCCACTTGATGGAACAACCGAAAGCCTTGGTCTTCTCGGCCGGCACGGGCTCTCCGGCGAGCAAGGCATCGAGCGCCCGCCGCAGGTCGGGCACCCTGGCGTACTCCACCCGCTCGCTATCGTCGATACGGCCCACGTAGCGCAGCTTGCGGGCGGCATCGAAGACGAACGCGTGCGGTGTGGCGGTGGGCCCGTAGGCGCGGGCCACGCCGGTACGGTCGCCCTCGTAAAGATAGGGGTAGTTAAAGCCGCGGTGCTTGGCCCGGAGCTTCATTTCGGCGAAAGAATCGCTCAGGTCCGTGTAGCCCAGCTCATCGAGCCGCACGGAATTCTCGTCGTTGGGCGAGATGGCCACCACGGCCACGCCCTTCGGCCGGTACTCGCCGGCGATGGCCTTCAGGCGATCCTCATAGTTCTGGGCGGTGGGACAGTGATTGCACGTGAAGACCACCACCAGCACCTTGGCCGGGGCGAAATCCCGCAAGGTATACCGGCGGCCATCCACGCCCTCCAGACGGAAGTCGGGGGCGCGGGCACCGATCTCCAGGGTTTTCGCCGGCTCCTCCGCCGCGCCGGCCAGGCATGCGCAAGCCGCGAGACCCGCCGCGAGCGTTCCGATTCTCATGGCCACCCCCTCCGCTCAAGGCTATCACGGCGCGGAAGGCCACCGTGGGGACTAGCGAGCGGTTTTCCGGCCCTCCCCGTACGCCGCGCTTCACCGTCCGCAACCCTGCCTGCTGAAACGCGCGGCATCGGTAGCCGGGCGGCAGACCTGAAAACTTTTTTTTTAAAAATACTGGACAAACAGACCTGAAACAGATAGAATCAAAACAATATAGACAGCATCCCTGGCGACGAGACCCCTCCCGTCGCCAACCCCTCTGAGTGCAGGCCCCGGATACCCAGCCGGGGCCTTTAACATTTATGTGGACCTTGCAGATTCCGGCAGGCGGCTTGCGCCCGCCGTCGGCTACCGCCTGACCGGGATATCCGGAACGCCGGCGCCCGCCCGCAACTGCGCGTCTTCCAGGCGCTTCGTCTCCTGCCAGGTGTAGATCATGCGGTGGATTACGGTCAGGTTGGACAGGACTGCGATCACCCAGAGCACCGGCGCCATGCGGCCGAACAGCGCGCCGATAATGATCAGGACGATGCGTTCCGGCCGCTCCAGAAACCCTACTTTACACTTCGGAATGGCGTTTTCCGAGCGCGCCCGGGTGTAACTGACCATCACGGACCCGGTCATCACGATGGCCGTCAACACAATATAGAAGAAGCGGTTGATCGAGGCGTAAAACACCAGCAGTCCGACTAGCAGCGCCAGGTCGGAGTAGCGGTCCACTACGGAGTCGAAAAACCCGCCGAAACGCGTGACGCGGTTGGTTTCGCGAGCCACGCGGCCGTCCACCATGTCGAACAGCCCTGCCGCGATGACCACCAGGCCCGCCGCCCGGAACCGGCCCGCCGCGAACAGGTACGCCGCCACGATATTGATCACCAATCCCAGAAACGTGAGCACGTTGGGATGGATGCGGGAGAGCGCCAGCCAGCGCACGATGCGGTCGATCACAGCCCCGCAGGCGATCCCGATGGCGCGCGTATACGTCATACGTCGTGGATGGTGGTCAGCTTGAGGATCTCGAGTTCCTTGATCCCGCCCGGGCTCTGTACCCTGACCACGTCCCCTACCTCTTTCCCCAACAAGGAGCGGCCGATGGGCGAACTGGTGGAAATCTTCCCGTTCGGCACGTCGGCTTCCTCGGTGGTCACCAGGCTGTAGGTCAGTTCCTCATCCTTGGCCGGATCGAGCACGACGACGGTCGAGCCAAGCCCCACCCGGTCGTGCGGGATCTTGGAGAAGTCTATCATGGACATCTCCGCCAGCCGCTTTCTCAGTTGGCCGAGCCGCGCGTTCACGAATCCCTGCCGCTCCTTGGCGGCGTGGTACTCGGCATTTTCGCTCAAATCGCCGTGCGCCCGCGCCTTCAAAATCTCTTTCGGCAGCTCGTTGCGCAGCTCGTATTCGAGCCCGGAGATCTCCTCCTGCAGCTTTTTCTTGATGTCTTCCATTGAACCGGGGAAAGCTCCCAGCCCCTCATTATAGCGGGTAGTGGCCCCGGCGGCGCCGGAAATGCCGCTACCCCCCGACCAGGTGTTGCACGCGCACCGGCAGGCGCGTCAGCCGCTCCACCCGCGCACCGTATTTGCCGAGTGTATTTTCCACTACGCAATAGTCGAAACCGGGGATGACCACGTCGTTCCAGTGGTCGCCGATGCCGCGCAGCGCCACATCGAGCATGGTAACGATCTGGCGCCCAAGGGGCTCATGGCTGTCGAGCGTGATGGCCCCGAAGAACTCCTGGCACTCGGTGTAGCCGGAGTTATGGGTGCCGGTGTAGGGCTTCTGGCGGGCCAGGTCCACCGCACGGCCGACGCGGCGGGAAACCTCCCCGGAACGCGCGGCGAAGTAGTCCACCAGGGCCTGCTCCTGCATGCGGGCGGGCAGGTTTTCCGACGCCACCTTGCGGTACCACTCTTCGCCCACGTGGTAGGCGCCCTCCACCAGGTCGAACCAGAAGCGCTGGTCGGCCTTGAACTGAGAATGGTGGTTGACCGCGACCACGGACCGGCGGATGCGGGCGGTGAGGCCGTCGCGCTGCGGGGCCACGCCCACGTGCACCCAGTCGCCCTCGCGAATGCGGCGGTTGAGGGCGGGGCCGATGAGGGTGCGGTTGGCCTCGTTGGCTCCCACCATGATGCGGAAGCCGTCGCTTTCCGACCCCAGCATGCGGCCCGCCCAGGCGGCCCAGGCGGCCACCTCGGTTTCCAGGCGGCCCGGCTGCAATACGGCGAGCATGGCGCGCAGCATGGCATCGGCCACGGTACCCGCGTCGGCCGTGAGGCGCATCTCAATGTCGCTCTTCTCGTACTTGACGCGGTAATAGAGTTCCTGCGCGTCCACCACGCCGTCGCGCCCGAACAAGTTCTCCAGGTAGGCCACGATGCCCGCCGGGATCACCTGCCGCGGCGTGAGTAGCGCGATGTGGTCTACCGGCTTGCCCGCCGCGGCGGCGATGATGTCTTCCAGGCGCTCGGCCTGGATGGGGTACTTCTCATCGGCGAGCTGGAGCAGTTCCGCCTTGTGTACGGCGGCCCCCGCGCGCGCGGCGAGTTGCTCGGCCACGTAGCCGCCCTCGAGCCCCGCCACCACGTGGAATCCGGTGGGCCCGATGACGCCCGCCACCTGCTCGATGGAGACGTTCGTATTCCCCCCCAGGTAGGGCACGTCGCCGCGGTAGTGCTCGTCGGAGAAGACGAACCCGACGGTGTGGCCGTGCTTCTCGAGCGCCTGGTTGACGCGCGCGGCGCGCCCGGCGAACTCTTCCCGGGGAGCCATGTATTCGCGGTCGATGGAGGGAGTTTCCTCGAGGATCCGTTCGACGCGTTCCAGGTCGCGGCGGTGGCCGGTGGAGGGAAACTGGGCTGGCGTCATAGGTGCCAGCATACAATACATCGAGAGGCTCAAATGTCATGACGCACCGCGAACGCGTACTGGCCGCGCTGGACCACCGCACCCCCGACCGCCTGCCCATGGACTTGGGCACGGCGCGCTTCACCGGTATGGTCAAGGCCGCCTGCGAGCGGCTCTGCGCGCACCTGGGCTACGGCGCCGCCGGGGCGCCGGTGGACCGCATGCAGCAGGTAGTGGAGGTGGACGAACGCGTTTTACGCCGCCTGGACGTGGATGCCCGCGCAGTTTCCCATGGCGCGCCCGACCGCGGCGGCGACGTGGAGCTGGGGCCGGGGCGCTACCGCGACGAGTGGGGCGTGGAGCGCATCCAGCCGCCCGGCTGCCATTACTACGAGATGCGCACCAGCCCGCTCGCGGGCGAGATCGGGGTGGCCGATATCGCCCTCTATCCCCTGCCCGATCCCGCCGATCCGGGGCGCATCCGCGGCTTGCGGGAGCGCGCCGCCCGGCTGCGCGCCGAAACCGATTACGCCGTCATCTTTAACGCGCGCTACAACCTGGTGCACACGGCGCAGTACCTGCGGGGTTTCGCCGACTGGTACATGGACTTGGCGCAGGACCACGCCCTGTTCACCGCCCTTATGGAAGCGGTGCTCGAAAACCTGATCGAGATGAACCGCCGCGCCCTGGCGGAAATCGGCGGCCTGGTCGATATCGTGGCCTTCGGCGACGACATCGGCCTTCAGGACCGCCCCGTCTGCTCGGTGCCGCTCTACCGCAAGCTGATTCGCCCCTTCCAGGCCCGCATTGTCGAGGCCATCCGGGAGCATACGGGGGCGAAGATTCTCTACCATACCTGCGGCTCCGTGTACGCCTATATCGAGGACTTCATCGCCATCGGCATCGATGCTCTGAACCCCGTGCAGGTGCGGGCGCGCCATATGGAGCCGGAGCGGCTGAAGCGCGAGTTCGGCGGGCGCATCGCATTCTGGGGCGGCGTCGACAGCCAGCGGGTGCTGCCCTTCGGCTCCCCCGCGGAGGTGGCGGCCGAGGTGCGGCGCATGTTCGCGGCCCTGGGAGGCGGCGGCGGATACGTGCTGGCCGCAGTGCACAATATCCAGCCGGACGTGCCGCCGGAGAACGTCCTGGCCCTGTTCGACACGGGCCGCACGTGCTGGTACGGGGAAGCCGTGGGCGCGGTCTGACCGCTTCCGGCTAAGATAACGGTGTGGGCGAACTCAACCGTATCGGGGTAGCCATCGATTCCGAACTGCTGACGCAGTTCGACCGCCTGATCTCGCAGCGCGGGTACACGAACCGCTCCGAAGCCTTCCGCGACCTGATCCGCGACGAGCTGGTCGAGCAGGCCTGGGAATTGCCCGAGAGCCACGTGGTGGGGACCGTCACCCTGGTCTACGACCACCACGTCAGGCTCCTGAGCGAAAAGTTGACCGAACTGCAGCACCACCACCACCGCTCCATCCTCTCCACCCTGCACGTGCACCTCGACCACGACAACTGCCTGGAGGTGCTGGTGGTGCGGGGGCGCGCCGGGGAGGTGCGGCAGATCGCGGATGCGCTCATCAGCACCAAGGGGGTGAAGCACGGGCGGCTGACCATCACCACCTCCGGGGCGGAGCTGACGTGATCGCCGGCACCGGGGTGGACCTGGCGGAGGTGGACCGCATCCGCGCGGCCATCGAGCGGTACGGCCGGCGGTTTATCGACCGCATCTACACCCCCGCCGAGATCGCCTATGTGGAGCGGAAGGCCAACCGCTACGAGCGCTACGCGGCGCGCTTCGCCGCCAAAGAGGCGGGCATGAAGGCCATCGGCACGGGCTGGCGGCGGGGCGTGCGGTGGCGCGATTTCGAGGTGGCCAACCTGCCCTCCGGCAAGCCCACGCTGCGGTTCCACGGCCAGGCGGCCCGCTTCGCCGAGAGCCTGGGAGTCAAGAGCGTGGCGCTCTCCATCACCCATACCAAAGAGACCGCGCTGGCGTACGTGATCTTAGAAGCGTAGGAGCGCCGGCGGTCACGCCGTTCAGAGCTGTTTGCGCAGTTCCGGGTGGCGGTCGAAGTACGCCAGCGCGAAGGCCGCGGCGTCGCGGTAGAGTTGCGCGGCGCGCGGGTCGTGCCGGGCCAGCGCGTCCACCTCGCGGGCGACGCCGGCGCAGTCGCCCGCGGCCAGGGGGCCGGTCCAGCTTTTCTTCCCGCCGTGCAGCCAGCCGCGCAAGGTCTTCTGGAAAAGCGCACCGGCCAGCTCGGCGGAGGCGACGGGATTGAGGCCGGCCGCGCGCAGGGCGTCCACGCTGGCCGCTATCAGGGGAGTGAAGAGCGCCGTCGCCAGGGAGAGGCCCGCGCCGTAAAGCGGCACGGCACTCGCGTCGAGCCTGATGGCACGGCCGCGCAGGTCGCGCACCAGGCGGCGGGCCTCGCGAAACGCCGGCGGGTCTCCTTCCACGACGTAGCGCGCACCGGGGCACTCGATGGGGCTGAGCGAGCCGGCCGCCGCTCCCCGCTGCCGCAGCGGTTCCAGGACGCGGCTGCCCGGTCCGCAGCCGCACAGCAGCACGCTTTTCGAAGCCCACCCGACGGGCGCGGCGGCCAGGCTTGCTACGGCCGCGTCTACACCACTGTCCGGCACCGCCACGAGCAGCACGCGGCACTCCTCCAGGGCGGCGCAGTCTCTCACCGGATAGCCGGCTCGCAGGCTGTTGACGATGCGGCTGGCCACCCGGAAGCAGGAAGAAGCCACCGGCCCCAGCCGGCCCTCCAGGTTCGGCAGGCGTGCCACAAACGATCCGCTCACCGGGCCGCCCCCGTACAAACCAAGGCCCATCTCAGAGCGCCGCCACGCTGCGCGACCGCAGCGCCTTGATGCGGTCCCGCAACTGGGCCGCTTTCTCGAATTCGAACTTGCGCGCCGCCTCGCGCATACGCTCCTCCATCTCGTCCAGGAAGCGGTTCCGCTCCTCCGGCGTCAATTCTTCCACGTCCTCTTCGGGCTCGAGCGGCACCGTGACATAGTCCGCCTCCGCAATCGCCACCAGACTCATATCGACCGGCTTGATGATAGATTGCGGCACTACCCCGTGCTCCACATTGTAGGTGGCCTGGGTGCGGCGCCGGCGCGTGGTTTCGTCGATGGCCCGCCGCATGCTGTCGGTCATCACGTCGGCGTACAGGATGGCGCGGCCCTCCACGTGGCGCGCGGCGCGGCCCATCGTCTGAATGAGCGAGCCGCTGGACCGCAGAAAGCCCTCTTTATCGGCATCCAGGATGGCCACCAGCGAGACTTCCGGCAGGTCCAGCCCCTCGCGCAGCAGGTTGATCCCGATCAGCGCGTCGAACTCGCCGCGGCGCAGGTCGCGCAGGATCTTGATGCGGTCGAGGGTGCTAACCTCGGAGTGGAGATAGCGGCACCGTACCCCCACCTCGGAGTAGTATTCGGCCAGGTCCTCGGCCATGCGCTTAGTCAGGGTGGTGACGAGCACCCGCTGGTTCACCTCCCCGCGCTTGCGGATCTCGCCCAGCAGGTTATCCACCTGTCCCTTGACCGGGCGCACCTCCACCTCCGGGTCGAGCAGGCCGGTGGGGCGGATGATCTGCTCCACCACCACCCCGGCCGAGCGCGTCAGCTCGTAGGGGCCCGGGGTGGCCGAAACGTAGATCACCTGGTCCACACGGTGCTCGAACTCCTCGAAGGTGAGGGGCCGGTTATCGAGCGCCGAGGGCAGCCGGAAACCGTGCGCCACCAGGTTCTCCTTCCGGGAGCGGTCGCCATGGTACATACCATGTAGTTGCGGAACGGTCTGGTGACTCTCATCGAGAAACATCAGCGCGTCGTGGGGCAGGTAGTCGAGCAGGGTGGGGGGCGCTTCGCCGGGCAGGCGTCCGGAGAAGTGGCGGGAGTAGTTTTCGATGCCGTGGCAGTAGCCGATCTCCTTCATCATTTCCAGATCGAACAGGGTGCGCTGCCACAGCCGCTGCGCTTCGATCGATTTGCCCTGCTTTTCCAGCTCCGCGTGCCACCAGGCGAGCTCCGACCGGATGCTCTCCATGGCGTTGATCTTGGTCTCCTCCGACATGACGTAATGGGTTTTCGGGTAGATCGGCAGCCGGAGGTAAGTCTGGCGGACCTGGCCGAGCAGCGGGTCGATCTGGGAAAGGCTCTCCACCTCGTCGCCCCACAGTTCGATGCGGTAGGCGTAATCGTCGTAAGTGGGGTAGATCTCGATCACGTCGCCGCGCACCCGGAAAGTGCCGCGGCGAAAATCGGCATCGTTGCGCTCGTACAGGATATCCACAAGACGCGAAGTGATTTCGCGCCGGCCGATCTTCTGGCCCTTTTCGAGCATGAGCAGCATGCCGTAGTAGGCCTCCGGCGAGCCCAGGCCGTAAATGCAGCTTACGCTCGCGACGATGACGCAGTCGCGGCGCTCGAACAGGGACTTGGTAGCCGCCATGCGCAGCTTATCGAGCTCGTCGTTGATGGTGGCTTCCTTCTCGATATAGACGTCGCTCGACGCGATGTACGCTTCCGGCTGGTAATAATCGTAGTAACTGACGAAATACTCCACCGCGTTATCCGGAAAGAAACTCTTGAACTCGTGATAGAGCTGGGCGGCGAGGGTCTTATTGTGGGCCAGGATGAGGGCGGGGCGCCCCACTTTCTCGATCACCTTGGCCATGGTGAAGGTCTTGCCGGAACCGGTGACGCCCAACAGGACCTGGTGTTGCTCGCCCTCGCGCAAGCCGCGGACGAGTTCCTCGATCGCGGCGGCCTGATCGCCCCGAGGCTGATAGTTGACCGCCAGACGGAACCCCATATTTTCAGTATACGGGGCGGCGGGTCAGGGCCCTGGACGGAAACCCAGCCCCACGACCGCGATGCCCAGTTCTCCTTCGGCGCCAGGCAGGTGGTATTCGGCCGGGACCCGCAATTCCACCCGGACGGGTCCGGCCGGCCCGGGTGCGAGTCTCCCACCGCTCGGTGGTGGCCTTCGGCCGGGAACCCGGCGGGAGGCAGGGGACGGCCGTTCAGCAGCAGGCCCGCGGCGGCGCCATGCTTGCGCCGGAACTGGTCCGGTCCCACGTTTACCCGGAGCTCGAAGGCGCGGCCCCGGGTCCAGCGGCAGCCCCCAGCCAGGGGAT
>Ga0316628_100004122_pt1 | contig 11338 bp, 8 predicted proteins | sample OWC_Aug_M2_C1_D5_FD_207648 | JGI IMG/M metagenome (GOLD analysis project Ga0316628, IMG submission 207648) | Wetland soil microbial communities from Old Woman Creek delta, Ohio, United States - OWC_Aug_M2_C1_D5_C | ecosystem: Environmental > Terrestrial > Soil > Wetlands | place: USA: Ohio... | reverse complement strand
GTGTTGCTCACGCCCCGGATCAACGTATCCATCGAGATCAATCCGGGCAGTTCTTCGGAGTCCATCAATCGGAAGAGTCACGGTAGGATTCCAGTTGCGATCCTGTCAGCAACGACGCTTGATGCTCCCGCCCAAATCGACCAAAGTTCTTTGACCTTTGGCAGGATGGGCAACGAGCCGAGTCTGGCGTTCTGCAGCCGCACCCCAAAAGATGTGAACGGGGACGGCCTCCCCGATCTGGTTTGCCATTTCTATACCCGGGCGGCTGCGTTTCAGAACGGAGACACGCAGGCGGTATTGAAGGGCAGGACTGTCTCGGGCACCTCATTGGCTGGGTCAGACTCAGTCCGCATCCTTCCGGAAAAGCGATGGCTTCGTAGCTTGGATCGACACCCCCGACTAAAGGAGCTCATGCGGCGAGCATTACGACCGTAAGGGATGTCCTCGCCTCCGTCCACGCGTGGTGGCGGACGGCGGTCGGCAACATGGTCCGAGCTGTTATCCCTGGGCGGGTCGCCATGTCGCGCTCCGGTAACAAGACCCTGAGCATTTTCGACCGCAATGACACTGTGGGCGAGGGCGACCTCCACCAAGCGGCTGAGCGGCTATCCACGCTTACTCTTGCGGTGGGTATAGTCGTGAACATAGTCGAGGGGATGGCACCAGCGGAAGCCGGAGAGGAGAGCGTCTAACCGTCTTGGAGTATTTGGTGCGGGAGGCGGGAGTCGAACCCGCACGCGCCGAAGCGTACAAGATTTTAAGCCCGTCCGAAGCCTGGGGACCACCTGCTACCATTGTTCACCATCGTCAAATTGACGCAGACTTCCGCCCTTTGTGCTCAGCCCGTTGCTGCCCCTGGTTCCCGTTCCTGTCCAATGGTTCTGACACAGGACTGACACAGGCTCTCAGAGCAGGACTCTCCATCGGACCACGCTTCAGCAGATTACCTGTAGGCATCTCCAGGGGGGTCCTCGCCGTTCCGTTCCCTCCCGGAAGAGACCAGCCTGGGCGCTCTTCGAGAAGCAACAGGCGAGAGGGGTGGCGGCGGATCGCAGGGTGGTGCTCCCCGATCCGCCGCGGAGGTGGTGTGCAATACCCCCACCCCTCTGGTGGCCTCTCCCGCGTCGGAGGTGAGTGGAAGGACTTGGAGGAGAATGCGAACGTCGCCCAATGGCTTGACAGGGATGCAAGAGCGAGAGTACGCTCTTGACCAATATCTCCCCCGCGGCAGCCCGATGGAGGAGACCAGATGCGGCCGGCCATGGACACGTCTCCGGAGCCGATTCGATCCTCCAGCGGCGCGTGGCCAGCAGGGTCCAGCGCGATTGTTCTGCCCCCTCACCTCCACCCCACAGGCCCGGCATCATGTTGCGCGGTCCGGCACGTCCTCATGGCCAATGTGCAGGAAACCCGCTACGACATCCAAACCGGGCAGGAACTCTGTGTGACCACACGGACCTCACAACGACCATGATCTGCACCCACGTCTTGAACCGGAGAGCTAATCGTAGACCAGCCGAGTTGGCCGGCGCTCCTGTTTCTCTCTGCGCTCCCACCGCCCGCAGGCACCTGGCCAGCCGAAATAGGCTGCAGGCGCCCGCAGCCTATCTCGGTGAGGTCCGACGCCCCTCCTGCAGGGCTAGAGCCTCTGCCGACGAGGGGATACCCTCAGAACTCCATGGCCAGGTGGAGCGAAATAGGCTGCAGCCCCCTGCAGCCATAAAGGAAATAGACTGATCTGTCTACTTCTAGTTGAACTAAACCGCTGGCGCGGTAGGGCCCACCTGTCGACTCGGTGATCATTACTGCTGTTCTGGCTCCGCGGTTCTCCCTCCGTGGCACGCGATCTTTCGCGCCGTGATTCCCTCGACGACAATCGCCTCCGGTGAACGCCTGTCGTGGGCGTTCAGGCCGCCGTACACACCGATACCGGAGGTGCATCATGAGTCAGCTGCGGATCCAGATGGACAACGCCATGCTCGTTCGGGGGATGGCCGAGCCGACGCGCGAGACCTACCTCGCGGCAGTGGCCCGCTTGGCGCGGCACTATCATCGCCCGCCGGATCAGCTCTCCCCGACCCAGGTCCAAGCGTACGTCGCCCACATGCTCCGGGAGGAGCACCTCGCCTGGAGCACCTGCAACATCGCCGTCCAGGCGTTCCGGTTCCTCTATCACACCACGCTCGGCCGCCCCGCCCTGACCTTCACGATCCCCGGGCCGAAGCACCGGCAGACCCTCCCCGAGATCCTGAGCCCCGCCGAGGTCCGGCGTGTGATCGAGAGCGCGACCACCCGCAAGCAGCGGGCGGTCTTGGCCACGACCTACGGGGCGGGCCTCCGGGTCAGCGAGGTGGTGCGGCTCCAGCTCCACCACCTCGACGCCGAGCGGCGGTGTTTCCGGGTAGGGCAAGGCAAGGGGGGCAAGGATCGCGACACCCTTCTATCGCCCCGCCTCCTCGAGGAGCTCCGGGCCTACTGGCGGCAATACCGGCCCGCCGTCTGGTTGTTCCCGGCCCGCGACGGCCAGCGGCCGATGGACCCGTCCACCGCGCAGAAGTTCTACTAGGCGGCCAAGCAGCGGGCGGGGATCACGAAGCGTGGCGGCATCCACGCGCTTCGCCACGCCTTCGCCACGCACCTCCTGGAGGCCGGCACCGACCTCCACACGATTCAGCGGCTCCTGGGCCACGGCGACCTCGGCACCACGATGCGCTACTTCCACCTGGCCCGGCGGACCGTCTTGGCGACGGCCTCGCCGCTGGAGTGGCTGGATCAGGCGCCCCCCGCACCGTTGTCCCCGGCGTAGCGCGTGGCCGCGGCGCCTACGCGGCGCCGGGTCGAACTCGCGGACCTCGTCCGCACCCAGGGGGCGGCCTACCAGCAGGCCCACCGCCTGACCCGGGGGCAGCGCCGGGCCCTCCGGGCCATCGCGGCCTGCCGGACCGCTGCCTTGGGCGGCCATACGGACGCGTGCGAGCAGTGCGGGGCGATCCGGATCGCCTACAACTCCTGTCGGAACCGGCACTGCCCGAAGTGCCAGACGCTGCCCAAGGAACGGTGGCTCGCGGCGAGGCGGGCGGACCTCTTGCCGGTGGAGTACTTCCATGTCGTCTTCACCCTGCCACACGCCCTCAATCCTCTCGCGCAGGGGAACCCCCGCGTGCTCTACGCGCTCCTGTTCCGCGCGGCGTGGGAGACGCTCGCCACCTTCGGAGCCGATCCCCGGCCCCTCGGGGGCGAAGTGGGGGGCTTGGCCATCCTGCACACCTGGGGGCAGACCCTGGAGCAGCACCTCCACCTGCACTGCGTCGTGCCGGGCGGCGCGCTCGCACAGGACCGGATGCAGTGGCTCCCCACCAAGCCGGGGTTCCTCTTCCCCGTGCGCGCGTTAGCCGCGGTGTTCCGGGGGAAGTACCTGACGGGGCTACAGCAGGCGTTCGATCGGCAGGCGCTCCGCTTCGCGGGCAGCGTGGCCGGCCTCGCCGATCCGGCGGTCTTCCTGGCCTTCCTCGCCACTCTCCGGGCGTCCGCGTGGGTCGTGTACGCCAAGCCGCCGTTCGCCGGGCCCGCCCAGGTACTGGCGTATCTCGGGCGCTACACTCACCGAGTCGCGATCGCCAATGACCGGCTCGTCAGTGTCGACGCGGACCAGGTGCGCTTCCGTTGGAAGGATTATGCGCACGGGAACCGCGTCAAGACGATGACGCTCCCGGCCGAGGAGTTCCTCCGCCGCTTCCTCCTCCATGTCCTCCCGGGCGGCTTCGTCCGGATCCGCCACTTCGGGTTCCTGGCGAACCGCAACCGCTCGGCTAAGCTCGCGCGGTGCCGGGCGCTGCTCGCGGTGCCCCCGCCGGCACCCGTGACGCCTGAGCCCGTGGCCGCCCTCCTGCACCGCCTGACGGGCGTGGACCTCGGGCAGTGCCCGGTGTGTCGCGCGGGGCGCCTGCGCCGCGTGGCCGTCTTCCGGCCGGGCCACCACCCGGCCCCCGCCCTAGACACCTCATGAGGCCGCCCCTCGCATGCCGCCTCCCGTCGTCGTTCCGCCCCGCCGCGCGCGGAGGGACGGGGGGGCGCCTCCCACGATTCTCGCGTGCTTCTCCGACCGGCGCGCTCACTCCCTCTGTCCCTCGCTCCACCCTCGGTCCCCGCCGGTGTCCCTCCGGCGGACGGTGGCAAGGCTCTTCCCTCGGCCTCAAGGTTCAGATACAATCCCCATAGCCGGTAGGCCAGCGGTTCCGTTCAACCCGTTTTACCCGGCGGGCCCGGCTCCCCGGTCGGGGCCTCTTCTGCGAGGGGCCCGCCGGATAAAAGCTTATTCGTTTAACCGACCGCGCTCTGGACCACTCGACTCGCCGCGCTCCATGCGAGACAAGCGGCCGCGGGACAATCGCCGGTGACGCTCTAACAGTGGGTGAGGGAGAGAATTGTGGCGAAACCAATCATCCTGGCGGTTGACGACGACGCGACCGTCCTCGATGCGATCGAGCGCGACCTGCGACAGCACTACCGCGCGGACTATCGCGTGATGAAGGCCGGCTCGGGGGCGGAGGGACTCGACGCGGCGAAGGAGTTGGCGGCGCGCAATACGCCCGTCGCCCTGTTCCTCGTCGACCAGCGGATGCCCGGGATGTCGGGCATCGAGATGCTGGGCGAGGTGATGAAGCTGCATCCAGGGTCGCGAAGGGTCCTGCTCACCGCGTACGCCGACACCGACGTCGCGATCGCGGGCATCAACAGCATCGGGCTCGATCACTACCTCATGAAGCCGTGGGACCCGCCGGAGCTGCGGCTGTATCCCGTGCTCGACGACCTGCTTTCGGAATGGCGCGCGCGCATGCGGCCGTCGTTCGAAGGGATCCGCGTGCTCGGCTCGCAGTGGTCGCCCGAGTCGTTCGCGGTCAAGGAGTTCCTGTCCGGTAACCGGATACCGTACGAGTGGGTCGACCTGGACCTCGACGGAACAGCGCGAGCCCTTGCCGTCTCGCTCACCGGCGACCTCACGCGGCTGCCCGTAGTGCTCTTTCCCGACGGAACCCACCTCGTCGCACCGACGTCGGCGGAGCTGGCGGCGAAGGCGGGACTGCAGACGCAGGCGCAACGTCCGTTCTACGACGTGATCATCATCGGCGGCGGGCCCGCCGGGCTGGCGAACGCCGTGTACGCCGCGTCGGAGGGGCTGCGCACCGTGCTCGTGGAGCAGCACGCGCCAGGCGGCCAGGCCGGCACCAGCTCGCTGATCGAGAACTACCTGGGCTTTCCCGCCGGGGTGACGGGCGCCGACCTCGCCCAGCGGGCGACGGCCCAGGCGCGGCGCTTCGGCGCCGAGCTGCTCAGCGGACAGCGGGCGGTCGCGCTGCGCCGGGAGGATCCGTACCGGGTGGTGGTGCTCGCCGATGGCACCGAGCTCACGGCCTACTGCGTGGTGATCGCCACCGGCATGAGTGCGCGGACGCTCGACATTCCTGGCGCCGCGCCGCTGCAGGGGATCGGCGTCTACTACGGCGTGGCGATGACCGAGGCGGCACGATACCGGGCCAGGGACGTCTGCGTCGTCGGCGGCGCGAACTCGGCGGGCCAGGGCGCCCTGTTCCTCTCCCGCTACGCGCGCCGCGTGACGATGCTCGTGCGCGCAACCGGCCTGGAGTCCTCGATGTCCAGCTATCTCATCGGCCGCATCCGCTCGGCGCCGAACATCGAGGTTGTCTGCGGGGTCGACCTCGAGGCGGTGCACGGCACGGGGGCGATGGAAGGGGTGGTCGTGAAGGTCGCCGAGTCAGGGGCGCTGCGCACGATCCCGGCGGAGGCGATGTTCATCTTCATCGGAGTGCAGCCGCACACGGAGGCGTTCGCCGGCGTGCTCGAACGCGACGAGGCCGGGTTCGTCCTCACGGGCAGCGACCTGCCGCAGGAGCACGGGCGGCCGCGCGGCTGGCCGCTGGAGCGCGCGCCGTTCATGTTCGAGACGAGCATCCCCGGCGTGTTCGCCGCCGGCGACGTGCGGGGCGGCTCCAATCGCCGGGTGGCCGCGGCGGTGGGCGAAGGATCGGCGGCGATCTACTCTGTGCACCGCTACCTGCGAACCGTCTGAGGGTGCGAGGCCGCGATATGGCTGATCCCGCGCTGCTCACCCGTCTCGCGCAGCACCGTGCGCTCAGCACGGCGCCGGCGAACGAACACGTGTGGCTGGCCGAGCACGGCGTCATGAAGGTGCTCGCTGTCGGCGACGTCATCACGCGGAAGGGCGAGCAGGCGACGGCGCTCACTATCGTGCTCTCCGGACATCTTGTCATCCGCGTGGATCGTGGCGCGGGCGCGCACAAGATCTTCGAGTGGCGCGCGGGCGACGTGGGGGGTGCGATGCCGTACTCGCGCGGCGCGTCGCCGCCGGCCGACGCGGTGGCCGAGGCGCCGACGGAGGTGCTGGAGATCGCCCGCGAGCAGTTCCCAGAGCTCATCCGCGAGTGCCCGGTGGTCACGGCGATCCTGGTGCACGCGATGGTCGACCGGGCGCGCCAGTTCAAGTCGAGCGACCTGCGCGACGAGAAACTCCTCTCGCTCGGCAAGCTGGCTGCCGGCCTGGCGCACGAGCTGAACAACCCCGCGTCGGCGGCGGTGCGCAGCGCCAAGATGCTTACCGAGGGCATCGCCGCCGCCGAGGCGGCGGCACGGCGGCTGGGCGCAGCGCGCCTGACCGACGCGCAGCTCGCGGCCATCGACGCCGCGCAGGAGGTGTGCCTGCGCCCGGACGCCCGGGTCTCGTATTCGGCGATCGCCCGCGCCGACCGCGAGGACGTCTTCGCCGCCTGGCTCGCGGCGCACGGCGTCAGCGAACGGTGTGCCGTCCTGCTCGCGGAGACCGCCCTCACGCTGGACGCGCTCGACACGCTGGCGGCGACCGTCGGCCACGACGCGCTCGACGCGGCGCTGCAGTGGATCGCCGCCGGGTGCCAGGTACGCGCGCTGGCGTCCCACATCGAGACGTCGGCGTCGCGCATATCCGACCTCGTGGGCGCCGTGAAGGGGTTCACCTTCATGGACCAGGCACCCACCCCCGGGCCGGTAGACATCCGCCGCGGCATCACCGACACGTTCACGATGCTCGGGGCGAAGGCCCGCGCCAAGTCCGTGGAGGTCTCGGTGCAGCTCGCCGTCGACCTCCCACGCGCGCACGGCGTGGGCGCCGAGCTCAACCAGGTGTGGATGAATCTCCTCGACAACGCGCTCGACGCGGTGGCGGTGGGGGGCCGTGTCGAGGTGACAGCCAGCGAAGCACCCGGGCGCGTCGTGGTGCGGATCGTCGACGACGGACCCGGCATCCCGGCCGCGATCCAGGGTCGCATCTTCGATCCCTTCTTCACGACGAAGGGCGTGGGCAAGGGGACCGGCCTGGGGCTGGATATCGTGCGGCGCCTCGTGCAGCAGCACGAGGGGGAGATCGAGGTGGAGTCGCGCCCGGGGCGCACGGAGTTCCGGGTGAGCCTGCCGACGGAGGGAGGACTGATCTCCCCTCGTTGACCATTCGCACCCGTCCCCAACAGAAGGCGGCGATGCTCTGGGTCGGGTTGGGTCAACACTAGCACTGAAGAAGAAACCCTTCGCCGCGCGACATCGTCGCCCCAACCGAGATGCCCTGGGGCTCCGATCACCGCGGGAAGATCGCGCCGAGCTGGAGCGGGCCAGAGTCGAACTAGGTTTCGCGGCCGGTCTAACCTTTCATTGTAGCCGACCGCCTCCGGCGGCGGCTGAACTCACACGTTAGGCAGCGGCCAACGGCGCTACCGTAAGGCTTGGTGCGGCGCGCCCATCACAGAGGAGATCACAGATCATGGCAAGGTTCCTAATTGAGGTCTCACACGAAGCGACCAAGGTGGCATGTGCTCGGGCCGTCGAGGTCTTCCTCAAGACCGGTTCCCATTTCTTTACACATGCAGATTGGGGATGCAAGGACGGGGAGCATAAAGCATGGATAATAGTGGAGGTCGACAGCAGGGATGAGGCCCGAGCCATTGTGCCACCCGCATTCCGGTCCCAGGCGAAGGTCGTTCAGCTTAACGCCTTTTCGATGGAGGAGATCGAGGATATCCTTCGTCAACACAAGCCGTAGCTGCACCCGACCTGATGCCCGAGGTCCTGCCTAACTTCGGCATGCACCCGCCGGCCGGATGCGCCAGCCGCGGCTGATGCCGAGCGTTGATGTGCCGACGCGAGTCCTGCGCCGCGCCGGCGGGCCGCCCTCGACCGCGAGAGTCCTTCGACAGTCCTCCCGGCGCTTCTTTTCGTGCGTCCTCGGAGTGACGTGCCCAACGTGTCTTGCTGACCAGCCCCGCGATGACGCTGGCCATGCCCCCCCGTAAGAACCTGGCAACATCCAACCTCACCCTACCAAGTCTCCCGCCGTCAGTCCTCGCACAAGGCTGCGCCGACGCACTAGATTCCTCATCTATGCGAGGCATGGGGCGCGTATACAAGCGTGGACGGGTCTGGTGGGTTCAGTACTGTTTTCGAGGGAAAGTCAAGCGCGAGTCCTCGCGTTCCGTGAACCGGCCGGATGCGGTCAAGCTCCTCCGGCGTCGTATGGAAGAAATGGGCCGTGGGCGCCTCATCGGTCCGGATCTGGAGAAGACGGCGCTTCAAGACCTGAAGCGCATGCACCTGGACGACTACCGAGTGAACAGCCGGAAGGCCCTGGACTGGGCGGAGACATCGTGGGCAGCGGTTGGGGGATTCTTTCCTGAAGCAACCCTTGCCCGTGACATCAGCCTGGACCGCCTCAACGCCTACGTCGTGTCCCGCCTGGACGCCAAACGCAGGCCTGCGACGATCAAGAACGAACTCGCCGTGCTCAAGCGGGCCTTCCATCTCGCCGAGAGGGCAGGCAAGGCTGTCTGTCCGCCCTTTCCAACGATCAGCGTCCAGAACGCTCGGAGCGGCTTTTTCGAGGCCCACGAGTTTCAAGCCGTATGCGCTCGCCTCCCCGAGGATCTGCGCCTGGTAGTTACCTTTGGCTACCTCACGGGTTGGAGGAAGCAGGAGATCCTCTCGCTGACCTGGGACCGCATTGATTTTGCCGCCGGGGCGATACGGCTGGAGCCCGGGACCACCAAGAACGACGAGGGACGGACGTTTCCGTTTGCAGCCCTCCCGCCCCTCGAGACCCTCCTGCGCCGGCAACGGCTGGACACTATCGCCCTGGAACGCCGGAAGGGCCAGGCGGTCCCCTGGGTGTTCCACCGCAATGGGAGGCTGATCAAGGATTTCCGTGGGGCATGGAAGAAGGCGTGCATGGCGGCGGGCTGCCCCGGACGCATCCCGCACGACTTCCGGCGAACCGCCGTCAGGAACCTGGAGCGTGCGGGGGTCCCGCGGTCCGTTGCGATGAAGCTAACCGGCCACAAGACGGAGAGCGTCTACCGGCGGTACGCCATCGTGAGCGAGGCCGACCTGGCCCAGGGCGTGGCGAAGTTGGCGGCCCTCCGGCCCCTTGACGTAAAGCCGACCGAGGAAGGAATTGGCACAGTTCTGACACAAATTGAGGGCTCGACGGGGTAGGGTTTGATGAGGCAGGTTTCTATAAATGCCTGTCAATGTGTGGTGCGGGAGGGGGGAGTCGAACCCCCACGACGTTGCCGTCACAAGATTTTAAGTCTCGCGCGTCTGCCTGTTTCGCCACTCCCGCGTTCCTGGACGTTCAAGAGCTTAGCCAGAGCACTGGCTCGGCGTCAAGCCCATTACCGCCCGGCCGCTCGCCGCTGGGCGGCGTCCTCCCCGGCCGAGACCGGCATGGGCCGTCCCGGCCAGGTGGGCGCGTCCCGCAACCATCCGGGGCGCGGTGCAGCTCGCCCGCCCTCGTGCTGGGGGCGGCGTGGCCGAGGACGCCCCACACCGTGACCGCGTCCGCAGCGCCGTCCTCAGGAACGCCGGCGCGCCGCCTCCGAGCACCGAAGGCTCCGGGTCCATCCCGCACCCCTAGCGGCGGCGTTCCCTCCATCGTGACTGGTCGCAGATATGCCCCAGGAACTCGATGATGAGATAGGCGGCCAGATACGAGGTGATGCCAGTTCCCACGTCGAGGGCCGGATTGACCTCAACCAGGTCGAAGCCCACGACGTCAACGCGTCGCGCTACGGCGACCAGGGCATCCCGCAACTGGGTGTAGCTCATCCCGTCTGGCTCGGCGGACACCGTGCCCGGGACAAGAGACATGTCGAGCGCGTCGATGTCTATGCTCACGTAGCACCGGGCATCCCTGGGCAGCGGCTCTACGAGGGCTTCGGGGGAGTAGGCTCGGAACTCGTCCATGGTGATGACTCGATTCCCATCGGCGATCGAGTCGTGCGTCGAGGTTCGCAGGCCCCTGATCCCGATTTGCGTCAAGGTCTCCACGTGAGGCATCCGGTGGATATGGCGAAACGCATGGCCGTTGGTCATCTCCAGGCCGTTCGCGAAGGGCGCGTAGTCTGTATGCGCGTCGAAATGCAGCACATGCAGTGGGCCGCTGAATCCCCGGACGACCGGGAACGTGATCGCGTGGTCTCCACCAAGGATAACCGGGAGTGTGCCGTGATCGACGATCTGCCGGGTCATGCGGGTGATACTCTCAAAGGTGCCTGCAACATTGGTGGGAACGACATCCGCATCACCCACATCCACCAGTCGCCGGTTCGTCAGCTCATACTCCAAGAATCTCCGCCCCGTCCGCATGTCGTAAATTCCGTTTCCTCCTGCGCCGAAGCGGAGCGAGTGCTCGCGAATGCCGCGTGGCCCGAAGCGGGCGCCTGGTAAGAACGGAGAGCCTTCGTCGGTGGGTACTCCCATTACCGCGATGCTGGCGTCCAACTCCTCCAGGTTTGTGCAAATAGGTGACCGGAGAAAGGAGGGAATACCGACAAAGGGACGGTTGAGACGACCAGAGACTCCCTGCGTTTCATGGTCCATTGCCGCTACTCCTCAGCTGGCGCCAAAAGGAAGGACCGCTGGCAGCCGACACCGGTGATGGAATGAGGAATAGACCGACCATCACCGCAGGACTTCAGAGCACCGCCGTCTCCAGGCGAGGGTCTTCAGCGGGCGACCTGGAGCATGATCTTGCCGATATGCGTGCTGGTCTCCATCAGCCGGTGCGCGGCGGCCGCCTCGGCCAGCGGGAAGACCGCGTGAATCACGGGGCCGCATCGCCCCGCCGCCAGCACCGGCCAGACCGCCTCGTGGAGCGCCTGGGCAATCCGGCCCTTCTCCGCGGTGGTGCGCGGCCTCATGGTGGAGCCGGTGAGGGTGAGCCGGCGCATCATCACCTGCCTCAGGTCGAAGCCCTCGACCTTGGCTCCGTGCATCACGGCGA
>Ga0316628_100004121_pt1 | contig 11338 bp, 9 predicted proteins | sample OWC_Aug_M2_C1_D5_FD_207648 | JGI IMG/M metagenome (GOLD analysis project Ga0316628, IMG submission 207648) | Wetland soil microbial communities from Old Woman Creek delta, Ohio, United States - OWC_Aug_M2_C1_D5_C | ecosystem: Environmental > Terrestrial > Soil > Wetlands | place: USA: Ohio... | reverse complement strand
GATGAGAACAGACGATTTCACATTCTTGCTTTCAAGGATTTCTGCGTCGATCTCTTCGAAGAAGAGTGCGGACGGATTCGCCCCGAGGAAGAGATCGACCCGCGATTCGTGAAATGCCTCCTCATCCGAAAATAAATAGATGAGAGCCCTCCCATGAATGACAGAATCCCTTTTTCTTGCCCGATCTGTGGCCAAAAAAAGGAGTACTTATTTGAAGAACTTTTTGAAGGAGCGGTCCTGACCTGCCCTTTCTGTAAACTGACCCTCACGCTTCATGGCCACATGTGGCAGGACGTCCACAACGAGATCCAGAAATTGAAAGAAAAAGCCTGAGTTCAATATGGATTAACGTTCGTTCAAATCGTGAAAGAAGATTATTGGAAATTGAAAACCCTGCTTTACGGCCACCCTAAGTAATCAAATACTCATTCCCTTTGTTTCTTCCAATTCCAAGGCGAGGGATTCCCAGGCTTGCGTGAGTTCCTTAACCTGTTCTTGAACCTTTTTATGCGTCTGGATGGTTTCATAGGTCTCTTGCTGATTTAAGTAGAGATTGGGGTCGGACAGTTTTTGATTTAGATCATCCAGTTTCTGAGACGCCTCGTGTAAAGATTTCTCAACTTCCTTGAATCTCTTTTCCAGACTGGAGAGCCGGCGTCTGAACGCATCCATCTCTTGAGCTCTTTTCCGCTTTTCTTCTTTAACCTTATAATTTGACTTCTGTTTTTTAGATGCCTCTTCCTTAACCTTACCCTCTTTTTCCCATTCTTTTGCTGCCTCTCCAGTTTGAATGATTTGTTTCTTGTACAGGTAATAGTCATAATTCCCCGGGAAGATATTTGGGATCCCGCGGTCGATTTCGATGACCTTATTGGCGATCTCATTGATCAGGTGGCGGTCGTGAGTGATCAGGCAAAGGGTCCCCTGAAATTGTTTCAGCGCCATCTCCAATACATTTCGCGAAGGGATATCGAGATGGCTGGTCGGTTCATCTAGGAGAAGAAGGTTTGCAGGCTTCAAAAGCATCTTGGCCACGACCACTCGACTCTTCTCACCCCCGCTCAATACAGAGACCTTCTTTTCAATCTCATCTCCACTGAAGAGAAAGGTTCCCAGAAGGGTTCGAAGCTCTGTCTGACTTTCGTCTGTGGCAATGGAAAGGAGCTCTTCATAAACCGTATTCTCAGGATGGAGGAGATCGAACTGATTCTGAGAGAAGTAGGCCCGGGTTACATCTTTTCCTAAAATCACCTCACCTTTTTCAAAATCGAGAATTCCCGCTAAGATCTTGAGAAGCGTTGATTTCCCGGCTCCGTTGGGACCGACCAGGGCCACCTTGTCTCCACGGAAAAGCGTGAGATCAACTCCCTGATAGACAACGGTCTCACCGTATCGCTTGTACAGGTTCTTAACCTCCATGACCCTGTGACCACTCCGTTGAGGAGCGGGAAATCTAAATCGAACCTCCTTCCTCTCCTTTGGAATTTCAATGCGCTCTATCTTCTCCAGCATCTTGATTCGGCTTTGAACCTGGCTCGACTTGGTGTTCTTGGCCCGGAATCGTTCGATAAACCGTTCGGTTTGCTCGATCTTTCTCTGCTGGGTTTTATAGGTCGCCTCCAGAATTCTATTCCGGGACTCCTTCTCCTCCAAGTAGTGATCATAGTCCCCATGATAGACATCGATCCTTTCTCCTTCGATCTCTGCAATTTGATCGACAAGGTGGTTGAGGAAGACTCGGTCGTGGGAAACGATGATCATCGCACCTGGATAATTAGCGAGAAAGCTCTCCAACCAGACAAGGGATTCCAGATCCAAGTAGTTGGTGGGCTCGTCCAAAAGAAGCAGGTCAGGGGCTTGGAGGAGAATTTTTGAAAGAGCAATTCGCATTAACCACCCGCCGCTCAATTCGTCAGTGAGCCTGTTGAAATCCCTCTCCCTGAATCCCAGCCCCTGAAGGATCTGTTTGGCTTCTGCTTCTATTCCATATCCGCCAAGAACTGTATATCTTTCCTGAAGCTTCCCATACTCCTTTGCCAGCTTCTCTTGTTCTACCGGATTTTCCACGGAGGCTAGTTCCTGTTCTAAAATTATCATCTTGTCTTGAAGGGAGATGATCCCTGAGAGACTCCTTAAAACCTCATCCAGAACGGTATTTCGTCTAAAAGGGATCACCTCTTGAGGGAGGTAGCCGATCTTTACCCCTTTGGCAATCCGGATTTCGCCTTCGTCAATCGACTCCTCTCCAAGAACCATTCTGAAGAGGGTCGTCTTTCCTGAACCGTTGGGGCCAATCAGGCCAATCCGGTCTCTCGCCCCGATCTGGAAGGAGGAGTCCCTAAAAATGACTTTGCTCCCAAACTGTTTCTGTATATGGCTAAGGGTAATCATGAGACTGCAATTTCAAATGTCAAAGTTCAAATGCCAAATGAAGTTCAAATGTCAAAATTTGAGCTTTAAGCTTGCTCTTTTCTGATTCCTGTTGGATTTTGAGCTTTGAAATTTGACATTGATTTGAACTTTGGACTTTGACATTGGACATTTCTTTGTGGTGGGGTTCAGGTATCGTACTTATCAAAGTTGTAGCCGGCTTTTCTATAATTTTCTAGGGCGCGTGTCTTTAGATCCTTTCGCTTCGTCTTTTCCGCCTCTTTATCTGCTAATTCCGCCGCATGGCTCCATTTTCCCTCTTTTTCATACTCCTTAATCTTCTTATCCGTTTCCGTCATCGGACTCCCCTTGATCACCACGGCAGGAGCGAAAAGAACGCGAGAGATAGCGCTCTTGCATTTTGGGCAGAGCGTCAACTGGGTCTCGGTCATCCTCTGGATGATTTCAAAACCTCCCCTGCAATGGTCGCAACTTTTTTTCGAATCAATTGCTTTGTATTCGTAGGTCGGCATAATCTCTTGACCAAACGCAAACGATAAGAATTGACAACTCCATTCTCGCCCCCCCTGCCTACCGGCCCCGGTCCCGACCGAGGGCGGGGCAGGCAGGCTTTAGAAAAGACAGTACGACTCGAAACCGAGGGGGGGTGAGACGATTTGAAACCTATTTTTAGAACAAATATTGAGGATTTGCCTTCAATTTGTCAAGGAGAACAATCCCATGCTATAAATGGAAATCATGATCCCCTATGAAACTCTTTATATCTATGAAATCTGTGGGGAGATCCAGGGCTCAAGGAATTTTTTTAAAGAAGACTTTATTGGCTGCTGGAATGAAGAGGGAAGCTCTTTTCTCTTTTTTTCTCTCCCCCATGATGAACAGGTGGAGGCCTTTGCCGATCAAAGGGGGTTATCGCTTCCCACAAGAAACATCCTTGATTACAAGGCCTGGCAGGCAGGAGAAGAATTGAGACCTTTCAACATAGGGAATCTCGTCTTCTCTCCCCCATGGGAAAATGTGGTGGTTGGAAAAGAAGAGACACTGGTCCACATCGATCCCTGTGTCGTCTTCGGAACAGGGTATCATCCCACCACCCGATGTTGTCTAAGAGCTCTTTGGGAGATCTATCACAAAGAAAGGCCTGAGAAAATGTTAGACCTCGGAACAGGCTCAGGAATCCTTGCCCTGGCTGCAGCGAAATGGGGAGCGAAGAGCGTGTTGGCCATCGATTGTAATGAACTTGCTGTAGAGACAACCTTAAGAAATGTTTCATCGAATGAGGAATCGGAGCGCATTGAGGTAAGGCGAGGAAAAGCCGAAGATTTTATCGATGAGGAGGCAGACCTCGTTTGTGCCAACCTTCATCTTCGGGTGATCGAGTCTTTGTTGAGGAAAGAAGCATTCTTCAAGAAGAGGTGGCTCGTCCTCTCAGGTCTCTTTCACAACGACGGCCAAGAGATTGAGAATAGGTTGGAGCGAAGGGCGGTTACAATACTTCAAAGGTTTGAAGAAAAAAATTGGATGACTCTGGTTGGCTTAAATGAGAATCCTCCAAGGGGTTGAAAATTGATTGACTTCAAATTCTCATTGTGTTAATAAATCACATTCTCCTTACCTTGAATCCCAAAAACTAAAATTTTATATTAAATATTAAAAAGATAACTTCCCTCTTAACGCTTCAACCCTTTACTCAAATGGATTCGAGCGTCAAGAAGGAGAAAAGATCGGGCATGTCGTCATTTAATTCTACGGAGCGTACGAAGCCTATGTCTAAGAGGTCCTTTCTCATCCTTATCGCCATCTCTATGACGTTCTGTTGGAGCTACGGAATCCTCTGGGCAGCGACGCCTGCCTCCAAAAAGGAGGGTCCGAAGCCCGCGGGGGTCACCCAGCCTCCTGAAAGTAGCAAAAAGGGGGAGAGGTTTGTCATCAAGGGGCGTGAATATTGCTATGAGTGTATTGACAATTCCGAATGCCTCGGTTGCCATACCAAGATCAGTGAACGGAAATTCGCTCAATCTGTCCATGGCGCCAACTCCTGCAACAGTTGTCACTGGGATATCACGGATGTGAAAACCCATTTGAAAGCGACAGGAGGTCGAATTCAGACGGAGTCGATGACTTGTCATCGCTGTCACAAGAAGGAAGGGGCAGAGCATTATGCGAGTGCCCATTTTATCAACGACATCCAGTGTAAGGATTGTCATACAAAGATCCACGAGATAACCCCGTGGAAGGGGGACAAGGTCCGGGTCATCGAAAAATGTACGACATGCCATTCGGACGATGGTTACGCTGAAAGTGTTCACGGGAAGTCGGTCCTGGCGGGGAATGCAGACTCGGCCACCTGTAGTGACTGTCATGGTCTCCACAAGGTTCCTATTTTAAAAGGTGATGAACCAAAAGTGGTGGAGTTTCGTAAGGAGTTCCATACCGAGATCTGCCAGAAATGCCATGCCGACAAAGAAATGATGGAAAGGAATAATGTCTTCCTCATTGCCACACAGACTTATTACGATAGTTACCATGGGAAGGTTGAGTATTTAGGCTATCCCAAATTGGTTGCCGGATGCGCAGATTGTCACGGATTTCACAGTATCTTACCCGAAGACAATCCAAAATCCCTTATCTCTAGCACACGTCTGGTGGAAACGTGTGGGAAATGCCATCCTGGAGCCAATACGAATTTTGTCCTGTGGATTGCCCACGCCACGCATAACGACCCCGAAAGAGAACCTGTCCTCTACGGGGTTTTCATGATCATGACCACCCTCCTCGTCTCTGTCTTCGGGGTCTTTTGGTTTCACACCTTCCTCTGGTGGCGAAAGGACTTCTGGGAGAAACGGGAACTGAGAGCCAAGGGAATTTTCTTCCCTCAACATGTGACGCCAGATGAAGCAGGCCACATCTATCGTCGGTTTAGCACTTTCGATATCGTCCTCCACTTTACGATGATGGTGACTTTTATCGGCCTCGTCCTCACCGGCCTCCCGCTGAAGTTCTCTCAAGCTCCCTGGGCCAGCGCCTTAATGCATTTTCTGGGAGGTGCCACCTTGGCAGGTTTGATCCATCGGATCTGTGCAGGGATTACCTTTGCCTATTTTGCGACCGCCATCGCCTACATCTTCTACTTCCTCTTCTTCAAGAAACTGCCACGAAATCCCAATCCTCTTCAGAAGCTTTTTGGCCCGGATTCCCTCTGCCCGCGATGGAAAGATATTCAAGACATCATCGGGATGATTCGTTGGTTCTTTAACAAAGGGCCGAAACCCCAGTTCGATCGATGGACCTACTGGGAAAAATTCGATTTCTTTGCTGTCTTCTGGGGTATGTTTGCCATTGGCTTCTCGGGATTGATGCTCTGGTTTCCGGAATTTTTTACCATCTTTCTTCCCGGATGGATTTTGAATATTGCGACGATCGTCCATTCGGATGAAGCCCTTTTGGCCTCCGGCTTCATCTTCACGGTCCATTTCTTCAACACCCATTTCCGACCTTCGAAGTTTCCCATCGATACGGTAATCTTCACCGGCAGGTTTCCGAAATATGAATTGGTAGAGGAACGGCAAGAACAGTATAAGCGGTTGGTGGCCGAGAAGACGTTGGAGACCTATCGAGGAAAATACCCGAGCGTGTTCGCGGATCTTTTCTCCACCGGCGTCGGATTTGCCATGTTGGCCATCGGTCTTCTCTGTGTCTTTCTGATTGCTTGGGAATTCTTAGGTTGATTCAGTTCGGGGCAACTTAGTTCGGAGTTCGGAGTGGGGATTGCAAAGTCTTACTATTTTCTGTTTCTCCGAACTACGAACTCGTTACTCCGAACTTTATTTCGCCAGTTTGCAACCGATCTTTTCCCCCCTTTTCCCAGGATGAGATCGATTTGTGGATTCTTCCTGGCCAACTTCTTGTCCTTCGATTCACCTCGTTGGGATAGAACGACAAGGATGTCACAATACTCCCGGAGGTTTTTGGTCGGAGCCTTGGATGTGGAGATGGGTTCCAGCGGACGGAAAAACCCACGGTGAGGGATGACTTGTGAAGGCCTTTTTCTTGATAATTAAATTCAAAAATGCTAAAGAGTTAACTGATCGAGGGGGTGAAGTCCATGGGAAAAGTAAAGAATTATTCTCAATCTGTCAAGGCCAAATTGGGCGATTTATGGAAGTCGGAGGCCATCAAAGATTCTTACCAGCTGGTCAAGGATCTTTGGGCCGATTTCTACAAAGCAGCTCAAAGAGGGACCCAGGCCCATCTCAAAGGGATTAAAATCCTCCTCGTTTTCTCTGTCATTGCGTTTCTTATGATGTCAGTGGCATTGCTCAGATTCACCGAGTCTTCAACCTTCTGTGGCCTCTGCCATCAGATGAATTCCTATATGGACTCGTGGAGAGCCTCTAGCCATAGGAACGTGACCTGCACCAAATGCCATTACGAACCTGGTTTCCTAAATCATCTCAAGGGAAAATGGGTGGATGGTCAGGTATCGTTAGCATATTTCATCTCTGGCAAGACACCCGAGAGGCCTCATGCAGAGATCAACGATACGAGTTGCCTCCAAACGGGATGCCACAGGATTGAAGACCTCCAGGGAAATATGATCTATAAGAACGTGGCCTTCTCCCACGGGAAACATTTGGGGGAGCTACGAAGGGGAATGAAACTTCGATGTACGACCTGTCATGCCCAGCTGGTTCAGGGAGCCCATCTCACCGTTCACGAGATTAACTGTTTCATCTGCCATTACTACCAAGTGGGGGAGAAGGGTGAGGAGGAGTGTGTTTCTTGTGCAATAGGTGGATGCACCTCCTGTCATGTCGAACCCAAAGGAGATATTAAAATAAAGGAATGGAATTTCAATCACCGGAAGTATATTGGCAGGGGGGTTGTCTGTGAGAGGTGCCATGTCAACGTCGTTCAAGGGGACGGTCATGTTCCTGAAGGGAAGTGTGTCCAATGCCATAATGAGCCTGAACTATTGACCACGAAGTATACCTCTCAATTCATGCATAAGAATCATGTCACAGATCATAAAATCGAATGCGCGGATTGTCATTCTCACATTCGGCATGAAATTGCTCCCGTTCTCACGATGGTCCATTCCCCTGCCGTGTGTGATAAGTGCCATAGCAAGGAAGTCCATTTGGGACCCAGAGAATTGTACAGGGGCACTGGAGGGATTGGGGTTCCAGACTCGCCCAGTCTGATGTTTACAGCGAATGTGGACTGCATCGCCTGCCATCGAAAAGGTGAGGAGAGCCGTGCCGCGCTTTATACGACGAAGTATGTGGAGAGAGCGATGGGAGAGGCCTGTGTGGACTGCCATGGGGAGGGGTTTGATGATACGTTGAAACACTGGAAAACTCTTCTGTCCAGGGCTGAAAATGATACCAATCAGAGGATTTTCAATGTCCAGAAAGTGTTGTTCGAATCTGAAAAGAATAGAGGAAGTTCTGGAGATTCTAAAAAGGCACAAAATCTTCTTAATGAAGCCCGCCACAATTTTAGCTATGTGCTTCTGGGCAAGGGCGTTCATAATATCGAATACGCCTTCAAACTTCTCAATGCGGCGAATAGCAAGGCTGAGCAAGCTCTGAACGTTATTGATAAAAGTTATACCCCCAAAGAATTTCAATCCCGGATGACCTGTACATCCCTCTGCCATGTGGGGATAGAAAAACGTACGGTCCCCTTCAACGACGTCAAATTTTCTCATGAGACCCATGTGGCTGGCAATGGAATGAAATGTTCTGATTGTCACTCTCCTAGGGAAAATCACGGCAAGACTTTTCAGAAAACCTGTGCAAAATGTCATCACGGGAAGGACATCAAGGAGGTCAAGTGCGAAGACTGCCACGTTTCCGTCAAGAGATTGGTTCAAGGGAAGGGAGGAATTGGCGTCAATGAACGGCCGAGCAACAAGCTGGATGTAGTGGAATGCGTGGATTGCCATCGCGGCGTGCCTGACAAGAAGAAAGATTCCTTCGAGGCCATTAAGAAGCGTTGCATCGAATGTCACGACCAGAGTTATGGAGAGATGCTTGTGCGCTGGAAGGCAACCTCAGAAGGGTTATTGCAAAAAGTGGGTCCAAAGCTCGATAAGGTGAGGGAGGAAATCGGAAGGATTGAGATGCGGGGAGGCCACACCTTTGTTTACCGTAAATTATTCGGGGAGGCGGAATTCAATTACAATTTGGCAAAAAATGGGAACGGAGTTCATAACCTGGAGTATGTAGAAGAGCTGCTGGATTTAGCAAACACCCGCCTCGATGAAGCCATGAGGCAGTTAGCTAAAAAGAAATGAAACGCGAAGCCCTTCTAGAGGATGAAAGATATTTAAATCTAGTAAGTTATGAAATTGGCCCTATCTGCAACCGAGGATAGGGCTTTTCATTTTTTAATACACCATCTGCTTTGTGAGGGATCATTGCTCCAGCATCACGAAAAACTTGACAAAGATAGCAGAATTTAATAAATTTTTTATTAATTTTTGTGAAAGGAGTCACAAAATTGAAATATACAAAGATTCCTGAGGCGACCATTCGGAGATTGTCAAGGTATTCCAGATGCTTAGAAGAAATGAATGGCTTGGGAGAGAAGGTGGTTTCCTCTGCTCAACTTGCGAATAAATGTTTGGTTAATGCGGCTCAGGTGAGGAAGGATCTGGCCTATTTTGGTGAATTCGGAATTCGTGGTGTGGGTTATTATGTGAATGATTTGTTACAAGATATAAAGAGAATCTTAGGTTTAAATAAGGAGTGGAGAATGGCGGTCATTGGCATCGGGAATTTAGGCTCTGCCCTTCTCTCCTACAAGGATTTTCTGAAGCAGAATTATAAGATTGTTGCTGCTTTTGATATCGATCCCCCAAAAGTAATTGGAAGGGTCTCGGAGAAAGTGGGAAAACCTGTAGAGGTCCTCCATATCAACCGCTTAAAAGAGGTCGCGAAAGAGAGGAGGATCGAGATTGGACTCATCACCACCCCTCCCTCAGAGGCCCAGAACGTGGCGAATCAATTAGTAGAGGCAGAGGTGAAAGGGATTCTTAACTTTGCACCTGCACAGGTTACTGTTCCTGATGGATATATGGTTAAGGACGTCTTTTTCACCACCATACTGGATAATTTAGCCTACCTTTTGTCAAACAACTGATCAAAGACACGATCACGCAAAGAGGGGCCCACTCCAAAATCGAGATAGGCCTTTCTTTTTCCGTCACCCCGAATCGTCACTCCTGAATAAGGTTGACTTGACCTTCAAAACTACATATATTCATAATTCAATTAAACATGAGAGGTTCAAGCAATGAAGAAAAGTTTTTCCGCCCCTTTCATTTCGACAGAGCTTCCCGGGCCTGAAGCAAGAAAGGTCCTTGAGAAAGATCAGAAATTCGTTTCTCAGTCTTACACTCGCGTCTATCCCTTGGTCGTCAAAAGTGCCAACGGGGTCTGGGTTGACGACGCCGATTCGAACCGGTTCTTAGATTTCACTTCAGGAATTGCTGTCACCAATACGGGCCACTGCCATCCAAAAGTCGTAGAGGCCATCCACCGTCAGGCGGAGCAGCTCATTCACATGTCGGGAAGCGATTTCTATTACGGCCTCCAGTCGGACCTTGCAGCCAAACTCTCGGAAATCACGCCTGGATCCAAGGAGAAGAGAGTCTTCTTCGGTAATTCGGGTGCAGAAGCCATTGAGGCTGCCTTGAAACTGGCGCGGTATCATACGAAGCGACCTCGCGTCCTGGCCTTTCTCGGTGCTTTTCATGGAAGAACGATGGGTGCCCTCTCCTTGACAGCCAGCAAAGTGGTTCATGAAAAAGGATTCTCTCCTCTTGTTCCCGGAATCACCCATGTGCCTTATGCCTACTGCTACCGTTGTCCTTATCATCAGGGACCTCATCCGATCTGTGGGTGTGCTTGCATCGATTGGATTCGGGAGGATCTTTTCAAAAGAAGTATTCCTCCAGAAGAGGTCGCGGCTATCTTCGTTGAACCGATTCAGGGCGAGGGTGGTTATATTGTCCCCCCGCCAGATTTTCATCAGAAACTTTACCAATTGGCCAAAGAGTTTGGAATCCTTTTCGTCGCCGATGAAGTTCAAAGTGGGATGGGAAGAACGGGAAAGATGATGGCCATTGAACACTGGGGGGTTGTGCCGGACATCATCGCCCTGGCAAAAGGACTCGCCTCGGGGATGCCTTTGGGAGCTACCGTTGCCCAAAGCGAAGTGATGGATTGGGTTCCAGGATCCCATGCCAGCACCTTTGGAGGGAATCCCATCAGTTGTCGGGCTGCTCTGGCGACGATCGAACTCCTGGAGGGAGGGCTCATCGCAAACGCGGCTCGTCTGGGTGACTATATCGTTAACCAACTGAAGGACTTTCAGAAACGATTTGAACTGATCGGCGATGTGAGAGGCAAAGGGCTAATGATCGGAATAGAGTTGGTCAAAGACCTGGTGACCAAAGAGAAGGCGATCGAGGAAAGAAGCCAAGTCATCCAAGCCTGTTTCAAGAAAGGCCTTCTCATCCTGGGATGCGGTGAGAATGTGATTCGCCTCATCCCACCTCTGATCATCACACGGAGAGAGGCGGACCTTGCTCTCACGATCTTAGAAGAGGTTTTAACAGAGATGAAGGGCTAAAGACGAGATGTCAATGAATTAATAAGGAGGTTCTTATGGGAAAGAGGGTTTTGACGATCGTTCTAATTTTTTTGTTGGTCATGTCTTTCATGGTCTCAGATGGATTCGCACAGCAAAAGAACAGTATGAAGGTGGCCTTTGCCCTCCTCTCCACCATCCATGACCTGGGCTGGACCACCGCTCACTATCAGGGCATTGAATTTCTGAAGAAGCAGATGGGAGATCAGATCATTGCGGACTATACCGAAAATGTCCTGGCTGCCGATACGGAGCGAGTCATCCGGAATTATGCAAAGAATGGATA
>Ga0316628_100004120_pt1 | contig 11339 bp, 9 predicted proteins | sample OWC_Aug_M2_C1_D5_FD_207648 | JGI IMG/M metagenome (GOLD analysis project Ga0316628, IMG submission 207648) | Wetland soil microbial communities from Old Woman Creek delta, Ohio, United States - OWC_Aug_M2_C1_D5_C | ecosystem: Environmental > Terrestrial > Soil > Wetlands | place: USA: Ohio... | reverse complement strand
ACGTAGAAAGTAGCCACCGCCTGCACCGCCGGCGGACCGCCGGCAATGATCTTTCTGGCAAGGGCCAGGAGCCTCTGACCGCTCAGATCCCATAGCGCAACGCCCAAGACCGTCCCGATAATTTCCGCGACGATATCGTTCAAGGAAACCGTGCGCGGCGCAAACCAGATTTGGGTGAACTCCACCGCAACGGCCAGCATCACCCCGACGGCGATCACCAAAACCGTTCGCGGGGATCGCCGACGCAACAAGCCCGTGCCGTGGGCCAGCCACGCACTCGCGAAAAAGCTATACGGCATGTAAAGAACGATATTGGCAATCCAATCCGCGCGGGAATCGACGCCCAGCCGCAAATAGGGGACATGCCGGAAAAACCGCCAAGCCTCGGCCAGCGTCTGGTGCCGAATCTCGAACGGGATGAGGCTGCCGTATACGATAAAGCCCACACACGCCAAGGCGGCATAGAAAAATGCAATGCGATTATTGGCCATCTCGGGCAGCTTCTCCGGGTCGTTCCGACCCATTAAGATGTTCGACTCCGCCTGCTTATTGCAATGCTCTCATCACGGTCAACGACACTATCGAGATTTTTATGGACCACTCATCTCAACTCTCTCAGGCGACGGTTAATCGTGAGATCGAGAAGATGGGGTCCGCAAAATTGCGTTCAACCTGCCCGAAAATAGAGGGCGCATATTTTTTCCAGTCTACCAAATACCCACCGGGCGTACTCGTATGACAGCGTTACCGCGAGGCGCAGCGCTGTTTGCGGTAACCGTTCTGCTGGCGGCCGTTGCGCTCGTTGCCGGCTGCCACGCGGTTTTGACCTCTCCGGAGCCTTTCGTAAACGAGAGCGCCTTGCCGCAGTTGCCCGCCCCGCAAGAACTCGCCAAGGTGGGCCTGGCTCATTTCCATCGCAGCCATCCGCGTCTGCCGGCGCCCGATGCCGCAGACATCGCGCGGTTGCGAAAAGAAAACCCCGGCTTTCTCTCCGAACAGGCGCGGCAAAGAGAGGATGATCTCTACGCCGCCGCCCTGATGGCCTATGCGGATCCCGGAAGCCGGGACCTGCCGCGCCTGCACCGCAGACTGCTCGCGTTGCATTTCGCCAACCGCGGCAATGAACAAACCAAGCCCTTGGCCTTGGCCTACGATTGGCTTTATGACCGCTGGAATGAACAGCAACGAATACAACTGCGCGACAAACTGGTGGAAGGCTGTAATTACGAGATTCACCTCATTCGCAACCAGCGCCTGTCGCCTTACAATGTCTACCTCTACAACAGTCCCTTCCAGGCCTTGATGGCCTGCGCCATCGCCCTCTACGGCGACGACCCCCGCGGCGACGCCGTCATGGCGTTCACCGAAGACCTCTGGAAAAACCGGGTGCTGCCGGTGTGGCGGCAGATCATGGGCAAAAACGGCGGCTGGCACGAGGGCGGCGAATACGTCGGCATCGGCATCGGCCAGGCGATTTATCAAGTGCCCGCCATGTGGCGGCAAGCGACCGGTGAAGACTATTTCAAGAGCGAGTCCGGCATCCGCGGTTTTCTGGATTTTCTTATCTATCGTACTCGCCCGGACGGCACGCAATTCCGCTGGGGCGATGCCGGCCATTTCAACCGCACGAACCCGGATCGCTTGGCCCTCGCGCTGGAGTACAAAGACGCCGCCGCCTACAGCCTGCTCCCGCCGCCCCGGCAACCCGTCCCCACCAGTTGGCCTTGGGGCCCGCTCAGCGACAACACCATGTACGATCCGGCGGCCGTTACTCATAAACCGCTTTCCGCCTACTTCGATGGGCTGGGCCTGGTCGTGGCGCGCAGCGACTGGAGTCCGGACGCCACCTATGTCACTTTCAAGGCTGGCGACAATTTTTGGTCCCATAGCCACCTCGACCAAGGCGCTTTCACGATCTACAAGGGCGGCGCGCTCGCCATCGATAGCGGGCTCTATGGCCCGTACTATGGGTCCGACCATCACATGAACTACACCTACCAGACCATCGCCCACAACACGATTACGGTCACCGATCCGGCGGATACGGTGCCCGCCCCGGCGCCGCGCAACGCGCCGCCTCGCCCCATTGCCAACGACGGCGGCCAGCGGCGCATCGGCTCAGGTTGGGGGGTGGAGGCGGCGCCGCTCGATCTCGCCGAGTGGCAAAGCAAGCACGACATCTATCACACCGGCCGTATCGAGAAATTGTTGATGGACGACGGCCTCACCGTAGCCGTCGCCGACCTCACCCCCGCCTACACCAATTCCTTATCGGGAAAGGGCACCTTCTCCCACCGTACCCGTAGGGTGAAGGACTTTCAGCGCATCTTCGGTTATGACAACGTCGATGACGCCGTAGTGATCTTCGACCGGGTAACATCCACAAAAGCGGAATTCCGCAAACGCTGGCTGCTGCACACCTTGGAGAAACCGGAAATCACCGAAGATGGCTTTACCGTGCACGTCTCTCCCACAGCCCAACCCGGCCACAACGGCGGCCGACTGGAAGCGCATGTGCTCCTTCCCCATCACCCTCGCCTGCAACTGGTGGGAGGATCGGGCTTCGAATTCCTTGTCGACGGCAAAAATTACGCTCATGGCGTCTCGGAAGAAATCATCCAACGCCACGGCGCAGAGCCGGGGGCGTGGCGGGTGGAGGTCATGCCGGGGGAGCCCCGTGAAAAAGATGAATTTCTCGTGGTGCTATTGCCCTCCTCTCTAGACCGTAAACCCAGCCACCAAATTCGCTTCTTGGAACACGGCGACGACTACGGCGTGGAAATCAAAGGTCCCAAGCGGTTTACACGCTGGTGGTTCAATGCCGCAATAAGCGGTGTACGCATCGAAACCAGCGATCAAAACGGGCAGCGGACGCATGATCTCACGCTTCCCAACGGATATGCCGCTGGGCAATAAATACGTTCTGTTTCGCCCTTCGACATATCGCCGCGAATCGAGAAACGCGGAGACATTCTTGAATCATAGATAACGGACACTTCGCGGATAGGCTCGCCACCCAACCTACCACGAGGCATAACCCACGCTGTAGAAGCCAAATCAATATCGCTTCAAACCAACCTTCAAACCAAACTACAATGGATAAGCGGTATACTATTTAATGATCATTGCTTAGATGCGTTCCGCCAGTTTCGACTGGGGAGTTAAGGGATCGGTTGTGGGGGCCGAAATCACGACAACAACATTGCCAAGCCCAAGGTTCAGCTTTAGTCGCTTCGCTAGCAAGACAACATTCAGCAGACGACTTTGGCCCATCCACTGTACGCAAAGCGGAACAAATACTGGTTACTTCACGCGAGAATAAGATGAAATGTTATTAGCACCTATAGGCGGCGGAAGTGCCGACATTCCGACGATAGCGGATATCTCCGCCCTCAATCAGCGTGTGCCAACCGTCAAATTAAAGGACTCTCATCCATGACGCTCGGCGACCGTATCCGCAGCGGCGCAAAATGGCTGGCCGTCGGCAACATCGGCACCCAGATCATTCAATTTTGCGTCGGTATTGTCCTGGCACGGCTTCTGGCCCCAGAAGACTTCGGCATGCTAGCCACCACCCAAGCTTTCACGGGTTTGGCTGGCTTTGTGTCGGGCGGTGGCATGGGACAAGCGTTGGTTCGTGCAAAAAAGGTCACAGACAAGGATTTTCACGTCGTCTTTACATTGCAACTGATTATATGTTGTGTGCTTTACATTGTCTTTTATATCATCGCCCCCTATTTCGCTCAATGGTTCGGCGATCCACTTTATCAAGACTTATTGCGCGTTACCGCAACCTATTTTTTGTTACGTCCCTTTGGAAATATGTATAACTCCTGGCAACATCGTGAGATGCGTTTTAAACAAAGGTCGATTATCACTATCGTAGTTACTATATTCGGAAGTGTTTTGAGCGCCTCAATAGCGTGGGCTGGAATGGGCGTATGGAGTCTTGTTGTGGGAGGTCTGGGAAGCACAATACTCAATATCATATTGTTGCGTGCAATTACACCTTATCGGCCACAACTGTGCTTTGACCTGTCATCCGTTAAGCAGCACAGTAGTTATGGAGCCAAGATCGCCGTTAACGATATAATTGTTTATTTAAGGGATCAGACCCCCAACGTCATCATCAGTCGCTTAGCCGGTGCACACGTTGTTGGGCTCTACAATAAAGCTGACAGCCTGATGAGAATGCCGGCAAAGCTCATTAGTGGATCAACTTATCAAACGGTGTTCAGGGCTATGGCCCAAGAACAGGATAATCTAGACCGTTGCCGATACCTCTATTACCGATCATTGCTGCTGGTGGCAACCTACACATTCCCCTTTTATTTCGGACTATGGTGGGCAGCCGAGCCTTTCATAACATTTATTTACGGCCCGAAGTGGAGTCCTGCCGCGCAACCACTCTCTATCATGTGGATTGCGGGTATGTTGCTCGCAATTTCTATGCAGTCCGGTGCCGTCGCCGCAGCGAAGAATCGAGTGGGGTCCGAAATGTGGATTCAACTGCAAATACTCGCCGTCATGATCATTGGCGCATATCTGGGCATTTCCTTCGGCCTTGTTGGCGTAGCTTGGGGAGTCATTGTTGCTGCTGTCTTTGAAGTAATCCGATTGACGCATCTTGCCCTCTCCGCCATTGAAGGCTCATGGACCGGCGTATTACGCGCCCTACTACCTGCCCTTAAGGTAAATGCGCCGCTGGTTATCGCACTCGCGACCGTCGATATAGTGCTACCTGAAAGCTTACAAACTCAATATCCAGGTCTTCATTTAGCCGCTCTTTTGCTGACTGGTGCAAGCGCTTATGCCATCACATTCCTCATACGGCCGCCACCCGAGCTGAAATCGGAATCCAAACGGTGGCGCCTCGCATTGGTGGCAGCTGGCAGGTTGGGAAAACCATCATAAGATTATTATCGTATTGAACGACAACACAAGAGATTGTGCTGACCGAGGTTGATCATGCCCCCGCTGATTTCTATTATAATGCCGTGTTTTAACGCTGAGAATAATCTGTGTCGCAGCGTTTCAAGTGTGCTCACTCAAACCTATTCCAATTGGGAGTTGATTACTATCGACGATGGCTCCCAGGATAACACGCTCGCATACCTGCTTGCGCAAACTGATAATCGCATAAAGGTGCTATCTCAGGAAAACCGGGGCGTCAGTGCAGCCAGGAATACTGGGCTTGCAGCCGCTTCCGGTGATTACGTAGCCTTCCTAGATTCCGATGACACATGGGACAATGATTTTCTCCAGGCGATGGTGCCGGCACTTGAAGAAAATGGGTCCGTTGCACTGGCATACTGCGGATGGCAGAACATTGGCATAACTGGTGGGCGCGATGAACCGTTTATTCCACCTGATTATGAACGCCCTGACAAAAAAGCAATGCTGCTGGTCAATAATCGCTGGCCAATTCATGCGGCGCTAACCCGCCTGACACTAGTGAAATCGATCGGAGGCTTTGACACTCACTTTGTGGTCGGAGAAGATTTTTTACTCTGGCTCGAAATTGGCTGTTTCCATAAGATTCTTTTGGTGCCTCGCGTGCTGGCATACTACCATCACCATGAGGGTGAGCAAGCAAGCCGAGATCGGGGCCGAGCCGCACTCCAAATATTAGGAGTTCAACAAACATTTCTGCGACGACACCCCGCAATCATAAATGAACTAGGCCACCACAGTATTCGAGAGCTCACATTAGGACCTTTGCTTGCCAAAGGCTATGACGCGTATTGGCGAAGAGATCTGGAAACAGCGCAAAAGATATTCCGCCTGGTAATGCTCAATGGAGGCTGGAAATGGCGCGATCTGAAATACCTTATTCCCGCCATGCTGCCAGCCTACCTCTATACGGCGATAATTGGACGTATAGACAGGCGAATACGGGAACAATAAATACTACGATCATGACTATCTATCATTCTCTCATTGCCGTGGATTGGTTGCCATGGCGCTTCCGCAACAGCCTCGAAGGGTGGGTCGAAAATTGTGCCCGCTTGCAGTACCCAATGTTCTACCGCTGGCTCCATTCCGGGCACTGGCGCGACCCTGTCCGAGCGGTAACACACGGCCCTTGCCATCATTTCTTTGGCTATTATGACAAGCCCCCCTGGAATTCGAGCGGGCGATACTTGCTTGCCCATGAAGCGGATTTCAATGACCGCCCGCCAAACGCTACAGATCGAGTAGGTATCGGCGTTGTAGATATGAAAGCCGGCAATATATTCGCCCATCTTGCATGGAGCAACGCATGGAACTGGCAACAGGGGTCAATGGCCCAATGGCATCCAATCGACCCGGAGAACTTAATTGTTCATAACGACCGTCGCTGTAATCGCTTCGTAGGAGTGGTAAGACATATCGAAAAGGGAGAAATGGCTATTTATGATCGTCCCCTATACGCCCTGCTGCCCAATGGTGCAGCAGGCTTCAGCCTCAATTTTGCCCGACTGGCTTCCCACCGACCAGGCTATGGCTACGCCGGAGTCCGTGATGTTTTTTCTGGGATTCGTGCCCCCGCTGAGGATGGTGTCTGGCGAGTAGAACTAAGCTCGGGTCGAGCTGACCTCATTGTGTCATTGGCTGAACTTGCATCACGCAACAGCAAACCATCCATGGAAGATGCTTGGCACTATGTAAATCATATCCAACCATCCCGCAAAGGGAAGCGCATCGCCTTCTTCCACCTCTGGCATAGAGATGCAAGGAAGTGGGAAGTGCGCCTCTATACCTGTCGTCCGGATGGGAGCGAATTGTCCTGTCTGCTGGATACAGGATTTATCTCCCATTACGATTGGCGAGACGACGATACCATCCTGGTATGGGCCAACCGTCCCAACGCCTCTCCTCGTTTTCTTCTCATTTCCCATGCGACACCCGACATTCGTATCTTTGGTGAGGATGTATTAAAGGAGGATGGACATTGTACATTCTCACCCGACGGACAATGGATACTCAACGATACTTATCCAGACGGGCATCATATGCGCAATCTTATGCTGATTAGAGTAGAGGATTGCCGGCGCCTAGATGTTGCCCGTCTCCATTCATCTAAGACCCGATGGTGGGGTGAGATACGATGCGATCTTCATCCTAGATGGAGCCGAGACGGATATGAGATATGTCTTGATTCGGTGCATGAAGGCAGTCGACAGATGTATATAATTAACATAGCGCATATAGTACGATGAGCCAGCCCTTAATTCTTATGTATCATCAAGTAGATCGTCCTCGCTCGAAACGCGAGCATCGTTTCTGCACGCCTCCTGATGAATTCAATTACCAAATGGCGTGGTTAATTGAGAGTGGTTATACAGCTGTAGGGCTCAATGATATGGTCTCTTACGTATCGAATAACGGCGATCTTCCGGATAAAGCTGTCCACATCACCTTTGACGATGGATTCATTGGCGTGCTCGAACACGCTTTTCCGGCCCTTAAGAAGCATGGTATTCCGGCGACATTATTCGCTTTGTCGGGCAGGACGGGTGCAACCAATGATTGGATGTGGCAGAGAGGTTTTCCGCAACGGCCGCTGCTTTCGCGCGAACAGCTTCGCATGCTGGCCGAAGAGGGCATGGTCATCGGAAGCCATACGCGCACCCATGCCAAGCTAACGGAAATTTCCATCGATCAGGCAAAGAGCGAAATAGTAGACAGCAAGAAAGAACTGGAAGATATAATAGGAAAGGAAGTTGCCCACTTTGCCTATCCCTATGGGTTGTTTAACTCCACCGTACGAGACTTGATCGAGCATGCGGGCTACTCCTCAGCCTGCTCCACACGTTCCGGCTTCAACCGTATAGGCGAAGACAAATACCTGCTTCGACGCATCGATGTATTTGGGACGGATAGACTTTGGCAATTTCGTCAGAAGTTGCGTTTCGGTGTCAATGAGGCGACCCGACTGAAGCCACTGGCCTATTACGCTAATAGAATTGTATCCAAATTAGGTATGGGCTAGTGAGGCTTATATGGATTTCACGGTAATAATTTGCACTTACAATCGCGCACATAACCTACCTCACTGTCTCTATGCACTCGCCCGACAAATCGAAATTCAAGGAATAGACTGGCAGGTGCTCGTCGTTGATAACAACTCCACCGATAACACGCCAAACATGGTAAGAAAGTTGGCGATCGAACTTCCAATAGCCATTCGCTACGAGCGAGAAGCACAGCAAGGGCTCAATTACGCTCGTAATACCGGCATCAGGGCCTCAGACAGCACGTATTTTTCTTATATTGACGACGATATTAAAGTGAATTCAAATTGGCTAAGCTCAATCTACGCCAAATTTTTGGAAGCCGATGCAGATGCGGTAGGGGGACGAATTCATTTAGACCCGTCCATCAAACTACCGAAATGGATACGACCGGACACGGATATGAGAGGTTTTCTAGGTTATCAGGATCTCGGCGAAGCGCCTCTGCAATTGGACGGGGTAAACCGCTATCCATTTGGAGGGAACATGGCATTCCATCGTCGAGTCGTAGAACGTATTGGTTATTTCAATCCGCTCCTTGGCAGGAGAGGTTCTGGATTTAAGCGTACCGAGCTATTTAAGGGCGCGGAGACCGATTATTTTCGGCGTCTTGCCACCACCGGAAATGCCCGCATTTTCTATGAACCGAAGGCAATCGTTTACCATCAGGTGCTTCCCGTGCAATTGAAAAAGAAGTATTTCCGAACAATTCACTACAATGCTGGTTATCAACGTGCTTATTTCGATGAATCAAAATTTCCACATCTCTTGTTCCGAATACCTCGCTATTTCTATCCCGTACTTATGCGGATGACTACCAAGTACATAGGCCAAGTCATCTTAAAAGGGCCCGACTGGGCATTTCGACAGCAAATGAATGTCGCCAACCTTTGCGGCATCATGATGGGATATCGAAACCGATGGAAACGCCATGCTAAGAATTTTTGAAGATAGCCTGGGCTTCCGGCCAATTGTCAGCCATTAGTTTCAAATTAGCCCAATCGATCACCAAGTTTTTTGTATTAATGACTGACAAGTTTGGTCAGTAGCATAAGCCATCCAATCTAATTTGCCCTAAAGCACCAATGAAAATCCAGAGAGCCCATGACAGCGGTTCATTTTCCCTCAACTTCCGCTGAAACCCTAATTTCTGCGTGTGGTGGGCTCATGGCGCTTTCTGAGTTTTTACGAATAATCGGCGCACGATAATCGTTGATTAAATAAAGCGGCCGTTGCTTAGCCTCGTCGAACAACCGCGCCAGATACTCGCCGACGATACCCAGCGTGATTAACTGCATGCCCCCTAGGAACAGGATCACGACCATCAAAGAGGGGTACCCCGGTACCGGATTGCCGTGCAGCATAGTACGAACGACGATGACAACTCCGTATGCCAACGCGCTCATGGCCGCGATAAGACCGGCGTACGTCGCCACCTTGAGCGGAGCCGTGGTGAAAGAGGTGATGCCATCAAGGGCGAAGTTCCACAAGCGCCAATAATTCCATTTAGTGTCGCCGGCGAAACGTTGATCCCGATGGTAAAGCACGGCCTTTTGCGGGAAGCCTATCCAGGTGAAGAGGCCCTTCATAAAACGGTGGCGCTCTCGCAGTCCTTTAAGCGCATCCACCGCTCGCCGGCTGAGCAACCGAAAATCCCCGGTATCTTCCGGCAGGTGGACCTTCCCCACTCTTTGCATCACCCGGTAAAATGCGTGAGCAGTCACTCGTTTTAACATGGACTCACCGTCCCGTGCTATGCGCTTGGCATATACCACATCACAGCCGCCGCGCCATTCGGCGAGAAGTTTGGGGATGAGTTCCGGTGGGTCTTGCAAGTCGGCATCAATCACTATGACGGCGTCGCCGCCGGCGTAATCGAGGCCCGCCGTCATCGCGATTTCCTTGCCAAAATTGCGACTCAGGTCCAGGATACCAACTCGGGAATCGCGGAGGCCCAACTCATCGAGCACTTCAAGCGTGTTGTCCGTACTGCCGTCGTTGACGTAGAGCACTTCGCATAGGAAATCGAGTTCATCCAGAACTGCCGCCAGGCGCCTGTGGAACTCGCGCAAAACCTCCTGTTCATTATAGGCGGGGACAACAATCGATAATTTTTTCTCCATCGTAAGCCCTCATGGGACGCACATAAGAATGAAGCCATAGCTCTTGGACTGTATTTCGTCGGCCCTCAGGCTTTCTCTCGGCGCCTGACCGTCACGGTGTCGTCTTGTCTGTTCGCATTAAATATCCAATATGTGCTAAGGGCCAAATTCCACATGACGACCACTGCGATGGCCGCCGCCTGCACCAGCAGGTAGTGCGCATGCAAGACTTCATAACCGACGAACATCACCAACCAGTTTATAACAAAACCTACGGCGTTCATGACTAAAAATCGCGGAAATGCCGAACGGTGCGCAGTGGTGCTGGCAAACGTCCACCGGTAATGAAGAACATAGTTTTGTACCGTGACGATGAGAAAGGCGAAACTGGTGGCGAGCATGACCGGAAAGGCGAGCCATTCCACCATGGCCATCAGGGCAAGATAGTAGGTGGCGGTACCACACAACCCTACAACCGCAAAACGGGCAAGGCGTCGTATCGTCACGGTCCTACGTTCCTCAAGATGCAAACGCATGAAACATCGAAGTCATACCTTGGCCACGTAATATTGCGTCCATAGCAACCAATCCAGGCGACTCCCCCGCAGATTTTTTTCCAATGCTTGCGCCATGCGCAGCCCTAAGCGGCCGCCGAATTCGGCGAGCAGCGGCAAGTATAGTCCGCTTTTGTGCCGCTCGGCGAGCGTAAATCCCGCGGCGCGCAACTGGTCTTGCACCTGGCGGGCGGTCATGAGATTGATGTGCCCGGTCTCGATAATAGCTTCGCGATAGATAGCCCTGACAAGTTGGATGACGCCCGGCAAAAACGCCACCTTGGCGGTAACTTCAAGAGGGCTATAACGTTGCGGAGTGGATAGCACCAACAACCCGCCGGGTTTAAGGAGTTTACGCATGTTGGCTATCGCCATTGCGGAGTTGGCGATATGCTCAATGACTTCGGTGCATAGAACCAAGTCAAACGCTCCCATGGGCAATGCGGTAGCGGTAATGTCGTCGACCGCGATCTGAATATTGCGATATTGTGCTGCCAGTTCTTTTGCGCGCTCGAGATATTGCATTTCGATATCCGCGGCGATGACCGTATCGCACAGTTCGGCTAAAACCGGGAGATAAATGCCGGAACCCGGCCCAACCTCTATAGCCGATTCAAAACGATCCGCGGCGTAGCGATGCAAGGTGTCGATGATCCAATCGCGGCGCGTGCAGTGCAACCAACGCC
>Ga0316628_100004119_pt1 | contig 11340 bp, 8 predicted proteins | sample OWC_Aug_M2_C1_D5_FD_207648 | JGI IMG/M metagenome (GOLD analysis project Ga0316628, IMG submission 207648) | Wetland soil microbial communities from Old Woman Creek delta, Ohio, United States - OWC_Aug_M2_C1_D5_C | ecosystem: Environmental > Terrestrial > Soil > Wetlands | place: USA: Ohio... | reverse complement strand
CAAACATTTGTTAAGATATTTCCTAGAAGTGCGGCTCCGAGCTACTCCGCCGCACTTCTATCGGTCGCTCCGAAGACTCCGCTCCCTGCCGGAGGGCGGGTCTCGGCGAGGAAGGCGCCGGGAATGCCCAGCAGTGCAAAGATAAAGGTCTTCCAGAGAATGCCCAACGCAGGGGAGCCGCCCGCCGCGGCCGCGCCTGCCGTCGCCGCCGCTTCGAGAAAAAGCGGCGACAGGAAAGCGTTAACTACGCCATAGCCGAGCCCGACGAGTCCGCCGGCCAGGATCCCGGCGGCGATCCGCTTCCCCATCTTTTTCCGCCCCGACCACAGGGACGCCAGATAGCCTGCGCCGATCGGCGCCAGGAACACCGCCCACCAGACGTCCTTGAGGACCGGAACGCGGCCGGCCGAGCGGACGAAGAGAAGATCGACGAGCATGACGAATCCCGCGCCGACCAACACGGCCAGGTGGACCGCCCACCTCCGGGGTCTCTTCGCAGCCGCGAGCTCGTCGCGTTTCCTTATCCTGATCCCGAGGCTCAAAGGATAGTTGTAGAACGCGTCGAAGACGGCGTGCTCGAGCCAGGCACCCCGCTCGCCGAAGATGGGCACGACGTGGACGGCCTCGGTGGCCCAGTGCCCGGCCATGAACCGGGCCAGCTCCGGGAAGCGGTAGGCCATTTGCAGGGGGAAAGCCAGGTAGCCGATGATCTTGAAGAAGCCGACTGGAAGGGCCAGCCGGTAGTCCCTGAGGTCCCTCTCCTTGATGCACAGGCCCACGACATAGAAACCTCGGACGAGCGAGCCCGGGGAAACCGGCAGCAGATTGAAGGCGCCGATGATCAGCCCGGCGCGCAGGGTCGCCTCGGACCAGCCGAACTCGGGGTGTCCGAGAATGTATACGACGGCGATCGTCAGGAAGACCGTTTCCGAGACGAAGAGCGTGGCCAGGTGGACGGCCAGGCTCTTCAGGTACTTCTGGATGAAGGGTTCCTTGATCTGGGCCAGGATGTGGGCCGCGTCCTCCGGGCTGAGCATCCGGTTCTTCTGTCCTTCCTCGACCATGTCCCGGAGCCACTTCTCCCGGACCTCCGGCTTGAAATAGAGCTGGACAGGCCTGACGAACATGGCCTTGAGCCGTTCTTTGAAGTACGCTTTGTCCGTCAGGAACCGGTGCATCCCGGACGGCAGGACCGCCAGCGGCAGGTTGAGAAGGTAGAGCGCGGGCCTCTTGGCCAGGGCCAGGGCGCGAGATCCTCCCACCCGTCCCGACCGGAGCCAGCCGATGAGGGCTTCGGCCGCCCGGCCCCGGAGGGCCCGGCCTAAGTAGCCCGCTTTCACGAGGAGCGCCGCGACGTGCCGGCGATAGTCCCGGCGTCCCCAGAGCTTGCGGACGAAAGGCCCCAGGAGCGGGAGGAGCCAAAGGAGCCACAAGCCGACGGGCCGCCCCGGAAACTTAAGCAGGAAGAGGGCCGGCGTGAGGATAGGCAAAAAGCCCACGATGAGGAAGGCCAGACCGGCCAACGGGCTTTTCCGTAAGCGCCCGGCCGTCGCGGCATCGGCGATATTCCGGATCTCCCAGCTTCTGACCCGGGCTTCGGCGATCGCCTTCCACCGCCTGGGCTGAGTGATCAGCTTGATATGGTGGTGGGCGATGTCCGGAAGCGAATCGCGATAGGCTCCGTCCGTCCTCTCGAGATCCTCGAGCGCCCCGGCCATATCGGCGAAAGCTGACCCGCTCTCGTCGACGAAGGCTTTTAGCCGGCCGAGGTCGCCCCGGTCGAACTGGACCAGACTGCCCCTGGCGATACCCTGGCCGATGAGCTTGAAGTCGGCCGGACACTGGGGCAGGAAAGGCAGGAGGGCCATGCCGGCCCTGAAATCGACGGCCACGAGGCCGCGCTCCGGGTCCCCATCGGCTTCCAGGCGCTTGAGCGTGTTCGGCTGGCTCTTCATCGTCCACCATTCGTACTGGCGGGCGAGCTCCTGGGCGCCCATGTCGTGCATGAGGCCGACGACCTCCTTCATGAAGGTCTGCTTGGCCCGGTACTCCGCCGAGCCCAGACCGTCCTCCGGCCGGCCCGGCTTCCAGCCCAGCCGGGCGAAGAGGTTGTCGTCGATCTCGTAGCGCCAGAGCCGGCCGTCCACCCATTCGCTGATCTCGCCGCAGCTGCCGAGCACAAGGTCAACGAACGTGGCGACGATGTCGACGACGGCCCGCTCCGAGCCCAACCGTTCCTTTGCGCCTCTGCGGACGAACTTCTGCCACAAGGCCCCGGCCCGCGAAGCATCCGGATTGACTTGGGGCGCGAACGGCCCCTGGAAGGCGATACCGTAGAAGAGATTGCGGATGGAGCGGCCCAGGCCCGAGACCGGGACAAGGATCTTGAGGGCGTACACGCCGCCCTTTTCGAGACCCGCGATGGGCCCGTCGGGAGCGTGGATCTCCTCGACCCGGGCCCGATAGACCTGGCCGGCGTAGCCGCCACCGACATAGCGTTCGACAACGAGCTTGATCCTCGCCGGGCGCGGCGGCCAGACCCCGCGGATATCATATTCGAGAACCCGCCCTTGTTCGTGTCTCCGGACGCGGAGAGGCCGTAAAAGCGATGCCGCCCGGAACCGGCTTTCCAGCTCGCGGACGGTATCCACAGAGTAGGCGTTGTCTCTCATGGCAAGCTAATTTTGGCCGCGGGCGGCGGATACCGCCCCGCTCGTCTCACGTCTCGAACCGGCCCATGATCATGAGGGCGACCTGGCCAGGGCGCGTTATCTTGACTCCGACACCTCCTGAGGTTGCGTGTTTTACGTATACTTTTTGTATTTTTTCGATCTCTTGAGTGCCGCGACGATGTCCTTGACCTGCTGATCAAATGTCGCATCGCAAACGAGCAGCGCGTCTCCGGCCTCGACGATGATGAGATTGCGGACGCCGACCAGGGCGGTCAGTCGGCCCGGGTTCCAGACGAGGCAGCCCTTGGCGTTGAGGGCCAGCGTATCGCCGCGGAAGGCGTTGCCTTCCCTGTCCCGAGGCCAGATCTCGAGGAGCGTCGACCAGGCCCCGACGTCCGACCAGCCGAAAACGCCGTCCGCGACGAGGACCTCTTCGACTTTTTCCATCAGCGCGTAGTCGATGGACAGGGCCGGGGCATGGGAGAATGCGGAACGGAGCTCGGCCGCGCTCCTCGACCGCAGGGCTGATACGATCGCCGTCCAGGCTCGTTTGAGCTCGGGCGCAAAGCGCTCGAGCTTTTCGACGAAGACGCCGGCCCGCCAGACGAACATGCCCGAATTCCAGGTGTAATCGCCCGAAGCCAGGTACTCGTCGGCCTCCGCGACGTTCGGCTTTTCCTTGAACGCTTGGACGGGATAGAAGGTCGTGCCAGCGATCTTCCGGCCGCTCCTCCGGTCATGGCGGATGTAGCCATACCCCGTGGCCGGGCAGGTCGGCGGGATGCCGAACGTCACGAAGACCCGTTCCCTGGCCGCAGCTTCGACTCCCGCCCGGAGGGTCCGAAGAAAGCGCGCCTCGTCGCGGATGAGGTGGTCGGCGGGCAGGACCGCGACCACGGCTTCGGGGTTGTCCAACCAGACGCGCGCCGTCGCCAGCATCAGCGACGGTGCCGTATTCCGGGCCAGGGGTTCGACGAGGAAGCTCTCTCTTGGAAGATGCGGCAGGAGCTTGCGGGCCAGCCGGGCCTGGGCGGCATCGGCCACCAACATCACTCGCCTTGCCGGGACGAGCGGCCGGACCCGCCGAACAGTTTCGACGAGCATCGGGTCCCTGCCGGCGATGCGCAGGAATTGCTTGGGCTTCGCTTCCCGGCCGAGCGGCCAGAACCGGGTCCCCCGCCCGCCGGCCAGGACGACGGCGCGGACGTCTCGTTCTTTCATGACGCCCCGAGCGCGTTGATGACGTCTTGGAGAAGCCCGCGGACCTCCTTCTGGATGGCGGCGAGGCCAGCCTCCGTGTCGGCCTCGAAGCGTAGGACGATGACCGCCTGGGTGTTCGACGCCCGGACGAGGCCCCAGCCGTTAGGGAAGACCGCCCGGACGCCGTCGATGTCGATGACCGGGACGCGCGCGGCGAGCTTTTTGCTGACCTCTTCGACGATCCTGAACTTGACTTCGTCGGAGGCATAGATGCGGATCTCCGGCGTCGAATACGTTTTCGGCAGCCCGGCCATCATCGCCGAGAGCTTCTTCTCCGAGCGCGATAGGATCTCGATGAGCCTGGCTGAAGCGTAGATCGCGTCGTCGAAGCCGAACCAGCGGTCGTTGAAAAAGATGTGGCCGCTCATCTCTCCGGCGAGCGGCGCCTTTTCCTCCTTGATCTTCTGCTTGATCAGGGAATGGCCCGTCCGCCACATGATCGGCCGCCCGCCGAGCCTCTCGATCTCATCGTAGAGGACCTTGGAGGCCTTGACCTCGGAGATGACGGCCGCCCCGGGCAGGGCCGGCAGGATATCACGGGCAAAGACGATGAGGAGCTGATCGCCCCAGATGATCCGGCCTTCGTCGTCGACGACACCGATCCTGTCGGCGTCGCCGTCGTAGCCGATCCCGAGCTCGGCTCCCGTTTCGCGGACCCTGGCGATGAGTTTTTCCATCGCGTCAGGCAATGTCGGATCGGGATGGTGATTGGGGAACCGGCCGTCCGGCTCGCAGAACATCTCAACGACTTCGGCGCCCAATCTGCGGAAGAGCGGGACGCCCACGGCGCCGCCCGTTCCGTTGCCGGCATCGATGACGACCTTGACCGGCCGGGAGAATCGGACGTTCCCCGCGACATAGTCCTGGTATTCGGATACGATGTCCAGGGGAGCGGCGCGTCCCTCGCCCCGAGGATAGACGCCCTTGCGGACGATCTCGTAGAGGGCCTGGATGGTCTTGCCGTAGAGCGTTTCCTCGCCGGACATCATCTTGAAGCCGTTGTGTTCGGGCGGGTTGTGTGAGCCGGTGATCATGACCCCGGCCGGCATCCTCTTATGGAACACGGAAAAGTAGAGGAGCGGCGTCGGGACGACACCGATGTCAGCGACGTCGCAGCCGGTCGACAGCAGGCCGCGGACGAGGGCCCGGCTGAATCCCGGAGAGCTCAGCCGGCAGTCCCGACCGACGGCGACATCCTTCTGGCCGCGTCCGAGGAAGAACGTGCCCATGGCCCGGCCCAAGGTTTCGACGACGCCCTCGTCCAGGTCCTGGCCGACGATGCCGCGGATGTCGTATTCCCGGAAGATCCTGGGATTGATGTCCAAATCGGCCTCCTTGAGCGCCTTTCCCAATAATCTAGATATTATTTGTTATCAATAACATATGAGTTGGCCGCAGGCGCCCGCCCGGCCTGACGCCGGCGGGCGTAGCTCGCCTTGATAAACGCCTTGAACAGGGGATGCGGGGCGAGCGGCTTGGACTTGAATTCGGGATGGAACTGGCAACCCAGGAACCAGGGGTGACCGGGGGCCTCGACGATCTCCACCAGTCCGTAGTCCGGGTTGATCCCGGAGAAGATCATCCCGGCCTCGGCCAAGGCGTCCTGGTAGCTCGGGTTGAATTCGTAGCGATGCCGATGACGCTCAGAGATCTTGAGCGCCCGGTAAGCGTGGTGGGCGATCGAGCCCTTGACCAGGTCGCAGCGGTACTGGCCAAGCCGCATCGTCCCGCCGAGGTCGCACTCCCTGGCCAGCTCGCGCCAGCGGACGATGACCTTGTGAGGCGCGTCGGGTGCGAACTCGGTGCTGTTCGCCTTCTTCAATCCGGCGAGCGAGCGCGCGTATTCGATCGAGGCGCATTGCATGCCGAGGCAGATTCCGAAGAACGGGACCTTGTTCTCGCGGGCGTACGTGACGGCCCGTATCTTGCCCTCGATCCCCCGCTTGCCGAAGCCGCCCGGCACGAGGATGCCGTCCTTCGATCCCAAGATCCTCGCCGGGTCGCCCTTCTCCAAGGCCTCGGCTTCTATCCAGTCGATCCGGACCTTCAGCCGGTGGGCCAGCCCGCCGTGGATGAGCGCTTGGTTCAAACTCATATAGGAATCGTGGAGGCCGGCGTACTTCCCGACCAGGCCGATATCGACGATGTCCCTGGGGTTCTTGATCCGGTCGACCATGCCCTCCCAGGCGGCCAGATTCTTTTTGTGCCGGGGAAGGCGAAGCATCTTGAGGATGGTCGCGTCCAGGCCTTCCCGGGCGAAATTGAGCGGAATTTCGTAGATTGATTCGACGTCCCTGGCGTTGACGACGGCCTCGACCGGGACGTTGGTGAAAAGCGCGATCTTGGCCTTGATGTCGGCCGATAGATCGCGCCCCGTCCGGCAGAGCAGGATGTCGGGCTGGATGCCGATCGCCCGGAGCTCCTTGACGCTGTGCTGCGTCGGCTTTGTCTTGAGCTCTCCTGAGACGCCGATGAAGGGCACGAGCGTCAGGTGGATGAAGAGCGTTTTGTCGGCCCCGAGGCCGAGCCGCATCTGCCGCGTGGCCTCGAGGAAGGGCAGGCTCTCGATGTCACCCACCGTTCCCCCGATCTCGCAGATGACGATGTCGCTGCCTTCCGCGACAGCCCCGAAGGCGCTCTTGATCATGTCGGTGACGTGCGGTATGACCTGGACCGTCTTCCCCAGATACTCGCCCTTGCGTTCCTTGCGAATAATGGACTCGTAGATCTTTCCGGCCGTCCAGTTGTGGGCCCGCGTCGTCCGGGTCGAGGTGAAGCGCTCGTAGTGACCGAGGTCGAGGTCCGTTTCCGCGCCGTCGTCGGTGACGTAGACTTCGCCGTGCTGGAACGGGTTCATCGTTCCCGGATCGACATTGAGGTAGGGGTCGAACTTCTGGATGGTGATGCGGTATCCGTGACTCTCCAGGAGTCGGCCGATCGAGGCCGCGGCGAGGCCCTTGCCTAGACCGGATATGACTCCGCCCGTGACGAAGATATACTTGCTCAAAGGGTTCGCATCCTGGAACTGATCGCCTTGATTATAACCTGCGGACGCTCCGCGCTCAAGGGGAGAAAAGCGGCGTGGGCGGATTCGGCGCCGACGCCTGAGTTCAGGCTTCGGCCGGCTCCTTGGCCGCATCGGCAAGTCTCGCGGCGCCCTTGGTCTGGCAGGTCGCTTCGAGATAGGCACCCTCTTCGACGATCAGGGTGGGCGACACGATGGTCCCGAAGACTCGGCCCTTGTTGTGGACCTCGATCCTCTCCGACGCTTGGAGAGTGCCCCGGATCTCTCCGTTGATGACGAGCTGTCCCACCTTGACATCGGCTTCGACCTTGCCCCTCTCGCCGACGACGAGGAGGGAGTCCGAGTTGATCGTGCCCTTGAAGTATCCTTCGATCCGGAACGATCCCTTGAAGGTCAGATCGCCTTTGAATTCCGACTCCACATCGATCAGGCCGGCCAGCTTGGTCTCGTTCAACTCGCGAGGTCTGTCTTTCATGCGCTTACTCCTTTGATCCTATCGTAGATGCGATTCAGGTCGTCCAGAGAGAAATAATAGATCTTCAAAACCCCCTTGTTCCGGTTGCCTGCGACGACGACCTTCGTCCCGAGGAGCTTGAGCATCTCCTCCTGCAGGGCGTGGAGCTCGGGATCGGCCAGGCTCCGTTGGGTCCTCGGCGCCTTCTTCTTGAGCCGGTTGACCAGGGCCTCGGTATTGCGGACCGACAGGCTCCTATCGATGATCTGGCGGCAGGCCAAGAGCTGTGTCGCCGGGTCCTCAAGGGCCAACAGGGCCCGGGCGTGCCCCATGGAGATGACCCCGTCGGTCAGCCGGTCCTGGATCTCTTGGGGCAGCTTGAGGAGGCGGAGGTAGTTCGCGACCGAGCTCCTGTCCTTGCCGACCTTGTCCGCGAGTTCGTGCTGGGCATAGCCGTGGTCGTCGATGAGCCTCTGGTAAGCCTGGGCGATCTCCAGGGCGTTCAGCTCCTCGCGGTGGATGTTCTCGATGAGCGAGACCTCGAGCTGCTTGTCCTTGGGAACATTCCGGATGAGGACCGGAATCTTTCTCAGACCGGCCCGCTGGGCGGCCCTCCACCTCCGCTCTCCGACGATGATCCTGTAGTGGTCGGCTTCAGGAGCCACGATGACCGGCTGCACGATACCCGTCTCCTTGATCGATTGGGCTAATTCGTCAATCCTTTGGTCGTCGAACTTCAGCCGCGGTTGAAAGGGGTTCGGCTTGACCTCCTCAAGGTCCAGCTCGGCAAACCTCTCGTCTTTTAAGATGCTTAACTCGTCCGGGATGAATGCGCCCAATCCTTTTCCCAGGGCTTTTTTGCTCATCGGCGAATGATCTCCTCGGCAAGATTGATATAGGCCTCGGCCCCCTTGGACTTGATGTCGTAGAGGACGATGGGCTTTCCGAAGCTCGGCGCCTCGGCCAATCGGACATTGCGCGGGATGACGGTTTCGAAGAGGATGTTTTTCAAGGAGTTACGGATCTCCGCGGCGACCTGCTTGGAGAGGTTGGTCCTCTCGTCGAACATGGTCAGGAGGATGCCCTCGATGGACAGTCTGGGATTGAAATAAGTCCGGACGGTCTCCAGGGTCTGGAACAGGTCAGGAATTCCTTCCATACAGAAAAACTCCGTCTGGACGGGAATTACGAGAGAATCGGCCGCGGCCAGGGCGTTGATCGTCAGGAATCCAAGGGACGGCGGGCAGTCTATGATGATGAAATTGAAGAACCTTCTTGCTTTCTCGACCGCGTCGACCAAACGCCTCTCTCTGTTCTCGAGCCCATAAAGCTCGGCTTCGACCCCGGAGAGCTCGGGCGAACAGGGGCAGATATAGAAATTCTCGATCTCGGTCCCCACGATGCAATCCATGAGATCCCTGCCGTTCATCATGGCTTGGTAAATTCCTTTTCCGGCTTCCTTAGGCTGGGCCAGCCCCAACGTCGACATGCCTTGGGGATCGAAATCGATGAGGAGCGTCCTCCTGTTCTTGAGAGCCAGGCAGGAGGAAAGATTGATAGCGGTCGTCGTCTTCCCGACGCCGCCCTTCTGGTTGGCTACGGCAATGATCTTATTCATCGTCCGTTTCTGTTTCACGTGAAACGGGAGAACTTGATGAGCCTCTTTTCCTCTGGATCTCGAGATGAAGGCCGATATTCTGCACGGCCGCCGGGGTCATTCCGGGTATCTTCCTGGCTTCGCCCAGAGTTGCCGGCCTCTTTTTTCCTAACTTCTCCACGGCCTCTCTGCTCAATCCCGAGACCTCTCGAAAGTCGAGTTCCTTGGGTATTCTCAACGAATCGGTCCGCACCGCCTTGGCGATCTCTCTTTCCTGCTTTTTAATATAGCCCTCATATTTTGTTTCTGATTCGATGTGCCTCGACTCCTCAGCGCCCAGTGCGACCGGGAATTTCCCATATTCTAGCACATCTTTCAGCTCGATTTCAGGTTTTTTCAAATATTCGAAGAGAGTAACACTATCCCCCGATTCGGTCCTCAGTTTGTTCTTTTTCAAGAAAGATATCGCTCCCTCGATCCGCTCCTTTTTCCCCAGATATTCTAGCCAAAGGCTCTCAGGGATGAGTCCCAGCTCCCGGCCGTATTTCATCAGCCTGCGGTCGGCGTTGTCGATCCTCAGCGACAGCCTGAATTCCGCCCTGGACGTGAACAGCCGATAGGGTTCCTCGACCCCGGTCGAGACGAGGTCGTCGATGAGAACGCCTATATAGGCTTCGTCCCGCCTCAGGATGAATGGGGCTTTTTTCTTGAGAGCCAGAGCGGCGTTGATCCCGGCCATCAGCCCCTGGGCGGCCGCCTCTTCATATCCGGAGGTCCCGTTGATCTGGCCGGCCAAGTAAAGCCGCCGGATCTTCCGTGTCTCGAGTGTCGTCATGATCTCGGTGGGGGAGACCGCGTCGTATTCAATGCCGTAGGCCGGCCTCAGGATCTTGGCCCTATCCAAGCCCGGGATGGTATCTAGGATCTCCTGTTGGACATCATAGGGCAGGCTCGATGACAGGCCGTTGATATAGGTCTCGGTCGTTTCGATGCCCTCCGGCTCCAGAAAGAACTGATGGCGGGCCCGATGGGGGAACTTGACCACCTTGTCCTCGATCGAAGGGCAATAGCGAGGCCCGATGCCTTTGATCTTCCCCCCATATAGCGGGGATTTATCGAGGTTTCGGCGAATCGCCGCGTGGGTGTCGGGGTTGGTGTAGCCCAGATAGCATAGGACCTTGTTCTCGAGGCGGCCGCGCGTTCTATAAGAAAAGGGGACGGGTTCGTCATCTCCGGGCTGGGGCATAAATGAGGCCCAGTCGATCGTTCCCTTGTCGAGGCGCATGGGCGTTCCCGTCTTCAGGCGGAGGACCTTCAGATCGAGCTCTCTGAGCTGTTCCGCCAGATCCACGGACGGCGGTTCGTTGGCCCTCCCGGCCGAATAGCTTTGGAGCCCGATGTGGATCGTCCCGTTGAGGAAAGTCCCCGGGGTCAGGATGACCGCTTTTGCCCGGATGACGGTTCCATCCAGGGTCTTGATGCCCCTGGTTGTTCCTCTCGTTATGACCACCTCGGCGACGATTCCTTGGAAAATGGTCAGGCTCGGCATCCGCTCGAGCCTGTGCTTCATCGCCAACCGGTAGGCCTCCTTGTCGCACTGGGCCCGGGGCGCCTGGACCGCACCGCCGCGGCTCTTGTTCAGGAGCTTGAACTGGATGCCCGTTTCGTCGGCCAGGATGCCCATCAATCCGCCGAGCGCGTCGATCTCCCGGACGAGATGACCCTTAGCAAGGCCGCCGATGGCCGGGTTGCAGGACATCTGGGCAATCGTCTCCAGATTGATGGTAACCAAGCACGTCCGGAGCCCCATGGCGCTGGCCGCGGCGGCGGCCTCACAGCCGGCGTGCCCGGCCCCGACCACGATGACATCGAAATCGCTGCCCTGGGCCATCCGGACTTCCTATTTCCCGACGCAAAAGCGGCCGAAAACGTCGTTCAGGACCTCTTCTGCCCGCACTTCCCCTGTCAACTCGCCGATGAGCCGAATGGCGCCGCGCACCTCTTCGGCATAGATCTCCTCAGAATGCCGTTTTACCAGGAGCGCTTCGGCCTTGCGGAGGCTCTCCAGAATTCCTTGGAGCCGGTCCTTTTGCCGGGAATGCAGGATAATTTCCTCCTCTTTTTCCGGCCTCGGCGCGAAAAAGACGCGGATCTCCCGGCGCAGCTTATCGATGCCCCGTCCCTTTAGGGCCGAGACCTCGACGATCGGCCTTCTGCCGGCCAGTTCCCGGACCCTTCGCAAGCCTATCTTCCTCGGGAGATCGGTCTTATTTAGCACCAGAAGGATCTTCTTCCCGTATTTTCGTATCAGTCGCCCGTCCTCTTCGCTGTC
>Ga0316628_100004118_pt1 | contig 11341 bp, 25 predicted proteins | sample OWC_Aug_M2_C1_D5_FD_207648 | JGI IMG/M metagenome (GOLD analysis project Ga0316628, IMG submission 207648) | Wetland soil microbial communities from Old Woman Creek delta, Ohio, United States - OWC_Aug_M2_C1_D5_C | ecosystem: Environmental > Terrestrial > Soil > Wetlands | place: USA: Ohio... | reverse complement strand
CACACGAACGATCCAAGAGTTCACCCCGGAAATCGTCTACGAGAGAACCGGCGATCCGGTCGCCTACGCGGTAATGCTCGTGCAGATCAGCAGATGTCCAGCCTGCAATACTCCGATGGTCGTAGGGCAACCATTGATGCGGCAGCCATTCCCGTACTGGAACGTGATCGACTTCGATGCGCAACGCAAGCGTGCAGGATGGCACCTCGTCTCCAGCGCAAGAATTGGCGAAAACCTGATATGTGACGTGTGCGAGAAGGACGGCAAAGCATTGGTCGTCTGCGCAATCTGCAAGCACGCCTGTCCGAGTTCCGAGATACAGGAATCCTTCGGTGTGCACAATCAAGATCATCTATGCGTCGGCTGCTATGCAACGATTCCGGCGAAGCAGTGGCAAGACGCAGTTGATAAGCTCGAGCGGGAGCACGAGTTCGACCACGAGTGATACGTAGGAGTGTGCCATGATTGACACGAAAGAGCGAAAACGAATCCGAGAACGCGCTGATGCGCTGGAAGTGCTCGAGCTACTTGAGCGCACGGTGCGGGATGGGAAACCAACTCGCCGGTACTGGCGCTTGGCGTTCTTCAATGGGAACGACATCACCGCAACAATTCGAAGCAACGACCAGAAGGGAGAACCCGAGAGCGCATCGCTCGAAATGCTGACGTGCTTTTTGGACCAACATATTGCGCAGGCTGTTCAGGCCGCAATGGAGGAGCTGTCCGAGTTCATCCGTCACGAGATCGAATACCACAAGACGGAAGCGCATCCGCTGTCGTGGACCGTTCGGCCCGAGCGCAAGATGCCGGACCTTCAAAACATGGACCGGGTATGGGCAGAGGACGAGTGCACCACGCACGAGCTAGACCACAAAACACTCCCCATGGCATTCGAGCGACTCTTCGGGCGCCCGTTCGTGATCGAGGACGCATTGCTCACAGAAGAGCATGGCGATGCCGACTACCGCCTGATGCCTGGTGGCATCGTTGCGATCTCGTCTTCTCCGGACGCAACTGAGATCTATGTACCCAGGGATAAAGAAGGCTCGCCGTGATGGACACCAAGCCTCACGGTGACCCGCTGGCCAATGCGTTCAGGCGCATTCCGGAGACCGACGTCGTGCAGTTGATGCATGAACTCGTGACGGCCGTCGACGCGATGGCGTGGCCGGATCCAAACAATACCGGTTGGATCTGCGCCGCCATGGATCGGTTGGCCAATGCCCGCAACAAGGCCAGCGATTGGCTGATGGCGCATGAGCACGAACAGCCGTGTCCGCATCATAGCAAGCCTGTCGACCAATACACGACCGAAGAATTGCAGGCGGAACTCCAAGAGCGGCGAGATAGGACAGAAGAACAGCATGCAGAACTCCAGAAGCGGCGAACAAGGTTGTACGATCGGTTGTTCAAATGCGGACTACGGAAAGAGCAAGCGCCATGATCTCGGTAACGATCACTGGCGCGGACGATGCGGTCGACCCGCGTGACATGGTGGAGCTGTCCGCCGAGTTCCCGTTCCTAGAGTGGGGCATCCTGCTGTCGACGAAACGGATGGGGACGCCGAGATACCCCACGGTATCGCCAGAATGGGCCAGCCGAATGCTCGAACTAGCCTCGGAATGCCTATTCTCTGCGCACTTGTGCGGCGATTTTGCTCGTAGGACAGCCTACTGCCTGTTGCCATCATGGCTTCCGGCCATCTTTGGGCGCTGCCAGATCAACGGCTACGATAGCAGTTATTGTAATGGCGTTACGGATCTATCGCTCGACTACCCGATCGAGTTCATCCTGCAATGCCGCTCGGTCGATGATCTGCAACCGCTTGCCACCCAGAGCATCATGATGGGCAGGGCCAGTGTCCTCTTCGACCCATCTGGCGGGCGTGGGATTGAATCGTGTTGCTGGCCCGTCGCGCCCCTCAACACGAAGATCGGGTTTGCGGGCGGCATCGGACCGGACAACGTCGAGATGGCCATCAGTGGGATCATTGCGTCCAACCAGTGGTTGCAATCATTCTGGATCGACATGGAGTCCGGAGTGCGGACGGACGACCGCCTTGACTTCGACAAGGTCACGGACGTGTTGCGCAAGGTAGAGGCGATCAACGGGAGAATGGCGGGACGAGACAAGGAGCAAAGCACATGAGTACAACCCTACGAGCAACCTGCTACCAACTGGATGCGGCCGGGAAACGACCGTTTGCCAGGTTCGAGACTGATGTCGGTAGAGTCCGGATCTTCGCGACACTCGAGCAGCTGCGTTCGATTCCATGGCGTACACCGATCTACATTGAAGTCGATGGCGCAACGCTGATCGGGTTCAAGGCCCCGCCGCCGGATCTTCCATGATGCGCCCCGCCACATGCTGGCCCGTGCCTCGCCTCGGCGGCATGGCCGACGTTGAGACAGACCCAGTCGACATCATGCCCGTGGTCGACATGTCGACACATCCGAAGGTCTACTGTTGCCGCTGGTTCATCACCTACGATGTGTTCTGCACGCTGGCCGATTTACCGCCCGGGGAGCAGCGGGCGAGGCTGAAGCTACTGGACGTGCCGAGAGACAACCCGAAAGCGAGGAGAGGATGAGCGACACGGACCGGCTCGTTGAGATCATCGACGGACTCCGCACCGCTGCATACTTTGGCCTCGGGTGGGCGGTCTACCAAACAATCAAGGTTCGCCCTGACGTCTGGGACGCATTGCGGCCCATGATGCCCGTGAAAGAGATCCTGGCGGGCCGGCTGTGCAACTGCGCGGCGGTCGTGGCTGGCGTGACCAGCATTGATGTCAGCCATACCCTGACCGAACCGTGGGTCTCCCGATGAGGCCCACCACCCGCCGCCGCGACTCGGTCCCTCGTTTCTACGACAGACCGAGCGCATCTGCAATGGAGGAATGGCGCTACCTTGAAGCGTACGTGCGCGCAGGCGGCGAGCTTGGCGCTCCTGCGGCGCCAGACTTCATCGACGATGCGTTCCTTTGGGAAGAGGAACCGCCAGGAATTGAGGGCCCGCGGTGCAGGTCGTTGAACCCAACGACTCGCGACCGATGTGACTTGCGAACTGGCCATGAGCAAGACATCTGGTCGCCGCACGTATCGCACTGGGCCGGCGGAGATTTGACGTGGCTTAGCAAGAAGCAGGAAGCCGCACAGGCTCTCTACCATGCAAAGAGGTGGCCGTGATGCCTCGCTACATGACCGCCGCCGAGGTTGCGGCAGAGCTTCACGTTGGCCGCAGCAAGGCGTACTCGCTCACACGCAAATTGGGCGGCATTGACGTTGACGGATGTCTACGACTTTCGCGCCGAAGATTTGAACAATTTCTTGCGGAGAAAGAACAATGCGCAAACGCGGTGACGTCTATCGACGAGGCGGAATTTGGTGGGCGTACATCCGGGTCGGCCCGGGGCAGTATCGACGGCAGTCCACGGGATGCCGAACCAAGGAAGCGGCCCGGCTCGAGAAGGCTCGACGAGAGCAACAGTACGCAGATCCGGCCCATCACGCCACGCACTCGGCCACGCTCGCCAGCGCCCTTGAGCGGCTCCTAGACGACCGCCGGATGCGAGGTCGCGCGGTCGGCACACTCGATATGTACGGGACCGCGGCGCGTCATCTGCTGCGCGTCCTTGGCCGGACAGCACGGCTGGCTGACGTCACGGCAGGGGCGGTCGACCGCTACACCGCGGCGCGTCTCGCGGAGGGCGCGTCGCGGCACACGATCGCGAAAGAACTCGTGACGCTCCGCGGGGCACTCCGGGGAGCCAAGCGCAGGGGCGAGTACCGAGCGGACCTGGACGAGATCATGCCGCAGTGGTCGCCTGCCTACCAGCCGCGGAAGCAGTGGCTTACACCGAGCCAAGTGGCAGCACTTCTAGATCAGCTATCCAAGCGTGGAGAGTGTCCCCGGCCACCAATCGGCCTGCTTTGCCGGTGAACGGCAAGAGAAGCGAGGGCTGAAATGATCGTCACCGAGATACGCTGCGATAAGTGCCAGATAGTAGGCATTTCGCGGGCTTCTGCGTTCGCGCACATGCTACGCCAAGAACTCAAAGCGCAACGCTGGAAGGTCGCGATGGTGGGTGGAAAGGACTTCTGCCCCAAGTGCAAGCCCCGGAGAAAGCCTCGGAGGCGCTCACGGACGACGATCACGTTGGTAAACAGCGAGAGAAAAACGGAGCGAGGTTAACAGATGGTCCCGTACTACGAGCATGGAGGGATCACGATCTACCACGGCGATTGCCGGGAGATTCTGCCGGTGATTGGCAAGGCCGATCATGTCATATGCGATCCGCCCTACGATGCCAAAACACACAAGGGTGCCAGATACGGCTTTCGCCACACGTCCAGTGAGATCAGCTTCGACCCCATTGATCCATTAGCTGTTGCGCCGATGCTAATCGCCGCCAGTTCGGCATGGGTCGTGGCGTTCTGCTCGTTGGAGATGTTCGGCGCATATCGAGATGCATCAGGTGAGCATTGGGTGCGGGCCGGGTTTTGGCGCAGGACTAACGGAGTGCCACAGTTCACGGGCGACAGGCCAGGCCAACCAGGAGAGGGAATCGCGATCATGCACGCGGGCGGTAAGAAGTCGTGGAACGGACACGGGCGCCATGGGTTTTGGGAGTGCCCCATTGTGTCGGGTGGGCCGCACCCAACTACTAAGCCGCTTGCGCTGATGTGCTCGCTCGTGTCGGACTTCACGCTGCCGGGGCAGACCGTAATTGACCCATTCATGGGCAGCGGCACCACCCTCCGCGCAGCCAAAGACCTCGGCCGCCGCGCCATCGGGATCGAAATCGAAGAGAAGTATTGCGAGATCGCGGCAAAGCGCATGGCGCAGGAAACACTTTTCGGAATCGGAGGATGACATGGGCGAAGAAGCATTCGACGAGGTAATCATCCCCTGCGAGGATGGCATGGTCCTACACGTCACGGGTGGCTACGGTCGCGAGGAGGTCTGCCTGGGCATCGGCAGGCCGACCGAGGATGACCGGAAAGCGGGCTGTGCCGGTATGCCTGCGCTGGTTGTCCTGCTCGACAGGGAGGCCCGCACGGAGCTCCGCAAGGCCCTGCGGTCGATGATGCGAGGTGGGCTATGAAATGCGAAGCCTGCGGGAAAGATGGCACGCTCGACATCCGGGCAACGTTGATTCGGTGTTCCTTCTGCGATGCCGAATGGGGCCGTGTCAACGGCTTCTGGGTCGAGTCGAAGCCGCCCCGGTGCATGGAGTGCGGAGGCGACGGTAGGACCGTCGAGGCCGAGCCGAAGATGTGCCCGTCCTGTGCAGGCACGGGTAGGGAGGTGGGAGTCAAGGGGGGAATTGAGCCGTCTTCCCCCCTCCCCGGAGCCGATGTTCCCCCCTCACCGGGGTCTGTATGCGGAACGGACGCGCTCTGTACGCCGCCTGTATCTGCCGGCGGGATGACCTGCCCCGACTGCGATGGGCGCGGGTATCCGATGGGCAGAAGTGCGGACAAGTGCGGCTTCTGTGTAGGTACGGGCCATGTCCTCAGAGATCACCAATGATGCGTGTACGTGCAGAGGGGCGAATGCCGTCGGGCCGCCGTTGTGGCGTTCGTGGTCGCCACGGGGGCCCGAAAGGGCGAGGCGTTTCGGGCAGAGTGGCAGGACGTCATCGGGACGCGGGTACATCTCCGGGGAACCAAGACGGAGGCGGCTAACCGGATCGTGCCGGTCGTGCACCCAGAATGCCTTCGGTTCCTACAGATCGCCATCGCGGGTGCGCGAACACAGGGGCTGCTGTTCGACCGGTGGCGCGCTGCTCACCGGGACCTTGAGCGAGCTTGCCGGCGTGCCGGCATCCCTCGGGTGAGCTGGAATGATCTACGCCGCACGTTCGGCAGCTGGCTCAAGCAGGCGGGGGTGCCGCTCGACGATATCGCGGACCTCCTCGGCCACACCAGCACCACGATGGCGCGACGCGTCTACGGCCAGGATACCCCGCAGGCGCTCGAGCAGCGCGTCCGGAAAAGCTTGGGTACAACTACGTCACAGCGGAAGCGTCCCAAGGCCCGCGTCCGCGCCAAAAAAAGCACCAAGAAGTGAATGGATCCCGGACTACGAATCCGATCCACCGGCCACGGCACTGGGCCGATCTGTTGCTTTTCTCGAGAGACTGGACCATCGGGGCCGCGGAAAACCGTCCACCGAGTCCACGGTTCGCGCACCGTACCGTACAACTACGTCACACCGCCAGCGTGTCGCGCAGGCGGACACAGCGGGGACCCGAGCTACCACCACGACACACCTGAACATCCGTTCGAAAATCTGCGGCACCCACATCGTTTTGGGCTTGAGCGGGACGTCCCGCTGACGTATTGTATAGGTGAGAGGAGCGAGAACAATGGCAACCATCAAATTGACCAGTGCAGCGCAGGCGAACGTGGATGAGTCGGGATGTGACCCCGATGCCGACGTGAATGCAATCCGAGCAGGGAAGCTCACTCGTGGAAGTCTTCTGGTGCACTGTCTGGACGGAGCAGACGTGGATCGCATACATGGATGGCACGACTACGTGGATGCCGTATGTGCAGCAGCTGTTTCCGAGGTGACGACGAAGTCGTTCTACGACAACAGTTTGAAAGATGAGTATGCGCATGAGCACGTCCGCGCCGCGCGCGCGGCGGGCAGGGCGTGGGCCGAGCGCGAATACGAGGCCTCGGAAGGTGCATCCCGCACCGATCCTATCGCATGGTATCCGACCGACGCAGACGCGAGGCCGCTAGTGTCGTTCCCGCCTGATTCGGTGGTCGAGGACCAGGCGGAACGCGAGCACGAGCTCGCGGCCATCTGCAACGCAGCGGCGCGCAAGCGCTGGGAAGAATTATGCGGGTGATCGCCCTCTCGGTCTGCCCCGGTGCGACGGGCGCAGGACGAGGTGACGACGGTGAGAAAAGAAATGCGACGTATTCTGAGTGGTGCTTATGGTTCCCCGTCAAAACTTCGTTTCTCCCTCATGTGGGAGGACGGGACGAAGACCACGTCGGACCCCGGGGGAGTCCAGATGGCGCGGGATGGGAACTTCGACCCAATTGTGTCCCTCCCTGGACACGCCCCGTTCACTGCCGCAGAGGCGGCATTGATCGTGGGAGCATCCGGAGCTCCCGTCGACAGGCAGCGCGCAAGAGACGCGCTAAGGAGATAGTCATGTATCGATACGCACTTTTGGACCCACGTCCGACCCCCGCCGCGCAAGCGGCGAATGACGCCGTGTTTGCGGACGCAGACTCTTTTCTCGATGCTCCGCGGAACGGAGAGTATGCGCGAGTCCGCGTCCCCGAGGTCATCGGAATCGAGGTAACGGTTCCAGCGCTTGCTGCGCGCTGCGCAGTCAATCTCGACCCACAACACGGGTCAGGACCGCACGTTGCTGCGTGTAGAGACCTTGCCGCGATTGACCTCGCATTATCGTGCACGTTGCCGCTGGACGGGTCGACACTCGCCACCATCCGCCCCGACCTCGACAGCGTCGGGGCCATGGCAATACTTGAGCTCCGACGCTCAGGTCGACTCCGCTACGCTGATCGTAGCGACCTTCCCGGAGTCACTAGCGGGTGGGAGGTCGACGGAACCGAATGCGGTATTGCGGATCGCATCCGCGCGGTCTCGCGCGCCGACCGCTTCGCGCGCGGTCCGTGGCCTGGTCCACGATCGCTCCCTTCACGAGCGGATCGATGGCCCGCCGTGCAAGCAGGTGCGAGCGATACGCGAGAGCTGGCCGCTATCGCTGCATGCGTGGCGGATAGCGGGAAGGGGTCGCTGCCAATGGCCGATCGCGTAGCGATCATGGCCCTTTGGTTACAGCATGGGGAGGGGGAGATCCCAGATCTGGAACGATATAGGGCCCGCGTGGAGCGCGAGCGCGACGAGATGATCGCTGCGCTCGAAGAGGAAATGATCGATGTGCGGTTGCGAGACCGCATCGAAACGCGGTCAGACGGTAGTGAGCACCTCCTGTCACCGGACGATGGCGTCTGGCAGGACGTGTTCGACGTGACGCGCTTCCGTATTCCGATTGCTGTCGTGACGACGGAGCATCGTGCGGCCACGATGCTGGGGTACTGCTTGGCCCCAGTCGTGGTCGCGGAGAATCCGCGGTTCAGACTCGGAGACGGGCCCGAGCACCGCAAGGTCACGATCTGCGCCTGGGATGTTGCGTATTGCGACATCCGCGCCGCACTCGCTGAACTTGCAGCCATCGAGCCCGGATGGGGCGGCTCTTTGACAATCGGGGGGTCACCTCAGGGAGTCTCGTCACATCTGCCAATCGAGACGATCGTGAGGATCGTAGCGAGACATTTGCATGCCACCCCGTGACCGCCGGACCGACCAGCACCGCGAGGCGCTGGGGTACGGGAGGCTATCGCTTCGGCCCAGGCTCGACACGCTCGAGCGGTTCCGCGAACTGTGCGCAGAGAGCGGATACACGCCCACAGAGATGTTTGACGCCCTCGTCAACGCAGATTGGGACACCCTCCCCAGGAGCAAGAAGCGCTGTAGGTGAGGCTCCTACGAAAAATGAGCACCCACATCATTTGACGACGGAGCATCGTGCGGCCACGATGCTGGGGTACTGCTTGGCCCCAGTCGTGGTCGCGGAGAATCCGCGGTTCAGACTCGGAGACGGGCCCGAGCTTCGAGTGGGGGAGCGCCGGGCACCCGTGGATGTAGCTACGCCCCCTCGGCCTGCCCCGGTGCGACGGGAGCAAGGCGAGGCGACGAACCTCACAACGGCGAAGAGATTCTGCAATGAGTATCAAATTCGACACGACCCACCGACATATCAACCCGCGCCACCACTCTGAACTCAGAGCGGCAACGAACAGGCTTCGGGAGGCCAACCACGGACTCAAGCGCTTCCTTTCGACTCACGAGCTGCACGCTCCCGACCCCGCGCTCGAGTGCGCCGCCAAGGCCATCGGGGATGCTAGGCGGACGATCTCGGGGTCGGTCTCCAGCGAGGGGCTCGACCGACTGGCGCGAGACGTGTTCGAACCAGTGGAGACATCACGATGAAGCCGCTTGTGCTGTATCACGATGACGTAGACGGATTCACGGCCGCGTGGGTCTGCTGGCGCGCATTCGATCACGAGATCGAGGCCGTCGCGGTCAACTACGGGCAACCTCCGCCCGACGTGGCGGGGCGTGATGTCCTGATCGTGGATTTCTCGTATCCTCGAGCGACGCTGCTCGACATGAAGGCCAAGGCCGCGTCGCTGCGGGTGTTCGATCATCATAAATCGGCTCAGCAAGACCTAGCGGGGCTCGACTTCTGCGTGTTCGACATGGACCGCTCGGGCGCCCAGCTGGCATGGGATGAGTTGATGGGAGGCGAGTGCCCGACTCAACGTCCTGCGCTCGTGGACTACGTCGGCGATCGCGACCTGTGGCGCTTCAAGCTCCCGTTCTCGAGAGAGATCAATGCCTGGATTCACTGCCGTCCTCAGACATTTGGGGGCTGGTCTGTGTTGGCGCACGACATCGAGCACGACCACGATAACATCGTCATAGCTGGCCGAGGCGCTGTTGCCAACATCGAGGCCTACGTCACCGCGATGAAGCGCAACGCTCGCGTGGTCGAGTTCTGCGGATACCGCGTGCCAGTCGTCAACGCGCCTGGGCCGAACGCATCGGAGTTGCTCGGGTCGCTGGCCGAGGACGGCTACCCGTTCGCCGTGGGGTACAGCCAGCGAGCCGATGGCCGATGGCAATACTCGCTTCGGTCGCGTGGTGAATTCGATGTTGCCGAACTCGCGAAACGGTTCGGTGGCGGAGGTCACAAGAACGCCGCTGGATTCGAGGCAGGGTGCCCCGTAGATACGCTCAAACTTGATGGCAGTCTTGCGGTATGGGAGCAGTGAGGCAATCATGGGATGCAACATCAGACAGACAGCTGGCAAGTTTCGGATCTCGGCTGCAAACCAACCAGCAGCCTACCGTGCCGCCATGGCGATGCCGGACAAGGAATACACTCAGGTCTGTTCAGGGTGGAAAAATCGCAATGGGCTGCGCGACATCTACTCTGTCTTGGAGCACTGGGGATACGCTCCGACTCTTGACAAGCCTAGTGGCTACATTGTGGCGCTGCAGCTTGAGGCCGAGAGGCTCGGTGACGAGGTCGAGTTGTTCAAGGCCATCGCGCCGTACGTGGACGCGGGCTCGTATATCGAGATCCTGGCGCCTAGCTACAACGAGATGTGGCGCTGGGTCTTCGACGGCAAGACCTGCCGCGAGGTCAGGCCGAAGATCGTGTGGCCAGAATGAGCAACGCTCGCCGCTCTCAGCTGAGCTACGCCGTTCCGCACGGGGGGGGAGCTGTTCCACTTCTTCCCATCAGCAGTGCAGATGCGGATGTGTACCGACGGCCCATACCGAAAAGTGCGCATCGTGGCCGACGAGACAGGTGATTACTTCACTTGGCATGACTACGAGAACGACAAGTTCAACTTCACTCACCCGATTCGAGCTGGTGTGGACATCTGCTTCCTGTACGGCAGCCGAGCTGAGGAGGACAGGGGGCGAGGCAAGCTCATCCGTTGTCGGATAGAGGACTTGGGAGAAGCTGATCCTAACGAGAAATGCGTGATCGAGGAATTAATATGAGCAAGAACAACAAGAAACGCAATCGCGCGGCCACGACGGCGGGGCAGATGGCGACCAGGCCCAGGGCCGTCAGGGCCCGCCGGACGTCGACCCGAATACCCGCTGGCTTGTCGCCCGCCACCACGTTGGGCACGAGCGTGAGGCCCTGCAGTAGGCGGACGAGATGCTCGTGACGGGCGGTGATGGACATGGCCTACACGTGGGACCTTGCCCCACGAAAACGAATCACAGTCGTCACTTTTCTCTTCAGGTGGGCGCCCACGTTCCGTATTATTTGGGTGAGGGAGCGAGACAACAATGAAGCGATTCACAACTTTCGACAAGTGGCTCAACTCAGCAACCATCACCGAGTTGCGCGATGGCGTGGCCGAACTCAAAAGGGCGATGTTTTATCACCCTGAAATGAGTCCTCTCTATGAGACTCGGCTCACGCGCATCCTAATGCGGCTGACGGCGTAAGCTGCCTCCGACACAACCACCAGCCCGCTCGTCGCGGGCTGGCGGCGTTAGATGGGCCAGATGAAAGACTTGAATGCATTAGCGCAGAAAGTGCGCGAACTGTCTCGGAAATGCTCTATCACGAGAGAGGTCTTGGAGGACATGCGCGACAGGTACGGTCTAACCACACCAGAGTATTGTCGTGTACTCAAGATGGCTACATCCACCGAGTTCCGTGGAGTTATTGGATGGAAATAGAGTTTACTGACCT
>Ga0316628_100004117_pt1 | contig 11343 bp, 7 predicted proteins | sample OWC_Aug_M2_C1_D5_FD_207648 | JGI IMG/M metagenome (GOLD analysis project Ga0316628, IMG submission 207648) | Wetland soil microbial communities from Old Woman Creek delta, Ohio, United States - OWC_Aug_M2_C1_D5_C | ecosystem: Environmental > Terrestrial > Soil > Wetlands | place: USA: Ohio... | reverse complement strand
TGCAGTCATGGCCTGCTATCTGTGCCTTGCCAGAAGTCGGAGAAAGAAGGGTGCAGAGAATGTTTATAGTTGTTGTTTTACCGGCGCCATTGGGTCCAAGAAAACCAAAGATTGTGCCTTCTTCGACTTCGAAGGATATATTATCAACTGCTGTAATGCCATTAAATCTCCTGGTTAGATTCTCAACCTTAATTATCATCTGTTAAGTTTAACACGTAGTTTGCAGTGTCTTCAAAACAGGACTTATCTGCCACGCAGAATTTATTTCAGCAACAAATGCCTATTCATCAAATTTCAGAAACCTTCAAAAGAATTGTGACCTTAGAATTGTGACCTTCCCCCAAACATTTATACCACCTATAATGCTATTCTATTGAACATGAGGGCATGGTATTATAATCACATTTCGTTGGCACCCGGAGCTTGGCAATAAGTCGTTAGTGCAATACTTAAAAGAGAAGTGCAAAATCTCCAAGTAATCGAGTGTATAAACATAATGTTAGAAAGGAGAATGACATGAAAAACAGATTCATGATTTTTACATTCATTGTGGTCATGCTTGTGTCTTTCAGCGTGAATGCGGCAGAGATGAAGAAAAGCGGTTTTCTCAGCGATTATTCGGGAATGAAACCGGGACCAAAGGACGGCGCTGATTGGGTGTATATTAAGGAAGGGGTCAAATTCGCAATTTATAAGAAGGTCATGGTGGATCAGGTCACTTTCTTTCTGAAGGACGATGCGAAATACAAAGCCATCCAGCCGGAAGACATTAAGGAACTAACCGATGCCTTCAACAATGCAGTGCGGGAGAATATTGGGAAGTATTATGAATTGACCGATCAACCCGCTCCCGATGTTGTCAGGATTCGCATTGCCATAACAGATCTCGTTCCCAGTAAGCCCGGCATGAGCGCTGTGTCAACCGTATTGCCCATAGGTCTTGGAGTAAGCATGGTAAAGAAAGCTGTAACCGGTAAGCACACGGGTGTCGGGGAAACGAGCATGGAGATGGAGGCCCTCGATTCCCTGTCGAATGAGAGGATTGCTGCCGCCATTGACGAGTATTCCGGGGGAAAGCTTTCCGGACTGAAGAAATGGGGATGTGCAGAAGAGGCGTTCAAGTTCTGGACTGAAAAAATACGGATGCGGCTTGATGAGTATCACGGGAAAAAATGAAGGGCTATGTTATCTTGCAGATCTGAGGAAAGGAGGAGATATGAGGTTCCTTAAGTTCAAAGCATTCTTTATGTTTATGGAATTGCATGTATCTCAGCCTGCTAACTCTTATACATTATCTGCTTTGCATCCCATATTTTCTCGCAGTATTCTTTGATTGAGCGGTCAGAGGAAAATTTGCCTATTCGTGCAACGTTGAGAATAGACATGCGCGTCCAGTTTTTGCCGTCGAGAAAAGCCCTGCCAACCTGATCCTGACAATCAATGTATGATTGATAATCCGCGAGGAGCATATAATCATCACAATCGAGGAGCGAGTCTACCAGAGGTTTAAAAAGGTTTTTATCTTCCTTTGAAAAATATCCCGAATTGATCTGGTCAATCACTTCGCGCAGGTTGGGGTTAGACTCATAGTATTCACGGGGTTCGTATCCTCTTGTCTTCATTTCGTAGACCTCACCGGTCGTCAGACCGAAGAGAAAGAAATTTTCCTCCCCCACTTCCTGGCGGATTTCAACATTTGCTCCATCAAGTGTTCCTATGGTGAGAGCACCGTTCATTGAAAACTTCATGTTGCCGGTCCCTGAAGCTTCCTTACCTGCTGTTGAAATTTGTTCCGAGAGATCTGCTGCAGGATAGACGCGGTGTCCGACCTGGACGTTAAAATTTGGAAGGAATACAACCTTTAGACGGCCCCTGACATCAGGGTCATTGTTTACAACCTCTGCCACGGAATTGATGAGCTTGATAATGAGTTTTGCCATGAAGTAGCCGGGGGCGGCTTTTCCGCCGAAAATGAATGCACGCGGAGCTATCTTAATAGCCGGATCACGCTTGATGCGGTTATAGAGCGTGATGATATGAAACACTTTCAAGTGCTGCCGCTTATATTCATGTATGCGTTTGACCTGTATATCGAACATGGAGTCAGGGTCGATGACTGTGCCGGTGCGCTCCTTTATGATCGCTGCAAGTTCTGATTTATTATTCCGCTTCACAAGCTGCCATTTATTACAAAATTGCGCATCATCGGCGAGGGGTTCAAGTCCTCCGAGGTCTTCAAGGTGTTTAACCCAACGTTCTCCTATTTTCTCAGTAATGATGGAAACAAGCCCAGGATTACTGAGCACAACCCATCGCCTCGGTGTCACCCCGTTCGTGACGTTGTAAAACTTCTCCGGCCATAACTCGTAGAAATCACGCAGCACGTCTCTCTTAAGAAGATCAGAGTGAAGCTCAGCAACTCCGTTGACTGCGTGGCAGCCAACAGTTGCGAGGTGAGCCATCCTCACATATCCACACTTAGTCTCATCAATAATAGAAAGCCGGGCTGCTTTGTCATTATTACCTGGATACCTGAGCCTAACCTCATCAAGGAAGCGCCGGTTGATCTCATAGATGATCTCGAGATGTCTTGGGAGAATCGACTTGAAGAGATTAAGAGGCCATTTCTCGAGTGCCTCCGGTAAAAGGGTGTGGTTGGTATATCCGAAGGCTTCCTGTGTGATCCGCCAGGCCTTGTCCCAATCTATATTGTGTTCATCTACCAGCAGCCTCATTAGTTCGGCAACGGCGATAGAAGGGTGGGTGTCATTCAGTTGCACGGAAAACCTTTCATTAATATTGTCAACACGGCTGCCCAGAAGACCGGTCATATGGATCATATCCTTGAGGGAACAGGAAACAAAAAAGTATTGTTGAGCTAGACGGAGTTTCTTGCCGATCTCCGGTTCGTCGCTGGGGTAGAGAACTTTTGATATAGTCTCCGAAAAGACTTTTTCGCTGACAGCCGCGTAGTAGTCACCCACATTAAACTGCGGGAAGTTGAAAGACTCGATCGCTTCGGCCTTCCAGAGACGGAGGGTATTGCAAATCTTACTCCTATAACCCAAAACCGGGGTGTCGCAGGGCACGCCTTTAATCACCGTAGCAGGGATCCATCGCACACGGTAACGCCCATGCTCGTCATAGTAAGGTTCTGTATAACCGCCGAGATTTACACTCTGGCTTAGTTCAGGGTGGGCTATTTCCCAGGGATTTCCCAAACCGAGCCATTTATCGGTGATTTCGACCTGCCAGCCGTCTCGAATCTCCTGGTCAAATATGCCGAACTCGTAACGTATCCCGTATCCTATAGCGGGGACATGAAGGGTTGATAGAGAATCCATAAAACAGGACGCCAGCCTTCCGAGCCCCCCGTTTCCGAGACCCGGCTCTTCTTCCTGACCGAGCAGCTCTTCCAGATCATATCCGAGACCACTGAGGGCTTTGCGCGCCTCATCGTAAATCCCGAGGTTGATCAGATTGTTCCCGAGATGAGGTCCCGGAAGAAACTCAGCGGAAAGATAGGAGACAAATTTGATATGCATATCCTGCCCGACTTGCTCCAAATCCTGTAAATCCCTAATCCATATTGAGAGGATTCTATCACGCACTGCATAGGCGAGAGCCATGTAAAGGTCATTCTTTGTTGCCAGAGACTGTATTCTACCTTGGATGAAGTAAAGACTATCAAGAAACGACTGTGCGATTGCTTCATGGCTGAGTGCGGTGCGAATGTTCTCATGCCCTGAGTGCCGTCGTTTTCTCGTTGTTCTGTTATTCATATGACGCTTCAGTCTGGGGGAATTATCTTCTTCTAATACGACTCATCCTTATCATCTGGTCATTCCAACATTTGATACAGATGAGACTATTATTCCACAAATATTCCGATTACACAATTCTTGCAAAAAAAGCCAAAATCTTTTTTAAATTCCTTTCTTGACAACATATCTGAGTCCCATATATAGTCCAATTGAATTCGGGTATTAAGAGAGTTCCTTGATATGAAAAATATGAATTTTCGAAAAGGTGCGCTCAGAAGTGTACTCGACACAATCAAGGGTAGTTGCCTTTTTCTTCTGCTGTCCCTGTTGTTGTTCCTATTCGCGTATCCCTATGGAAAAGTGCGCCCTTTGCTTATCCTCAGTCTCAACGGACTGACGTTCATAGCAGGAATCTATGCAGTCAGCACAATAAGGAGACATGTCGTCATAGCCGCTGTGATCAGTGCCCTTCAGGTGCTATCGGCAGCTATACATCTTAAGACCGGGTCAATATTATCAGATGTTACAGCTGCTGCTCTTATTGCAATATTCTATATTTATGTATTGGTTATGGTGCTTGCATATGTAATAAAAGGTACAGAGGCAACAAGGGACAAAATAATCGGTGCGGTCAGTATATACCTCCTGATAGGTTTCACCTGGGCAAGCTTCTACTACATGGTTTTTTCCCTTCAACCGGAAGCTTTTTTAGTGAGCGAGACGCTCTTGACCCGTATCGGCAAGTCGCAGCCTGACTTTGTCTATTTCAGTTTCATCACACTCCTTACCGTTGGTTACAGTGACGTCAGTCCGATTTCAGGGATCGCACGCTCTCTTGCCATATTGGAAGGGGTCGCGGGGGTGCTTTACATCGGCGTCTTCATTTCGCGTCTGTTAACTCTATATAAACCTCAACCGAAGAAGACGGATTCATCCGAATAGATCCATCCCTCTAATTGTGTACAGATGCTCTTTTACCGGACTTCAAATTCATATCTGCGAGTGCAGAAAAAGATTGAATCGCCGACGATAAAATGCTATCATTTTTTTAATAAAAACAGAAAGCGCTTCAGGAAAGGGGTACCTGCCGATGGAGAAGAAAGGTAAAACAACCCCTTCATGGCATGTTCGACTTCTTTCAGCAGGCATTATCATAATTATAGCAGCGGCCTTTCTCCTTCCGGCATGCAGCGAAAAGAAGGCATCTGCGCCACAACCGCCTGTTGTTATAGTAATGGATGTGATCCAGAGGGATGTGCCTGTTACTTTCGAATATGTTGCACAGACGCAGAGTTCACACCTTGTCAATATTCAGGCGCGGGTAAGCGGCTTCCTCGACAAGCGCATGTACACCGAGGGCGCGTTGGTGAAGGAGGGGCAGGTACTCTTCCAGATGGATGCTAAGCCCTTCCAAGTCCAGCTTGACCAAGCCAAGGCTGCCCTTGCCAGGCAGGAGGCGGCGCTCGAAACGTCGCGCTTAAACCTTGCACGAACTAAGCCGCTGGCCGAACAGAACGCTCTTTCACAGAAGGACCTTGAGGACGCAAAGGGCCGATACGAGTCGGATGCAGCTGCTGTGGAGCAAGCTAAGGCGCAGGTCGAAACAGCGAAGCTGAACTTGTCTTACACTACGATCACATCTCCGGTGACAGGCGTCAGCAGTTCGGCTCTGCAAACAGACGGCACCTACATCAGTGCGCAGAACAGTTTGCTCACTACAGTCGCAGTGCTCTCGCCGATGTGGGTAAACTTCAGCGTCTCCGAGAACGAGATGCAGATCTATCGTGAGCAGATTGCGAAGGGGCTGTTGCGAATTCCAGCGGGGGAAAGATACACCATCGAGGTCATACTCGTTGACGGCTCGGTCTTTCCTTACATGGGGCAAATAACCTTTGCCGAACCATCCTATAATGCACAGACGGGTACCTTCCTCATCCGAGCAAGTGTTAATAATCCAAAGGGCATTCTGCGCCCGAATCAGTATGTCCGGGCGCGTATGAAAGGCGCCATCCGGCCAAGGGCGATTCTGGTGCCTCAGCGAACAGTTCAGCAGGGACCCAAGGGCAATTTTGTCTGGGTAGTGGGCAAGGAGAGCAAAATCGAGCTGCGGCCCGTGGAGGTTGGGGAATGGCATGGAGACGGCTGGTTTATATTCGAGGGACTGAGGAATGGCGATAGAGTGGTGGTAGATGGCGGTCTCACGCTGCAACCCGGCATGTCTGTCTCTATAAAACCGCACGAGGCGAGGCGGGAATCGGAGGCGCCCGGCAATATTACGCAGAAAGCGAACGCGGCAACGGGTGCCAAGTAAAGTCTGTCTGTAATGCAGTTTTTTGCTGTCAGTTTGTCATTCCGGCTTTTGTCGCGGCATCGTCCGGGATCAGGCCGGTAACCCCCTTCAGCCCCCCTTAATCTAAGGGGGTGACAGAGAGGAGTTAAAGAAGGATTCCCGGCTCCCGAAAGCATTCGGGCATTCGGGATCGCTGGAATGACAGCATTCTGATTTCTGAGGGGTGTTTTATAAACAAGCCTCTAAATATAAAGGAGACTTGACGCGTGTTTTCCAGGTTCTTCATTGAGCGGCCGATTTTCGCAACGGTGATCGCGATCATCATCTGCCTTGCGGGACTTGTTTCGATGACTGCCCTTCCGGTCGAACAATATCCAACAATCACACCCGTGCAGGTTACGGTATCTGCAACTTATCCCGGGGCGGATTCTCAGACCCTCGCCGACTCTGTTGCTGCGCCGATCGAGTCCCAGATCAACGGTGTAGACAACATGCTCTACATGTCTTCGACGAGTTCATCAAACGGCCAATTGACACTCACCGTTTACTTTACACTCAACACCGACCCGGACATCGCACAGGTGCAGGTGCAAAACCGGGTCGACCTCGCGCTGCCCCAGCTGCCGGACGCCGTCGTACAGCAAGGCGTTTCTGTGCAAAAAAGAGCCTCGTCCATCATGATGCTTATAGGCATCTTTGCCAAGGACGAGCGCTATAGCAGTAACTATATAGCGAATTATGCCAACATCTATGTCCTCGACTCGATCAAGCGTGTGCCCGGCGCCGGACAAGCCCAGATCATGGGCGTGCCTGATCAGGCTATGCGCATCTGGATGAACCCGGACCGCATGGCATCGCTGGGTATCACTACCAGCGACATCCAGGAAGCCGTTGCGAGCCAAAATGCCCTATATGGTGCGGGCCAGATCGGGCAGCAGCCCACATCAGGGCCTGTTCAACTGACGTTTCCGGTGGTCACGCAGAGACCTTACACTGAACCGTCGCAGTACGAGAACATGATTCTGCGTGCGAACCAGGACGGGAGCGCCATCGTACACCTTAAGGACGTGGCACGCGCCGAGGTAGGCCTGAGGCAATACATAGTCGACAGCAAGTTGAACGGTACCCCGGCTACTTTTATCGCCGTATACCAGCAGCCCGGAGCAAACGGACTCGATGTATCAAAGGCTGTACGCAAGACACTTGAAGAGATGAAGCCCAGCTTTCCCAGTGGACTCGACTACGTGGTGTCTCTCGACACAAATGACTTTGTACGCATCTCTATCAAGGAGGTGGTTCATACGCTGTTCGAAGCGATCCTGCTCGTGGTGCTCGTCGTCTACATCTTCCTCCAGAGCTTTCGCACGACTATCATCTGTGCTGTTGCGATCATCGTTGCCCTTGTCAGCACCTTTGCCGGCATGCTCGCACTTGGGTTTTCGATAAATCTGCTTACCCTCTTCGGACTGGTTCTCGCAATCGGCATGGTGGTCGATGACGCTATTGTTGTGGTTGAAAACGTCGAGCGGAACATGGCGAGGTTCCATCTCTCTCCTAAGGAGGCGACAATTAAATCGATGGGGGAGATATCGAGCTCTCTTGTTGCAGTAGTGCTCGTGATGGCGTCAGTGTTTATTCCCGCTGCGTTTCTGCCCGGCACAACCGGTCAACTCTACAAACAGTTTGCGATAACCATCGTAATTTCAGTGGCGGTCTCGGGATTTGTGGCTCTCACTCTCACACCTGCCATGTGCGGGGTCTTGCTTAAACATACCAAACTGCCTACCCGCGGCTTCTTCGCCTGGTTCAACAGGGGCGTCGACAGTATTACCCGCGGCTTCGGCACAGCGGTGACTTTTGTGATCAGACGCATGATAGTAGCATTTGTCATCTTGGCGGTTCTCATCTACTCGATAATTCATTTCTTTCAAGTGATCCCTACAAGTTTTGTTCCGAATGAGGATCAGGGTTATGTGATGACCTCAATTATCATGCCCGATGCTGCGAGCATCGACCGCACAGAGGCTGTTGCGGGACGGGTAGAAGCTCTCTTCAAAGAAATCCCTGGCGTGGAAAACCGGGCGCAGGTTACCGGCTATAGTCTACTTGATAACGGATTCAAGACCAATGCCGGGACATTTTTTGTGACGCTGAAACCTTTTGAAGAACGCTATTCCTCAGCGAAAAAGGCTCGCTCCGAGAACGCGCGCACGGTGCTGACAAGCCTCTACAGGGGAGCAAAGGACATCCGTGAGGGGCTTGTGATCCCGGTGGCGCCTCCTTCAATTCCCGGGATCGGGACCACAGGAGGTTTTGAATTTTGGATCCAGGATATAGGAGGCAGCGAGCCTGCAATGTTGGATGAGCTTACCCGGAAATTCCTCAACAGGGCCCGGCAGCATCATGAACTGACGGGTTTGAGCACCACATTCCGCGCTACAACGCGGCAGCTAAGCGCCGACGTGGACCGCGAGAAAGCCAATCTCCTCGGAGTGCCGGTAAAGGACGTCTACAGCGCCATTCAAGCGCAGTTCGGTTCACTCACGGTCAGCCAGTATAACGAGTTCAGCAGGGTCTGGCGGGTCATTCTCCAGTCCGAGGCCAAGTACCGTCAAGAACCGGGCGATCTGAAGCGCTTATACACGAGGTCGAATCGCGGTGAGATGGTTCCTCTGTCCGCTCTCGTCACAATTAAGTGGGTGACGGGGCCGGATTTGCTGCCTCATTTCAATGGGTTCCCTGCGGCGAAGGTGAACGGCAATGCTGCTCCGGGGTATAGCTCCGGACAGGCGATCAAGGCAATGGAAGAGGTCGCGCGTGAGGTGCTGCCGCAGGGGTACACCTTCGCCTGGTCAGGCCTTGCCTTCGAGGAAAAGAAATCTGGCGGCACGTCAGCGGTCGCCTTTGTGTTCGGCCTCATCATAGTATTCCTTGTCCTTGCCGCACAGTATGAGTCCTGGAGTCTGCCGGGTTCAGTGATGATGGCAGTGCCGTTCGGTATCCTCGGCGCCCTGACGGCGAACTGGCTGCGGGGTCTCGAAAACGACGTCTATTTCCAGATCGGTCTTCTCGTGCTGATCGGTCTGGGAGCGAAGAACGCGATCCTGAGAGTCTCTTTCGCTGTCGAACTTCGCAAACAGGGCAAGTCGATAATGGACGCCACGATCGAAGCCGGCGAGCAGAGGCTGAGGCCGATCATCATGACCTCGCTTGCCTTCGCCTTTGGAGTGCTGCCCCTCGCAGTCGCTATGGGCGCGGGCGCCAACGCACGCCATTCCATTGGTACGGGCATCATCGGCGGCATGATAGGAGAGACGACATTGGCCATGCTCTATGTGCCGTTGCTATTTTACCTATTTGATCGTCTGAGTGAGCGCTCTAAGGCGAAGAAGGATAAATTATCCGAACAGAAAAATCATACTGATGAAAGCGAGTCGGCAGATGTTCCTCATAAGAAAACTGAGGGAGACTGATATGTGCGGTCTTATTGTTCTTGTCATGTGGAGTCTCATAATTGGTAAAATCCCTCCTTACCTCCCTTTGCCAAAGGGAGGTACTATCCCCTCTTTGGCAAAGGGGGGTGAAGGGAGATTTATTAAATACTGTTTATCCAATTATATCCACATCGTTTTTGGATTGTTAATATTTATCTTCTCGTTTAACGGCTGCACAGTAGGCCCGGACTACGTGCGACCTGGTTTTGATGTACCGTCCTCATTCAGGTACCAGGACAAAGAGGCGAAGGAGACCGCAAACACCGAGTGGTGGAAACAGTTCAATGATCCGGTGCTTGACGCGCTGATCAGCGAGGCGCTTGCCAATAACAAGAACATTAAGATTGCGGCCGCAAACGTTGAACAGGCTGCAGGAGTGCTCATGCAGGCCAAGTCGCCTCTCTTCCCGCAGATCGGATACAGCGGCAGCGGCGCAAGGCAGCGCGCAAGCGAGGCCGGGGCTACACCGCTTCCACCGAGCGTGCCGAACCCGCAGACTTCGTACCAGGCTCTTTCGAGCGCGAGCTGGGAGATCGACCTGTGGGGACGCATCCGTCGGACATCTGAGGCTGCGCTTGCGGAGCTGTTTGCGACTGAGGAGGCACGGCGTGGGGTGATCCTTTCCCTTGTCGCCTCGGTAGCGACCAACTATATCCAGCTGCTCGGCCTCGATGAGCAACTTCTGATATCGAAACGTTCCCTTGCTACCTATGCCGAGTCGGTCAGACTCTTCGAACTCCAGTTCAAGTATGGCCAGGTGTCTCAGATGAACGTCGAACAGGCTCGTACTCAATACGAAACGGCGGCAGCAGTAATCCCTCAGATAGAATCGCAGATCGCACAGACCGAGCATGCCCTCTCAATACTTCTCGGGCGAAACCCGGGGCCCGTCCCTCGCGGCAAGAGAATTTATGAACTGATGCTTCCCTCTGTTCCAGCCGGTCTTCCGTCAGATGTCCTTGCGAACCGCCCCGATATACGTCAGGCAGAGCAAAATCTCATCTCAGCGAATGCCCAAATCGGCGCGGCAAAAGCCCTCTACTACCCGACTATCTCACTGACTGGCGCCTTCGGCTTCGCAAGCTCAGACCTCTCCAACCTATTCAAGGGTCCGGCCCGTATCTGGAATTATGCTGGTTCTTTCGCGGGGCCAATCTTCACCGGGGGGGCGATTTACGGCCAGATTAAACAGGCTGAGGCCAGCCGGGAGGCCTCTCTTTACAACTACAAACTTGCGATCCAGAATGCATTCGCCGATGTCGAAAACGCATTAATCTCCCGCACCAAACTTATCGAGCAGGTGCATGCACAGGAACGCCTTGTCAGGGCAGGCAGCGAATACGCGCGTCTTGCGCGTCTCCAGTATAACGGAGGGTATTCGCCATATTCGACAGTGCTCCAGGCTGAGCAGCAGCTTTTCCCCTCAGAACTCAATTACACACAGTACCGCGCCTCGCTCTTCATTTCACTCGTAAATATTTATAAGACTATGGGCGGAGGCTGGATAATAGAGGCGGAGAAATTAACTGTTCAACAAAAAGATGATGGTAAAGCCGGAAACAAAGAAAACTCAAAGACGAATGAAAAATAAAGCGCAGTACATCGCTTCGGATGAACCGAAGCGATGATTTTAAAAAACATAAAAAAGGAGGAAGAAACATGCGTAGTGCAATGGTTTTGTTTTTAGGTTTTTGTCTGGCAGTGTTTTTTGTAGGTAATGTATTTGCGGCAGAGAAAGGACCTGTGGAAACAGTTCTGGATGGTTGCAAGAAGGAACTTGAAACCTACTGCAAAG
>Ga0316628_100004116_pt1 | contig 11346 bp, 8 predicted proteins | sample OWC_Aug_M2_C1_D5_FD_207648 | JGI IMG/M metagenome (GOLD analysis project Ga0316628, IMG submission 207648) | Wetland soil microbial communities from Old Woman Creek delta, Ohio, United States - OWC_Aug_M2_C1_D5_C | ecosystem: Environmental > Terrestrial > Soil > Wetlands | place: USA: Ohio... | reverse complement strand
GTCCATGCTCGACGGACGCGTCTCCCCCCCAGAATCTTCATTGCTCCCGTTTCACAAACGATTTCAGCACGCTAGCCGGCGAACTGATCAATGCTCAGGGTGTACCCGCCCCCGCAGCTCGCTTCGCGACTGCTCCCCCCGGTACTCGCTTCGCTCGATGCCGTGAACAGACGCGAAAAACCGGGGGCGCTCCCCCGCTCAACGCCCGTCTGGTCCTGCGCGCTCGATCTGGCGCAGTAGATCCGTCCTGGGCGTCGTCCAGTCGTCTTCCAGGATGCCCCCGGTGTCCGTGGAATCGGGATTGAGGCACCAGTACGCGAAGCTCGTCCGGTTCGCGCGGAGATAACTGGAGATCGCCGCGAGCCATTGCTGGTCGGCGCTCGTCGCGTAGCGGGTTCCGAAGCCTGCGACGTAGACCGGGGCAATCCCCGCTGTGTGCAGATAACCCCACGTCGCGTCCCACAGCGCCGGCATGTTGTCCGGGTAGCCCGGATCGTGAAACCACGGCTGGTCGGAGACGCTCATAGGATAATCCGAGGCCGCGTACACGACGTGACCCGGCGTGCTCAGCGTCACCGGGGCGCGCCCCGCAGCGGCCAGGTTGCCGCCCCACCAGTATTTTTTGCCGTCGACGGTCTCGATGCCCTCCACGACGATCAACGCGTTCGGGCTCACTTCCAGGATGGCGTTTCCGGCACGCCCGGCCGCGGCGCGGAAGTCCGTCTGCGAGTTGCCGTCACCCCAGGTCGCCGGATCGTGCAGGTCATTGTGCAGATCGAAACCCACGACGAGCGGATCGTTGCGGAAGAGCGCGGCGAGCGTTCGAAAATCCTCGATCCAGCGCGCCTCGTCGTACGTGGCGTCGTACCAGAGCGCGGATTGCGCCCCGGATTCCAGACGATGCCGGTCCAGGATCACTGCGAGCCCGCGCGCGGTTGCGGCCCGCACGAGCGCGTCGAGCACGCCGAGGCCGTCGAGGCCCTCGAGCTCCGGGTTCCGGTCGTAGTCGATGCCGCCCGGCATGCTGCCGGGATCGAGGAGCTCCGTGCTGAACGGGATACGCAGCGAGTTGAACCCGAGGCTCCGGACCTGATCGAGGAGCGACGTCATGCTGCGAGCCGAGAGTCCGTGCGGCGCGTGGTCCGGCGTCTCGAGACCGAACCAGCTGATGCCCGTCAGGCGCACCGGATGTCCGTCCGCATCCACGATCTCGGCGCCCTCGGTATGGAGCGGAACACGCCACGCGGGAGATGCCGCGCTGCCGCCCGCGCCCTCGGAGACCGCGATGATCGTGTCGGGACTGCACGCGAGCGTGAGGCCGAGCATCAGCGGAACCAGCCGGCTCATCACAGGGCCACCCAGAAACCGAGCGTGAACAGCGCGATCGGCGAGCGCGCCGTGTGAACCGTGGCCTCCGCGATGGCGACATCGACGCCCGGGACGAGCGCTAGCGCGTGAACGTCGGAGAAGAGCCCGGCGGAATCGGCGAGTCGAACCGACAGCCCCGCTCCCGCGTCGAAGAGCGCACCGAAGCCGTCGCCCTCCTGGGCCGAGAACGGTGCAGCGGCTTCGCCCACGACGTGCCAGTGGTAGGCGCCCGCACCGGCGGACAGCACGCCCGCGACCGATCCTGACCGAGGCCACGCCCCGACGAGCTCGAAGAGCGCCGAGTCCTGGCGGATCGATGCGGAGCCGCCTTGCGCCGATACATGGCCGCCGAACGCGGGCGCGACGATGCTGATCCGCCCCGACCAACTCCCGCGGCCATAGGACAGGCAGAGCAGGGGAGCGAACGCCGGAGGCGAATCGTGAACGAAGGCGATCATCGCGGCGCCGAGCCCCGCGCGGAGAGAAGCGCGCTCCGGGCGCGAGGCGCTCCCCCTGGAGCGGTCACCGGCGGGCGCGGGAGCCATCCAGTGCGCCACATCCGGAGGCAGCGCGGTGGACGCAGCGTCCCCGGACGGCTCACGAACGGTCGCTTCGAGCAGGCTCGCACGAAGCAGCTCGACGGCCCGCACGGCGAGCACCTCTGCGGCGCGCGCCCGGGGCACGTCGGTGACGTCGAGACGTCGCACGGAGGTCTTTCGCGTGAGACGGTCCCCGACCCAGATGTCCGCAGCCGCACCGGTCTCCCCGCGCACGAGCACGAACGTCGCGACCGGCGGCGGCTCGAGCGCCGCCGCTTCGACCAGCGTGCGCGGCTCCTGCCCCGGAGCCGAATCCAGGACGGTGACGGCGAACCCGGCGGCGGCGAGCTCCGCCTGCACGCGGGTCAGCGCCTCCGAGAGCCACGAGTCGTCCGACGGAGGGCGAACGACGGCGACGCGCGACGGAGCGGCGCTCGCTCCCAGAGCGAGGAGCCACGCGGCGAGCAACGCACCCAGCCGCCGGGGCGCGCGGCGCCATTCAGCGATCAGTGTCGAGCTCCCGCGCAGCGCTCGCATACGGGCCCCGGGGGAAGCGTCGCAGGTAGTCGCCGGCAAGCACGCGCGCGGCTTTCGTGCCGCTCGTCTTGCGGACGGCGATCATCTTGCGCCCCAGCGCCTCGGCCACGAATGCGCCGTGCGGCGCGTCGGCCAGATACCTCTCGTAGAGGCCGATCGCCTCGGCGAGCGCACCGCGATCTTCCGCGAGCCGGCCGAGAAAGAAGGCGGCGTTCCTCCCGTCCGTGCTGGAAGGGAATCGCCGCCGCAGCGCGAGCAGCGCACCGCGCGCGGTGTCGAGCCGTCCCGTGTAGCGTGCGGCATCCGCGAGGGCTGCGATATCCGGCAACGGCGCGCTCGCCAGCACGGCGGAAAGCCCGCGAGCCTCCGCCTCCGCGATCACCGAATCGAAATCCCCCGATGCCACCCGCTGCCTGAAGCTCGGCAGAGACGGCGCTTCGGCAGATCCGACCGCGCCCGGAGTGGGACCTCCGGGTACGGTCGCTGCAAGGGGCGGAGGCGCGGAGGGTGCGGCGGGAGCGTCCGCCGCGCTCGCCGACGCGGCGGGCGCTTCGATTGCTTTGAGCGGCGACATCGCTTCGATGCGAAGCCGGCTGCGCTGAAGGTCCACGACCAATCGCTGACCTTCCCTGAGCCCGACGCCGTCGGGGGCGAGCGGGCCCCGCACCGTCACCGACCCGGTCCTGAGCTCGACCGCGAAGGCGCCATCGGGCGCCGACCACTCCGCGTCGAACTCCGTCCCCGTGACCGCGATCGAGAAGGGTCCGGCTTCCACCGACCACCGCGCCTTCGGACGATGCACGACGGAGAACCGCGCGCGCCCCTGCTCGAGCGAGATCCGCGCGCCCAGCGCATCCGTGTCCACGACGCGCGCGCGCCCTCCGGGATCGACGTGAATCTCGGTGCCGTCGGTGAACCGGGCCGTCGCGGGCACGCGCCCGGTGGGCTGCAGGTAGCTGCCCGTGCCCGCGGACGACCCCTCGATGCGATACGCGAGCGGCGCGGAGGACCCGACGAGGAGCGCGACGGCCAGAAGCGCTGCCACGAGCGCGGCCGAAAGGAGGACCATGCGGAAGCGCCGCGCCGGGGGTGATCCGATCCGGGCCACGAGGGCGGCACGGGATCGCGCGCCCTCGGCCGGTGGCAGCTCGTCGTTCCACGCGCGCCGGGCCACCGTGCCGAGTGCCGAGAGCAGCTCGTCCTTCTCGAGCGACGGCACGTCTTGCTTCATGGGCGCCCCCGCTCCGCGAGCGCGCCCCGCGAGAGATACTCGACCAGCGCGGCATCCCGCCTCGCCGCGAGCAGCACCCTGTCCGATACGCGGGACAGACGTCGCTTCAAGGTGGCCAGCGACACCCCGAACACCTCCGCGAGCTCCGTGAGCTCGAGGGCCTCGACGTGGCGAAGCGTGAACAGCAGCCGGCTGTCGGCGTCCAGCCGATCGAGGATCGCGTACAGGCGGACCACCGCCTGGCGTGCCTCCGCATCGAGCGGCGGCGTGGCAGGCCCGTGGAGCTCCCCGCTCGGCGACAGCGAGAGGATCCGCCGCACGCGCCGCCTTCGAAGCTCGCTGCCCGCGACGCGCATGGCGACGCCGATGAGAAAGCAGCGGAGCGCGCCGGGATCGCGCAGCTCCGCGGGCTTCTTGAAGAAGCGCAGAAACACCTCCTGCAGGTGGTCCTCGACGTCCTGTGCACCGAGGGAACGGCGAAGCACGCCGCGGAGCAGCCCCGAGTAGCGGTCCCAGATGGCGCCCGCTGCGCCGGGGTCGCCGTGAGCCGCCGCCCGCGCGAGCGCGGCGTCGTCCTCCGGCTCCGGTTCCCGGACCACGAACAGGCGCGGCTCGCTCGGAGGACGCATCGGGGGCAGCCACTAGTAGCCCGAGCCGTCCGGCGCGGCTCGACGAACTGCTGCGGGGCGAGAGGCGAGCGTCCAAGGCCGCGAGAGCACGTCGAAAATCGCGCAGCGGCGCGACCGCGGCTCACTGCAGCGCCACCTCGGGGATGTTGGCCTGGTCCCAGGCGGGAGTCAGGTTCGTCGTCGTGGCGTCCTGGTTCCAGAGATAGACGGCCCCGTAGGTCGTGAGCGCACCCGTCGCGTCATCGCGAACGATGCCGGCCATGTAGAGCTGCGAGGCACGCGTGTCGCTCGGGCTGTACTGGTTCCGGGGAAGCTCGAAGCTGCCCTCGTACGCGCGCGCCGACGAGAAGATCAGAAAGTAGTAGTGCTTGCCGTTCGTCCCGATGACGGCGGGGGACCATTTCGCCCAGCTGTTGATGACGCCCGGGCTCGTCTCCCCCGTGCACTCCGGAGGGTCGTTCGCGGAAAGGCGCGTCGGCACACCGCCCGACGCCGGCACCACGTCGATCTCCCCGTCCGGCCGGTAGTAGATCTTGCCTTGCGTGCCGGCGGCGCGATTGAACGCAATGAGCTGGTCGTCCGCGGAGAACGCCGGGTAGTACTCGGAAACACCCGGCGTCGATGCGCCCTCCAGGGATCCGACGGCACCGCCGTGCCTCTCGCCGAACGGAGCGATGCGGATGTCAGTCTCCGAGTCGTCGCCGATGCGCCCGTCCTGCGACGTGGTCGCAGACGTGTACGCGATCCGGGTGCCGTCGTGGCTGAAGCTCGGCGTGAGCGCGGCGCGAGACTCGCCGCCGAGCTCGAGGAGTCCCCACGCGGTTCCGAGCGATGCTTCGATCGCGGCGTTCGTCTGATCGGGCTGCCCGCTCTGCCACGGAATGGCGGCGGGCGCGTCGAGATCGAACCAGGCGAGTCGATCGGCGTTCGTGTCGTGACCGTCGGAGAATCCGACGCTGTCCGTGTCGTTCACCGAACGGTGCGAGTACGACGTCACGAGGATGCGATCCCCGGGGGACCAGTGGGCCTTCGAGAAGGTCGCCATGCCGAGCCAGGGCTGATCGATGAGCCGTGCGGCGCCATCGGTGAGAAACGGGGGGACGGCTCCAGGCGAGGCCGCCTCCACCGAGGACACCACGACGTTCCACGGCCAGTGATCCGTGAATGCCACGGCGTTTCCGTCCGGCGTGGTGACGTGGCAGCCGATGCACTCGACGTGCCCCGGCGGCACGCCCTTGGCATCGCCGTACTGCCCGCGCAGGTCGCGGCCGCCCTCGGCGATGAGGCCGGACTGGGCCACCTCCGGGATCGTGAGCGCGTCCACCCTGCCCTCGTCCCCGACGCGAAACCCGACCAGCTTGCTGGTCGTCGGCGTCACGTCCGAGGACGTCGCCGCCCAGTAAATCATCGTGCCTCCTGCGAGCACGGGCGCGATGCGGAAGCTCCCGCGCGTCCCCGTCGGGCGACCCTGCGCTCCCGAATGCGTGGCGCGAATGGTGACCGTGATCGCCTCGTCGACGGCGTTGGCGGCGAGGCTCTTCCAGAGGTCCCGGGGCATCGTCCACGTGGTGCTCGTGGTGTACGCGACGAGCGCGCTCGCTTCGGTGCTCGCCGTGATCCGGATCTCGAACAGGTCCTCGCCGTTCACCGGGCGGAAGCGAAACCGGGGGCGGAGCCAGTTCGCGGGGAACAGCGCCCCCGGCCGTGAGGCAGTCGAGAGCTCGGGCTCGACGACGCACGGCCCTCCCGCGACGTCGAAATCGTCCGCCGCGCCGAACCGCGACGGCGCATCGCCCGGCACGGGCGACGGGCCCTGGTCGTCGAAGATCGGAGACGAGGGAAGGTCGGTGCAGCCGCTCTTGCATCCGGGCACGACCACCCCGCTGTCGCTCGATCCCCCGCTGCTCCCCGGCTGGACGTCGATGACCTGGCTCCCGGAGGAAGCCGAGCCGGGGCCCGTGCCCGGATCCGGGCGAGCCCCGGGAGGCGGCTCGGACGAAGCGCACGCGACCACGAGCGCGGATGAAAGAGCCAGGAGTCTGCCGAGCACGGGTTCTCTGCCCCCCGGAAGCCCGGCGCGAGGCCCGCGCCATCGGGAGATCGTGGTCATCGCCCGGCTAGTCGCAGGAGCACCGGGACGCGGCTCAACTCTTTCGCCAAACAGGCCGTTCACGAGCAATCAGGCCAGCTCACGAGCAACCGCGTTCGGGCCACGACGGGAGCGCTTCGATCAGCCGATGCGCGTGCGAACGATGGCGGCATGCTTGTTGCTCGAACGAGCGTGGGCTGGTTTGCGGCCCGAGGGAGGACCCGTGGCCAAGTGCGTTTCCGAGATCATGAGCCGGAGCGTGTTCGCCGTGCGCCCGGACGACGACAGCGACCTGGTGCTACGCGAGATCGTGGCGCTCGGCATCACCGGCGTGCCCGTCGTGGATGACGACGGCAGACCTCTCGGCATGGCCTCGTTTCGAGATCTGCTCGCCGCGAAGACGTCGGGGCGGGTGTTCGAGCGAATGAGCAAGCCCGCGGTGGGGGTGCCGGCCGAAGCGACGATCGAGGATGCTGCGCGCCTCGCAGCCGAAGCCGGCGTCCACCGGCTCGTGGTCACCGGAGCCGACGGAGCGCTCACTGGTGTGGTCTCGTCGCTCGACCTGATCCGGGGACTAATGGGTCTGCCTGCGCCGCATCCGGCCACCTACCCGGTCGAAGACGCGGAGACCCGGACCTACTGGTGCGAAGACGCGGTGCTCGACGTGGACCAGGTCGGGGTGGCACCCGACGCGCCCGGGGTGCTCGCGCTGATCCGCGGCGGCCGCGGGCTCGAAGAGCGCCTCGTCTGGGTGGAGATGGCCAACAACGTCCGCACCCGCCTGTACGATCTCGTGTCGGAGCCGCAGACGGACACGCCGGAGCTCGAACGAATCCTCCGGGAGCGCGGGCACATCCGGTTCCGGGCGACTGCGGTCGCCGATCCGGAGCGGCGAAGGCTCGTGTACGAGGCACTGCAGCAGCGCGTGGTGCGCCGGCTCGACCCCGCGAACGTGGTCGGGCGCAAGGCGTCCTGACTCGGGCGCGAGGCGTCCTGACTCGGGCGCCGCGCGGAGGCGGGTCCGTGCCGCGGCTCTAGCCGCCGGAGCCTCTCGAGATCGTGGCACCCTCGTCGCTGACGCTGCCCGGAGGCGGCGTCGAGGGCCGCGCAGCAGGCATTGTCGAAGGCGCGTGCTGGTCCGTGCGCTGGGCCGCGCGGTATCTGGGAAGGTGCACCCGGAACGTCGCACCCCGCCCCGGCGCGCTGTCGACGGTGACGAAACCGCCGTTCTGTTCCGCGACGCCGTGGACGGTCGCGAGCCCGAGCCCCGTGCCTTCACCCACTCCCTTGGTCGTGAAGAACGGCTCGAAGACGTGCCGGAGGACCTCCGGGCTCATCCCGCAACCGTCGTCCTGCACCGAAAGCACGACGTAGTCACCCGGCACGGAGCCTCCGTGCGCGCGGGCCTCGGCCTCGTTCCACCCGACGTTCTCGGTGGTGACGACGATGCTGCCGGCACCGCTGATCGCGTCACGGGCATTGAGGCACAGGTTCGTCAAGATCTGCTCGAGCTGGGTCGGGTCGACCCGTACCGGCCAGCCCTCCCTGGCAACACGCACCGTCAGCGCGACGTGTTCCCCGAGCAACCGGTGCAGCAGGGCTGCCCCGCGGGTGATGGTCTTGCCGACATCCAGCACGACCGGCGCGATCGGCTGTCTGCGCGCATGCGCCAGGAGCTGCTTCGTGAGATTGGCGGAGCGCTCCGCCGCCTCGCGGATGGCCATCAGATCGCGGTGGGCCGGGTGCGAGGGATCCAGCTGCCGGAGCGCGAGATCTGCGTGGCTCATGATCACGGTGAGCATGTTGTTGTTGTCGTGAGCCACGCCCCCCGCCAGGCGTCCGATTGACTGCATCCGCTGGACGTGCGCGAGCCGTTCCTCGAGCTTTCTTCTCTCCGCCTCGAGCTGCTTCGATCGGGTGACATCACAGAATGCGACGAGGTGGGTCCAGGGAGATCCACCCGTGAGAGGGGTGGCAAACGCGATCACGCTGCGCTCCGACCCGTCCTTGGCGCGGATCTCGAGCTCCATCGGCTCGAAGGCCTCGCCGCTCTCGCGGGCGACCTCCAGGCGCCGCTGCCACTCGGTGATCACGTGCTCGCGGTAAGCGGGATCGGGGTACGCCAGCGGCCACCAGTCGGCGAACGTCGGCACGTCGGCACGGGTGTAGCCGAACGTCCGCACGAATTCCGGGTTCAGGTAGCTGATGGTGTCGAGATCGCCGAGCCCCAGGGGGATCGGGGCCGCCTCGACGACGGTCTGGAAACGCTGCCCTGCCCTGATGACCTCCTCCTCGGCTTGCTTGCGGGAGGAGACGTCCTCGCCCACCACGATGAGCGAGGTGATGCGGCCGTTCTCGATCACCGGACCCACCCGCGTGACGTACCGGATGCCGGAAACGCCGCCATTGCGGGTCTCGAGCAGGCCGGACTTTCCCAGCGCGGCGGCGTCCAGGAGCTCCTGCAATGCCGCGCGCTCCTCGGGGGCCACCCAGCTCGTGACGTGGGACCCGATCACCTGATCCATCGTCATGCCGTAGTCCGTTCGGTTGACGAACTGGATGACCCCGTCCAGGCCCACTCGAAGCACGAAGTAGGGAATGGTGGCGAGGATCGAGCGCATCTCTTCGTGAGACGGCGAGGGCGCGGTACCGCCGAGGTCCTGCCGCTCGGCCATCGCGGCGCGCGGTCGCAGGGTCACCGCGGTGCTGCCGTCGTCGAGCAGCCGAGCCGCGACCTCCACGGCAGCAGCACCGCCATCCGGCCGCGGTAGGTCGCACTGGATCGACTCCAGCGGCTGGCGGCGCAGCCGCTCGGGGCAGAGCCGCTGCCGCACGGGATCCTGGGCGCGGAACAGCCCGAGCAGGTCCGCACCGAGCAGGGCCTCCCGGGGGCGCCCGGAGAGCTCCGCCGCACGCGGATTGGCCGCGAGGATCTTGCCGGTGGTCGCGACGACCAGGATCCCCTCGGGGGCGCCCTCGAAGAAGAGCCGGTGCACCTGTTCGATGTGAGCCGTGGTTCGCCCTCTCGCCTGTCCCATCCTGCGGAGACCCGCCGGACCGAGAACCCATGAATTTATCCCGCCCGGCGGCTTCCTGGCAATCGGCCGTGGGGGCCATCTGAAACGGCCTTCAGATCGGCTTCGAAGCTCCGCCTGTGGCGTTTCCCTGGCCGCTCGCCGCGCTGCCCGCGCCGCGCGCCTCGGGGCGAGCGTCAGCAGCTCGTAGCCTGGCAGGCTGGCGAGCGGCTCCGAAATCGGCCGGGCGACGGAGCGCGTCTCGCGCGCACGGCTCTCGCCGGCGTTGCCGTGTGGTCTTTGGTGATTATGCTGGGCGGACCTGCCGCGTTCGGGGAGGCGGCATGGTCGATCGAAGACGGGGCGCGCTCGCCCGGCGCTGCCCCGCTGCTGCCCCACCCAAGCAAGCCGAAATATGCGCCAAGAACGTACCAACGCCGCCCTGGTTCAGGACCTCGACCTCGAGGCTTTGGACCACGAGGAGCCGTCAGCCGAGCCGCAGCCCGAGCGGGAGCCGTTCGTCGGCAACGCGGTGCCGGGGCAGGCTCGCAGGCGTCTTTTGACCCGCGAGGAAGAGAGCAGCCTCGCCAAGAGCCTCGAGGACTCGAACCGGGCGGTGCTCGAAGCGATCGCGGGCTCCGCAGCCGCTCTCGCGGAGCTCGTCGCCATTCTCGAGGAGCGCGGAGCGGGCGGCCCGGAAACGGAGCCGGTCGTCGTCGCGGCCGAGGAGGAGCTCGGCGCCGCGGAATCATCGACGAGCCTGCTCGATGCGGCCCGGCGCGCCCGGTCCGCGAAAGCGCGTGCGCGCCGCGCGACGGGCACGCGTGCCGGAGAGCCGGCCGACGACCCGCGCGCGCAGTTCGTCCAGACGGCGCTGCGATGCACGGTCAGTCACGGCGACATCGAGAAGCTGTTGACCAGGCTGGTCGTCGTCCATCGAAGCTCGATCGGGCCGGCACGGAAGGCGATCGAGCGGACGGCCGCGGCGATCCGCAGGGGCCAGCGGGGCGCAGAGCGCGCAAGGGCCATCCTCGTCGAATCGAATCTCGGCCTGGTCGTGTGGATGGCGACCAAGCGGACCCATCCAGGCCTGTCGCTGCCCGATCTGATCCAGGAGGGGACCATGGGCCTCATGCGGGCGGTGGAGAAATTCGATCACCGCCGCGGGATCCGGTTCAACACCTATGCAGCCTGGTGGGTCCGGCACGCCCTGAACCGGGCCCTCTCGGATCAGTCGCGGACCATCCGCATTCCGGTCCACCTCCTCGAAGCACGGCACCGGGTGGCGCGCGCCAGGGAGAGCTTCAGCCAGACATGCGGGCGCGAGCCGACGGAGACGGAGCTCTCCGAACGAGCGGGGTTCGCTGCGGAGAAGGTGCGCGCCGTTTCGTCGATCCCGAAGGAGCCCGTGAGCATGGATGCGCCCTTGGGCGCTGAAGGCGAACGTCGGCTCGGCGACCTCGTTGCCGACCCGGACGCCTCGTCCGTGCTGGACGAGATCTCCGCGAAGCACGTGCGCCATCGCATCCGGCACCTGCTCCAGACTCTCTCGCCACGCGAGCAAGAAGTACTCAGGCTCAGGTTCGGCATCGATCGTCCCGACGGGCTCACGCTCGAGCAAGTCGGGCGAAGGCTCTCCGTCTCGCGCGAGCGCGCGCGGCAAATCGAGGCCGAGGCGCTCTCGAAGCTGCGCCGGAGCTCGGCAGCCGAAGATCTGGACTCTCACCTCGTCGGCTGACCACGCCCGCCACGGCTCCCCTCGTCGCGCAGCCGACCGGGCGGGAGCCCCGATGGCGCTTGCAGCCGCCCGCCACGTCCCCTTAGCTCCCGGTGCATGAGTCGAGCAGGCATCGGGCTGGTGCTGGGTCTCGCGATCGCCCGGTGCGCGGCGATGCTTCGCCTGCAGGCTCGCGCACACCACCTGGCGGCCGCCGCGATG
>Ga0316628_100004115_pt1 | contig 11347 bp, 10 predicted proteins | sample OWC_Aug_M2_C1_D5_FD_207648 | JGI IMG/M metagenome (GOLD analysis project Ga0316628, IMG submission 207648) | Wetland soil microbial communities from Old Woman Creek delta, Ohio, United States - OWC_Aug_M2_C1_D5_C | ecosystem: Environmental > Terrestrial > Soil > Wetlands | place: USA: Ohio... | reverse complement strand
GGCGTCTGCGCGCCGATCTGCATCCACGCGACCTCGACGCCGCTCTTCTTCGCGAACAGCGAGATCGCGTTCTCGCCTTCCTTGAGCTGGCCCGCGGGGACGGTGAGCTCGACGGTCGACCAGCCGGCATCGAGGCTGCCGTTGATGTCCTTGTTGTCGTTGACGCGCACGCTGATCGGCTGCTTGTCACCCCCGGAATGGAGGGGCCGGGATTCACTCCCGGCCCCGGGGACGAACGCGCGGATGCGCACCGTCGCGCGGCCCGCCTGCGCCGCGGTCAGCGGCACGAACACGGTGCCGCTCTTGCCGGTGAGCTTCGCGACCTTGATCTCGCCCTCGTTCTGGCGCAGGTCCCACGCGCGCTTCGCACCCTTCATGAGGTTGCCGAGCCGCGTGTACTTCGCGAACGCCGCGGAGCCCGCATCGACGACGAGCCCGCCGCCGCGCGTGAGGTGCGCGGAGAGCCGGCTGTCGACGAGCGAGAACACCGGGTGCTCCGGGCCGCGCGCGGCGGCCTTGACCGGCGGTGTCGCCGGCGGCGCGGTCTTCGGCTGCTCGGTCTCGCCGACCTTGGCCTCGGCGACGGACTCCTTGGTGCTCTTGCCGCACGCGGACGCGGCGAGACAAGCCACCACCACGAGGAGGTACTGACGGATCATCGTCGAGAACCTATGGTTTCCGACGGGATAGGTCAAGGACTACCGGATCCGCCAGCCGTGCGAATAAATATTGGCGCGATCACCCCGGACGAACCCCGCGAGCGCCACGCCGAACCGCTCCGCGAGCTCGATCGCCAGCGACGACGGCGCCGACACCGAGGCGACGATCGGCACGCGCGCCATCACGGCCTTCTGCACCAGCTCGTAGCCGCCGCGCCCCGACAGCACGAGCACCTGCGGCGCGGTGCCGGCCGCCAGCGCGTGGCCGACGACCTTGTCGACGGCGTTGTGGCGGCCGACGTCCTCGCGCACGACGACGAGCTCGCCGGCGGCCGTGAACAGCCCGGCGGCGTGCAGCCCACCGGTCTCGCCGAACACCTTCTGCGCCGCGCGCAGCCGGTCGGGGAGCTGCGCGAGCACGCGGTGGTCGATCGACGTGTCCGCCGCGACCTCCTTCGCGCGCAGCTCGAGATCCGCGATCGCGACGCGCCCGCACACGCCGCACGCCGCCGATGCGAGCAGGCCGCGGCCCGCAAACGCGCTCGCCTCGACGTCGACGTCGACCGCATCGTCATCGATCTGCGCCGGCGTCCCGTGGATGCCCTCCGACCACAAGAGCCCGCTGACCAGCTCGAGGTCGTGGCCCGGCGTGCGCATGATCGTCGCGACCGGCGTGCCGCGCGCGCGGATCTGCAGCGGGGCCTCGACGACGACGTGGTCGCGAGCCGGCGCCCGGGCGCCTCCGTCGACGCGCTCGATCGCGACCTCGCGGCTCTGCATCGCCGAAGGCTACCGTGCTACACCCGCTCCGTGAAGGATCGGGTGTTTCGCGACCCCGTGCACGGCCTGATCGAGATGAAGGCCGAGGACCGCCCGATCGCGGACCTCTGCGACACGCTCGCGATGCAGCGGCTGCGCCGCATCAAGCAGATGGGCTTTGCGTGGCTCGTCTATCCCGGCGCCGAGCACTCGCGCTTCGGTCACGCGCTCGGCGCGTTCCACATCGCGCAGAAGGTGACGCGCCGGCTCGGGCTGCCGGCGAACGTCGCCCGCCACGTCAAGGTCGCGGCGCTGCTCCACGACGTCGGCCACGGCCCGTTCTCGCACGCGTGGGAGCACGTGTTCGGCGGTCACGATCACGAGCGGTGGGGCGCGCGGATCGCGACCGAGGATCCCGAGCTGCGCGCCGCGCTCGAGACGCTCGAGCCGGGTCTGCCCGAGACCTTGCGCACGTTCTGGGGCAAGGGCTACCAGCCGCACTTCGCGCGCAAGCTCGTGTCGTCGCAGCTCGACGTCGATCGCCTCGACTACCTGCTGCGCGACGGCCACTACTCGGGCGCCGGCTACGCGACCTACGACCTGGCGTGGATCATCCACGCGCTCCAGATCGCGCAGGTGCGCGAGGGCCACGAGGACCTCGTCGTCGACTACCGCCGCGGTATGTACGCCGTCGAGCAGTACCTGTTCGCGCGCTCGTACATGTACGCGCAGGTCTATCACCACAAGACCGTGCGCGCGGCCGAGTGGATGTTCATCAAGGCGCTCGAGCGGTTCGCGCAGCTCGCACGCGCGAGCGCCGAGCCTGCCGGCCTCGAGATCGCGGGCCGGATGGCGCGCGGCACGGAGGTCTCCGTCGACGAGTACCTGCGGCTCCACGACATCTCGCTCACCGTCGCGCTCGACCGGTGGGCAGGCATCGACGGCAAGCCGGCCGAGGATCCGGTGCTCCGCGACCTCGCGAACCGGCTCGTGCGCCGCCGGCTGTTCAAGACGTTCGATCTCGGCGACGACCGCGCGGCCGCGGAGCGCGTCTACCCGCAGGCGCTCGAGGTCGCGGAGAAACGCCTCGGCGCCGACGCGCGCTTCTACCTGCACCTCGACACCGCGCGCCACGCCGCGTACCTCGCGTCCGACGACGAGGAGCTGCACGTCATCGATCACCCCAAGTACGGCGCGGTCACGCTGTCGCGCCTGCTCGAGGACATGCCGCTCGGCCAGCCGACCGCGACGATCCGCCTCGTCTGCGCGCCCGAGCTCGTCGACGAGGTCCGACCACTCGTCGAGCACGCGCTCGGCCGTGGCCGCGGGCGAAGGTGACCGAGCTGTAACGACCCGCTGCGCGCGCGCTCGCCATACTGCGCGCCGTGTACAGGCTCGCGCTGCTGGTGCTCGTCGCGTGCGGCCGTGGCTCGCCCGCGATCGTCGCCGACGGCGCGCCGCCACCGTCGCCCGATGCCGCACCGGATGCGTACGTGGCGCCGGCACCGCTCGAGATCCACGGGCTCGGCGTGATGGGCTTCGTGCTCTCGTGGCACGGCGAGGCGGTGATGACCGCGCCGCTGTACACCCGCCAGAGCGCGTTCGACGTCTCGCTGAATCTTCCGCTCGCGTCGGATACCGCGGCGATCGACCAGTACCTCGCGCAGGGCGGAGTGCCGCTCGACGAGGTGCGCGCGATCGTCTCCGGCCACGCGCACTACGATCACTTCATCGACGTGCCGCACATCCTCACCCTCGCGCCGGACGCGAAGGCGGTGACGAACCTGACCGGCCGCCACGTCCTCGCCGCGCTCGCGCCCGATCGCCCGGCGTGCACGAACGAGCAGCCGACGCCGGTGATCGAGCGCAGCCGCGTGATCGCGATGGACGATCCGTTCGCGAATTACACCGACTACACCAACTGCCCGGATCAGCGGCCCGACGGCGCGCCGCTGCACGGCCAGTGGCTGCAGGTCGGAGCCCACATCCGCCTGCAGGCGTTCTGCTCGATGCACCCGGCGCAGGTCGGCGGCGTGTACCACTTCGGCGCCGGCTCGATCGACACCGACCAGTGCGCGCTGCCCGACGCGGCCTCGGGCTGGCTCGAGGGCCAGACGCTCGCGTACGTGATCGACTTCGTCGACGACGCCGGCCGGCCGGTCTACCGGGTCTTCTACCAGGACGCCCCGACCAACGCGCCGATCGGCCAGGTTCCCGACGAGATCCTCGCCGAGAAGCCGGTCGACGTCGCCCTGCTCTGCGTCGGCAGCTACGACGCCGTCACCGACCAGCCCGAGGACATCCTCGCCAACCTCCAGCCGCGGTTCGCACTCTCCGGCCACTGGGAGGACTTCTTCCAGGGCGTCGGCTCGACGGCGACCATCCCGCTCCTCGACATCGGAACGTATGTACAGCGCGCCGAGGCGGCGATGCCGGGCCCCCCCGATCCCGGCTTCCTCGTCGACGGGGTGCCTGCCGCGAAGCGTCACGTGCTGGTCCAGCCAGACTCGCGCTACGCCGTGCCGCCCCGCGCTATGCTCGACCAGTGAACGGGGACGACGACGCGCGGACGCAGGCTTCGGCGTCGCGTCTCCCCGTCGACACGCTGCCGACGCAGGTGATGCCGATGGGCCCGCGCAGCCGGCCCGCGACGCGCCCGCCGACGAAGGTTCCGAGCCACTCGGGCTCGTCGACGGTCGGCTCGCCGCTCGAGGCGATGGAGCGCGACGAGATCCTGCGCACGCGCCGGTTCTGCTTCATCGCCTGCGCGATCGGCGTCTGCGGCGCAAGCTCGGTCGTCATCCTGCCGGGCGATCCGACGGCGACCGGCGTGCTGATCGGCGCGGTGGCGATCACGGTCGTCGCGATCGCGTTCATGTACAACCGCACGCGCGATCCGATCGCGTTCCGCAAGCCGTCGACGAGCCTGGGCTGGTTCATCCCGGCGGCGTGCGTCACCAGCGCGATCCCGTACTTCGGCTGCTTCTCGCCGGCGCCGATCGTGCTCGTGCTCGGCATCTACTTCACCGGCCTCGGCAAGAGCACGAAGGTCGCGTGGGCCGTCTATATCGTGTGCGCGGGCGCGCAAGCGCTCGTGTCGGCGCTGGTGATCTTCCACATCGCGCGCGACACCGGCGTGATGCGCGGCGACACCCTGTCGATGCACGACCAGATCGTCATCCAGGCGCTCGTCGAGTTCGTGCTCGGCGCGACGTTCGTCACCGCCCGCGTGTCGCGCCGCACCGCCCTGCTCGCGGTCGGCGAGCTCGAGCGCGCCGTGCGCATCGCCGCCCACCGCGAGGCCCTGCTGCTCGAGGCCCGCGACGAGCTCGACCGCGCGATGCGCTCGACCCGCGGCCGGTTCACCGATCAGGTCATCGGCGGCCACACGCTCGGCCAGGTGCTCGGCCGCGGCGCGATGGGCGAGGTCTACTCCGCCGAGGGGCCGCGAGGCACGGTCGCGATCAAGCTGCTGTCCCAGGCCTCGCTCGGCAACCCCAACCACGTGCTGCGGTTCCTGCGCGAGCTGCGCACCGCCACGTCGATCCGCTCGCCGAACATCGTCGAGGTGCTCGAGGTCGGCGAGCAGCCGGTCCCGTACCTGGTGATGGAGCGCCTCGACGGCCAGACGCTCGCCGAGATCCTGCGCGGCAAGCGCCACCTGACGCCGCCGGAGGTCGTCGACCTCGTCCGCCAGGTCGGCAACGGCGTCACCGCGGCCGGCAACGCCGGCATCGTCCACCGCGATCTCAAGCCGCAAAATGTCTTCCTCGATCGCGGCGTGTGGAAGATCCTCGACTTCGGCATCGCGCGCGCCATCGATCAGGGCGACACGCTCACCGCCGGGCACGTCGTCGGCACGCCGTCCTACATGGCGCCCGAGCAGGCGAGCGGCGGCACGGTCGAGCACACGACGGACCTTTACGCGCTCGCCGCGATCGCGTTCCGCGCGATCACCGGCCAGCCGCCCTTCCCGCCCGGCGAGGTCGCCGAGACGCTCTACAAGGTCGTCCACACCGCCCCGCCCCGCCCGAGCTCGCTCACCAGCTCGCTGCCGCCCGAGGTCGATCTCGTGCTCGCGATCGGCCTCGCGAAGCGCGCCTCCGACCGCTTCACCAGCGCAACGGAGTTCTCCGACGCGCTCGCCAATGCGTTCGAGGGCAGCCTGTCTCCGCACCTGCGCGCCCGCGGCGAGGACCTGTCGCGCGCCGGGGCCTGGGCCAAGTCACCGCGCGCGTCGACCGCCCGGATCCGGCCCGGCTGATCGTCTCCCTGCCGCAATTTGCGTCAGGGTGACCTGATGAATCGAGGCGGCCTCTTGGAGCCGCACCCGAACCCGCGCGGCTTCGGCGATACATCTCCTGGCGGGCTCGGGGTCCATCAGGTCGGCGGCGCCCCGCCGTGGGTCCGCCTTGAAACGCATCCGCTCTGCCCGGACTGCCGCGTCCCGATGCAGTTCCTGGCCTCGATCGATTCGGGCCTGACGTCGTTCGAGCGACTTCCCTGGAAGGGGCCGCTGTTCGGCTTCTGGTGCGATGCGTGCTCGGTGTCGTGGACGCGCCGCCAACTCGCGTCGTAGCTCCCCTCTGCGAGCCGTGCTCAGCTGTCCGTCACGATCGTCTGGCCTGGATTCGTGATCGTGATCGTGCCGCCCCAAACGCACTGGCAGGTGTCGGTCTGCACGAGCGCCGGGACGTTCGCGATCGTGACCTTGGTCGAGCCCGGGGTCCAGGGGGTCTGCGTGTTCGGGACGCACTGTTGCGGTGTGAGGACGTCCATCGCTGCGGCCGTCGGTGGATAGGCGAGCGACATGCACGGGCCGAACGGCTGGACGTTGACGATCGGCAGGTGGTCCTGGATGGTCGCGGCCGGCTGACCGGCGGCGTTGCGCATGTGCGTCGGCAGGACGGTGAGCTGAGAGGGCTTCGGGCTCATCGTGCACATCGTCATCGCCTGGTTCACGACCTGCAGCGACATGGGCGAATCATTGACCCACCGTGCCGCCGCGCGATACCTTTTTTCGCACTCACCGGGTTGGAAGGGCGAGTGGCCGAGTCACAGCGACAGACCGTGCTCGTGGTCGACGATGATGCGACGTTGCTCGCGTCGTACGTCCGGGCGCTCGATCGCAGTGGGCGAAGCGTGCTGGCCGCGGAGAGTGCCGCGAAGGCCCGCGAGCTGGTCCGCGGCAAGCGGCCGGATGCCGGCATCGTCGATCTGCATTTGCCGGATGGATCGGGGATCGAGCTGATCCGCGAGCTGCGGCAGTGGGACGCGCAGCTCGTCCTGATCCTGGTGACCGGCTACGGGAACATGGCCGTCGGCGCGGCGGCGGCGCTCGCCGGCGCGAACCACGTCCTCGCCAAGCCGATCCGCATGCCCGAGATCTTGCGCAGGCTCGCCGGCGAGCCGTGCACCGACGGTGACGTCGAGACTCCGTCGCTCGACCGCGCGATGTGGGAACACATGCACCGCGTGCTCGCCGACTGCAACGGCAACAAGTCCGAGGCAGCCCGCCGCTTGCGGGTCAATCGCGCCACGCTGCTACGCTGGCTCGAACGCAACGCACCCGAATCGTGACAGACTCGCGGCCATGACCAGGCCGAAGCTCACGTACTTCGACGCCCCCGCCAGCCGCGGCGAGGAGTGTCGTCTCGCGCTCCACCTCTCGGGCGTCGACTTCGAGGACCACCGGCTCAAGCCGGCCGAGTGGGCGGCGCTCAAGCCGCACACGCCGTTCGGCGCGCTGCCGACGTTCGAGCTGCCCGGTCACCCGGTGCTCGCGCAGACCAATGCGATCCTGGTGCTGATCGGCCGCAAGCACGGACTGCATCCCAAGGACGACCTCGAGGCCGCGCGCCACGAGGCGATGATGCATCACGTCGAGGATCTGCGCGTCGAGATCGGCCGCACGCTGCGTATGAACGACGACGACAAGAAGCGCACGCGCACGGCGATCGCCGAGACCACGCTGCCGGCCTGGGCGGCGAACGCCGAGAAGCAGCTCGCCGGCGGGCCGTTCTTCGCCGGCGACAAGCTCCACGTCGTCGACCTCAAGCTGTTCGTGATGATCCGCTGGCTCGCCGGCGGCAAGCTCGACCACATCCCGGCCGACATCATCACCAGGTATCCCAAGCTGATCCGCGTCCACGACAGCGTGCGCGATCACGCGGGCGTCAAGGCATGGTACGCGAGGTAGCGTGAAGCGCTGCGGCAGCTGCGGCGAGTCGCTGGCATCCGACGCCAAGTTCTGCGGCGTGTGCGGGACGAAGCTGCCCGATCCGAACCTCGGGCGCGTCATCGGCCAGCGCTACGTGCTGCGCGAGCTGATCGGCTCGGGCACGCTGGGCGACGTCTACCGCGCCGAACAGCTCGGCCTTCAGCGCAAGCTCGCGATCAAGCTCCTGCCCGCCGATCCGCAGCGCGACCGCCGCACGGTCGAGCGGTTTCGCCGCGAGGGCGCGATCTTCTGCAAGCTGCGCTCGCCGCACACGGTCACCACCTACGAATTCGACACCGAGCCCGACGGCTCGCTGTACATCGCGATGGAGCTGTCGCCCGGCCGCTCGCTCGCCGACATCTTCCGCAGCGAGGGCGCGCTCGAGCCGACGCGCGTGCTGCGCATCCTGGCCGGCCTGTGCGACTCGCTCGGCGAGGCCCACCAGCTCGGCGTCGTCCACCGCGATCTGCGCCCGGCGAACATCCTGATCGAGACGCGCGCCACCCAGCGCGACTTCGTCAAGCTCACCGACTTCGGCCTCGCCAAGATCATCGCCGACAGCAACTCGCCCTCGCCCACGCCGGTCGGCGAGACGATCGGCACGATCCAGTTCGCGTCGCCCGAGCAGCTGATGTCCAGGCCGCTCGACGGCCGCGCCGACATCTACGCGCTCGGCGTCCTCGGCTACTTGCTCGTCACCGGCCAGCACCCGCTCGCCGGCGCACGCAGCTTCGGCGACCTCGTCGCGGCGCAGATCGGCCAGGTCCCGCCGCGCGCGTCGGCCGTCCGCGGCGGCGTCCCCGCCGACGTCGACGAGATCCTGGCGCGCTGTCTCGAGAAGGATCCGGCGCGCCGCTACCCCGACACGCAGGCGCTCGCCGCGACGATCGCGGTGGCGCTCCAGGCGTATCCGACCAACTTCTCCGACACGGTGCGCACCGACCCCGGAGACGAGGACACGATGCTCGCCGCGACGCCACCCAAGCCACCGAAATAGTCGGGGCGACAGGATTTGAACCTGCGACTCCCGGCGCCCAAGGCCGGTGCGCTACCAGGCTGCGCTACGCCCCGTATCCCGAGGAAATACCCGGGATCGAGGCGCCGCGCAACGAGTTACTTCTTCTGGTCGCCGCCGCCCGCAGGGACGTCGGTCGATCCCGACGGCGTCTTGCCGCCGGCCCAGGCGAAGTAGTTCCGCAGCATCGTCGTCTCGAGGTTGAGATCGCCGAGCGTGCTCTTGCCCTCGCCGGCCTTGATGGCGGCGTCGAGCTTCTTCTCGCAGTTGTCGCAGGGGACCTTGGCGATCTTCGGGAGCGCGAGCAGGATCGACTGACGGATCAGGCGGTCGTCGCTCTTGGCGCCATCGAGCAGCGCGTCGGTCAGGTTGGTGGCCTTCTGGCCCTGCTTGCCGATCTCGAGCATCGCGCGCTCGACCTCACCCTCGAGCAGGCCGAGCTTCTCGTCCTTCGTCCAGTCCTTGATGTCCTTGATGTACGGCGTGCAGTTCTTCGCCGCGTCGTCGCCGGTCTCCTTGAGGGTGCCGGCGTAGCAGTTCATGTCGTTCTTGCAGCGGAGCGCGACCTCGATGCGAGCGATGTGCGTCTGGAACATGCGCGCATAGCCCTTGTAGGCCTTGGCCGCGCCGTCGAGCGCCTTGAACGGCGCCGTCTTCTCCTTGTGCGTCTTCTTGGCGACCTTGAAGGCCTCTTCGGCATCCTTCGCCGCCTTGGTCGCAGCCCGGATGTCGTCGGCGCTCTTCGAGGTGTCGTGCGTCGCCTTGAGCGCGTTCGCCTTCGCGTCGTCGAGCGCCTTCTTGGCCTTCTCGAACTCCTTGTCAGCGGCGTCGGAGTCGGCCTTGGGCTTGCCCGCGGCTTCCTTGTTCTTCTTGTCCGCCGCGTCGAAGTACTTCTGGGCGAGGTCGGTGAGGATCTTGACGTCGCTCGCACTGTGCGACAGGCGCGCGAACGCCGTGGCCGCCTCGGTGCGGAGGTTGTCGTCGGCCGCGTTGTCGGCGGCGATCTTGCCGAGCTCTTCGACGCCCGTGTCGTCATGCGTGATGAACGGGTACGCGCCGACCGCGAGGATGCGCGTCATGAGATCGGGCGCGCCGGCGGCGGGCTCGGGCGCGGGTGCACCCTTCTTGCCCTTGCCCTTGGCGGGGGCCGGGGCCTTGCCGCCCATCCACATCGCGCGGACCTTGTCGGCGCCCTCGGGCGAGCCGATCTTGCGGAGCGCGTCGAAGATCGCGTTGTACTGCGTCGAGCCCGACGGCTGATCGTCGGAGTAGTACTGCGGGTACGCCGGGCGTCCGAGCGCCGCCAGCAGGTCGGGCACCGCCTTGGGATCGTAGAAGTCGCCGAGCACGACGGCCGGATAGAAGTCCTTGGCCGAGACCGGCTGGCACTGGTCGCCCTTGTAGTCGTTGCGATCGCCGCAGTACGTGTCGTAGTGCTTGTCCTTGAACAGCTGCGTGACCTCGGGCGACTGGTCGCGCAGGATCTTGCGGAGCTCGTCCTCGGCGGTCGGGCCCGAGGCGACGAGCGCGCGGCGGATCTGCGTGAACAGCTCCGGCGTGCGGTACATCGAGAGCACCAGCGGCTTGACGGCCGCCGGCGACTGCAGGTCGGCGAGCGCGTTGATCGACGCGCCGGTCACACCGAGGAACAAACCGTACTTCTCCTCGAGGGCGCGCCCCTGCTCCTTGTCCTTGGCGGTGCGCGGGTTGTCGGGCGGATCCTTGTCGATCAGCTTGATCAGCGCGGCGGCCGCCTTCGGCTTCTGCTGGTGGTACTTGCCGATCGCGCGGACCGCAGAGACCTGCGCGGCGATCAGCTTCTTGGTGATCGGCTTCTGCGCGAGCTCGACGAGCGCGTCGAGACCGCCGTCGCCGAGGGCGTCGGCCGCTTCACCGAGCGCGTCGGCTGCCTTCTGCGCCGACTCGACCGAGCGCGGGTTCGCCTCGTCGACCTCGGAGACCGCCTTCGTGAGGAACGGCAGCGCCTTGTCCCAGTTGGCAGGGCGGCCAGTCTTCTCGTAGTCGGTCATGTACGTCGCCTTCGCCTGTTCGGGCGTCAGCGGACGTGCGAGCGAGATGATGACCTGGAGCATGCGCGCTGGCTTGCCCTGGCCGTCCCAGGCTTCGCCGAGCGCAGGAATCGCATCTGGGTTCCCGAGCTGCTCGAGCTGCGTGACCGCGCGCTCGCTCTCCTTGTTGTCCGAGAGCTTCTTGGTCCACGTCTTGTAGCTGTACGGATTGTCCGGACAGCCAGCGACACCAACGAGCAGTCCGACCAGCAGAACGCTGGATGCGAGTCGAGTCATCACGGGCTCCCTACTTGGGCTTACTTGTTCTTGACCGCGAACAACAGATTGTCGAACCCGGCCGCCTTGGCCGTGTTGACGATCTTGTTGATCAGCCGCGCGTCCGTGGACTCGTCGGCCTGCAGGATTGCCAGACCGTCGGGGCACACGTGGCCCGGCAGCGGCCGGATGCTCTGCTTCGCGTCCTCACACGCCTTCTGGAGATCCTTCGTCAACTTGCCGCCGTCGATGTCGGCCTTGATCTCCGTCGCCTTGGCTTGCAGCTTCTCGAACAGCGCGTCGATCTTGAACGTCGGCGAGTCGTCGCGGAGGACGCTCTCGACCGTCGCCAGACCCTCGCCCTGGAACGAGATCTGATCCTTGGTGACGATGATGACAGGCGCGATCT
>Ga0316628_100004114_pt1 | contig 11348 bp, 5 predicted proteins | sample OWC_Aug_M2_C1_D5_FD_207648 | JGI IMG/M metagenome (GOLD analysis project Ga0316628, IMG submission 207648) | Wetland soil microbial communities from Old Woman Creek delta, Ohio, United States - OWC_Aug_M2_C1_D5_C | ecosystem: Environmental > Terrestrial > Soil > Wetlands | place: USA: Ohio... | reverse complement strand
TTCGATCGGTGCGTCGACCACCTGGGTCGAGGGCGTATAGCCATTGTCGAGCGCCGCCGAATAGACGATGGGCTTGAAGGAGGAACCCGGCTGCCGATAGGCCTGCGTGGCGCGGTTGAACTGGCTCTGATCGAACGAGAAGCCGCCGACCATGGCAAGCACGCGGCCGGTCCACGGGTCCATCACCACCATAGCGCCGGACACTTCCGGCAATTGCCGCAGCCGGTATTGGCCTTCAACCGGACTGCCGTCCCTGAACAGCGGGTCGGCATAGATCACGTCACCAGGCGACAGCACCTGCGACATCGCGGTCGGGGTTCTGCCCCTCGCCGGTCCTGCGGCAGCCTTCGCCCACCTCACGCCCTCAAGCGTAATGATCCCGGTTTGCCGTTCCTTGCTGACGGCACCGCCGAGTTCACGGCCGGGCTGAAAGCCGATGCGTGCCGACTGATCGCTGATCTCCAGCACCACCGCAAGCCGCCAGGGCGATACGTCCGACAATGATTTGACGTCGGCGAGCTTGACGCCCCAATCGCCTGAGATGTCGAGCTTGCTGGAAGCGCCCCGCCATCCCTGCGCCTCGTCGTAGTTGACGATACCGGATGCCATGGTCTTGCGCGCCATCACCTGAATTTTGGGATCGAGCGTGGCGCGGACCGACAGTCCGCCCTCATACAGCTTCTTCTCGCCGTAGCGTTCGAAGATATCGCGACGGACTTCCTCGGCGAAATATTCGCCGGCGAAGGTATGCGCGCCATTGGCGCGGCTGGTGACGTTCAAGGGCTCCTTGCGCGCCTTGTCGGCGTCGGCCTGCTTGATCCAGCCGTTTTCCAGCAGGCGGTCGATCACGTAATTGCGCCGCTCGATGGCCCGGTCGCGGTTCCGCACCGGATGCAGCGCCGCCGGCGCCTTCGGCAGCGCCGCGAGATAGGCGGCTTCCGCAACCGTCAGCTCGTTGACCGATTTATCGAAGTAGACGAGCGATGCGGCGGCAATGCCGTAGGCGCCAAGGCCGAGATAGATTTCATTGAGATAGAGCTCGAGAATCTTGTCCTTGGAATAGGTGCGCTCGATCCGCATCGCGAGCAAGGCTTCCTTGATCTTGCGGGTGAAGGACACCTCGTTGGTCAGGAGAAAGTTCTTGGCGACCTGCTGCGTGATCGTGGAGGCACCCTGCGGACGCCGGTTCGAGCCGATGTTTTGGGCGTAGAGCATCGCCGCGCGCAACATGCCCGAAAAATCGATGCCGCCGTGCTCGTAGAAATTCTTGTCCTCGGCCGCCAGGAACGAATTGATGACGAGCTTCGGCATGGCCTGGATCGGCAAATAGAGCCGGCGCTCCTTGGAATATTCGCCGAGCAGCGAGCCGTCGGCCGCATGAACGCGGGTCATGACCGGCGGTTCGTAATCCTGAAGCTGAGAATAGTCCGGCAAATCCCTGGAAAAATGCCAGATCATGCCTGCGACGGCGGCCACGCCCACAAGGAACACGACGGTTCCCGCGGCGAACAAGAAACCCAAGAACCGCACCAGCAAGCGCATCAGTAACGTCCGTTCCAGCCCTTGCGCCGGCAGGACCGGCGCCTTCAAAGTATCTTCCGCTGCCGATCCTTTACGGCTCGGCGCCGCATCATACCATACGCCGCAACAAAGGTGAGTTGGGTCGATTCCGCCGAGCCCCGCGGCGCTTTATAGTGCCGTCGCTGTGGCCAAACTAGGGCTTCCCGGCCGAGCAAAGCCCCATCCGGCCGTCAGTTCCCGCCTCCCGCCGTTGCCAGGCGCTTGGCAAAGTACATGTCGATGGCATGGGCGACCGAGCCCACGGTGCGGGTGCGCCAGTTCTCCGAAACCAGATGTTCGAGGTCGTCCTTGTTGGAGACATAGCCCAGTTCGACCAGGACCGACGGCACGTCGGGCGCTTTGAGCACCCTGAAGCCGGCCGATTTGAGCGGGTGCTTGTGCATCCGGGTGGCCGTTTTCATCTCCGTCATCAACAGGCGCGCAAAACGGTTTGAGAAGGTCCGGGTCTCGCGCTGGGCAAGATCGATGAGAATATCGGCGACCTCGGTCGGCTCTTCCGTCAGATTGACCCCGCCAATCGCGTCCGCCCTGTTCTCCGCTTCGGCCAGCCGTTCGGCCTCGGCGTCGGACGCGCGATCCGACAGCGTATAGATGGTCGCCCCCTGCGCATCGCCTTCGCGACGCGGCAGCGCATCGGCATGGATGGAGACAAAAAGCGAAGCCGACTGGTTGCGCGCGATCCGTACGCGATCGTCGAGCGGAATGAAGGTATCGTCGGTGCGGGTCATCACGACGCGATATTTGCCGCCCTTCTCGATGCGGTCGCGCAAGGCGAGCGCAAAGCTGAGCACGAGATTCTTCTCGCTCTCTTCGCCCGATTGCGTGCCGTTGTCGGGACCGCCATGGCCGGGGTCGATGATAACGACGGGCCGCGGATCCGGAGCCGACGGCGGAATCGAAGGCGTGTCCAGCTTCGGCGGCACCGTCGCCACCGCGGTCTGCTTGGCGTCGGCGATCGCGGGCCTGAGCTCCGGACGACTCGCCGGGGCGAGCGACTGGACAAACGTGGTCCGGTCGACCTCCTCCAGTTCGAGCACCAGCCGTGGCGGCTGACCGTTGGCCGCGACGAGCACCGAGGCGTTGGCAATCCTGGCCGGTCCTGTCAGGTCAAAAACGATTCGCGAGCCGCCCGGCATCACCAGGCCATAGCGATAGGCTTTGATCAGCCCCCGTCCCGCCCCGCCGATACCCGGCGGAAGCCGGAAAGTGACTTGGGGGATATCGACGACCACCCGATAAGGATCGGCCAGCGGAAAGGCATGGACGGCGATCGTCTGATCGAGGTCGAGGATGAATCGGGTCTGTTTGCTGTCGCCCGCCAGGCGAGCGTCTGACGCAATCGGAAGACGGGCCGCAGCCGCCGGCCTTGACGGCTGGCTTTCCACCGCGCCGGCGCTCCCCAGCGGCAAACAGGTCAATGCTGCGGCGCACAACAGCGCATAACACAGCGAAACATCACGATTTGCGCGGCCCGCCAAACTATTCCTGCCTCCGAGGAGCCATTTTATCGCACTAGAACCACAGGGTTAATCACGGCTTAAGATTAGCCCCGGATTAAGGTCAAGTGTTGCCGGCAGGCGACGGCTCCCTTGCACCGGGCGATCAATCCACGTATGTACAGACTGCTGATGGCTAAAATTCCCGGTTGTGTCGCGTTCAGCCTCCCGGTGCAGCGCCGAAATCTCCAAGAATCCGGAGATTTCAGCGTCTTTCCGGCCCTCTGCAGCCAGCGCAGCGCGCGGCTGACGGAAGCGGCGGTTTCAAGCCCGAGCGGCGTCCGGTCCCAGGTCACCATCTTGTTCCAGGGACGGTTTCAGATCCGGCGCGACCGATTATCGGACCGAAGGGTTTCGATATGCGATGAACGGCGGACGCTTCGGCGCCACGCCGGGTCTTCAGCAACCGACAAAGCGGCGTCTTTTGCCGCCCAAATTACTTAGACGGGCCGACGCTTGATGCGCCAGACTGTGTTGCCGAGGACCTCCGGAAAAATAACGCCGATGCAAAGCGCTGGCTTGGCACGTCGTTCGACTTCCGCAGGATCCCGTTCGGCGAGCCGCGCAAGGTTGCGTTTTGGCCTTCCCCTCACCCCCGAATCAGGTGGACCGTCGCGTCACCCGGCCGCGCGAGATGCACGTGCCGTTCTGCGCGCCCGCCGCCGTCAAGAGTTCCAAAATGCCCAACAAAATGCTTATCGATGCCACCCACCCGGAGGAGACCCGGGTCGTTGTGGTCCGCGGCAATCGCGTCGAAGAATTTGATTTCGAGACCGCGCAGCGCAAACAGCTTCGCGGCAATATCTATCTCGCCAAGGTCACGCGCGTCGAACCGTCGCTGCAGGCCGCCTTCATCGAATATGGCGGCAACCGGCACGGTTTTCTCGCCTTCAGCGAAATTCACCCCGATTATTACCAGATCCCGGTCGCCGATCGGCAGGCGCTGATCGAGGCCGAAGAACGCGCCCATCGCGAGGCGGAAGAAGAATCCGAAAACCGCTCCAGTCGGCGGCGGCCGCGCCACCGCAATTCGCGCCGCCGCAGCCATGGCGAACGGGTGCAAAGCGAGATCGTCGAGCCCGTGAGCGCGGAAGCGCCGGCGGAGGAATTGCACGACCTTCACGCCTCCATGGAAGGCGGTCACGCCGACGAGGCTGCGCACGACATGGCCGCGCATGCTGATGAGAGCGAACATCACCATGAGAGCGACGATCATGTGCACGAGCACGAGCATGATCATGACGCGCACCTCGATGATACGGACGCGGAGCATGACGACGTCCACGCCGATGAACCGCCTGCGCCGGTCGCCGAACCCGTAGCGGTCCATCTTTCGGAGGCCGCGTCAGAGGCATCTGAGCGCGCGGAGGCTCATGACGACGAGCACTCCCACGACGAACGGCTGCATGACACCGGGGAAGCCGCGCCTGCCGAACAGGCCGACTATGACCATGCTTCTGCGCTGGAAGGCACACCGGCCGATGGCCAGGAGCATGCCGACGACGATGAAGGCGACGAGGAAGCCGAAGAAGAGCTCGTCGAATCCGTTGGCGGCGACGACGTGCTGGAAGAAGTGCCCGAGCGCGCGTTCCGCCCGCGCCGCCAATACAAGATCCAGGAAGTCATCAAGCGCCGCCAGGTCATGCTGGTGCAGGTCGTCAAGGAAGAACGCGGCAGCAAGGGCGCTGCGCTCACCACCTATCTGTCGCTTGCCGGCCGCTATGCGGTGCTGATGCCCAACACCGCGCGCGGCGGCGGGATCAGCCGCAAGATCACCTCTGCACAGGATCGCATGCGGCTCAAGGAAGTCGTCCAGGATCTCGACGTGCCGGAAGGCATGGGCATCATCCTGCGCACCGCCGGTGCCTCCCGCACCAAGCCGGAGATCAAGCGCGATTTCGAATACCTGATCCGGATGTGGGAGACGGTGCGCGACATGACGCTGAAGTCGCAGGCGCCGACGCTCGTCTATGAAGAAGGCTCGCTGATCAAGCGATCGCTGCGCGACCTCTACAACAAGGAAATCGACGAAATTCTGGTCGCCGGAGAAGCCGGCTACCATGAAGCGCGCGGTTTCATGAAAATGCTGATGCCCTCCAACGTGCGCGCGGTGAAACAATATCGCGACGGCCAGCCGCTGTTCTCCCGGACGGGCATCGAGAGCCAGCTGGATGCGATGTTCTCGCCGACCGTGCAACTGCGCTCGGGCGGCTATATCGTGATCAATCAGACCGAAGCGCTGGTCTCGATCGACGTCAACTCCGGCCGCTCGACGCGAGAACATCACATCGAGGACACCGCGCTCAAGACCAATCTCGAGGCGGCCGAGGAAGTCGCCCGTCAGCTCAGGCTGCGCGACCTTGCAGGCCTCATCGTCATCGATTTCATCGACATGGACGAGAAGCGCAACAATCGCTCGGTCGAACGCAAACTCTCCGACTGTCTGCGCCAGGACCGGGCGCGGATCCAGGTCGGACGCATCTCGCATTTCGGCCTGCTTGAAATGTCGCGCCAGCGCATCCGCGCCAGCGTGCTGGAAAGCTCCACCGAACCCTGCCCGCAATGCGGCGGCAGCGGGCACGTCCGTTCGGTGTCCTCGGTGGCGCTGCAATTGCTGCGCAGCCTGGAAGAGGTCCTGATGAAGGGCGCGACCCACAACCTCGTGGTCCGCACCCGCACCGACGTCGCGCTTTACGTGCTCAATCACAAGCGCGGCCATCTGCGCGACCTGGAAAACTCCTTCAAGGTCAGCCTTGCGGTGATCGCCGACCCGACCGTCAGCGGACAGCAATCCTTTGTGATTGACCGCGGCGAGCAGGTGCACACGCTGGAAGCCGCCAAGGCGCTGCTGGCGGCGCAGGCGGCGGCAACTCCGATTGCGCCCGAAGAGGCGTTCGAAGACGAGGAGGCTTTCGACCTCGAAACCGAATCGGAAGTGGAGACCGACGAGACCGAGGGGCTTTCCGACGGCGCCACCGGCGAAGAAGCAGGCGCCGATGGCGCAGCGGCCGGCGAAGGCAAGCGGCGGCGGCGACGACGACGGCGCGGCCGCGGCGGCGAAGCACGCGAGCCCGGCATGCCGCGCGAGGAAGCCATTGTGGCACACGAGGCCTCTGCTCCCGCCGAGGGAATCCTCGATGTGGAGGAAGGCGAAGGCGAGGAAGAGGAATTCGGCGAGCCTCAAGGCCAGGCGCGCGCCGAGCAGGGATCCGGCGAGCGGCGGCCGCGCCGCCGCGGGCGCCGCGGGGGCCGTCGCCGGCGTGGCGGAGCCGACGAAGGCTTGGCCGACTCGATTGCTGACGAACTGACCCCCCTTCAGGCATCGGAAGTCACAAGCGCGGTAGCCGACTTCGACGGATATTCGTCGAAGCCGTCCGCTCCCGTCGCCGATGACACGGCAGGCGCAGCGCCATCGGCTCAACAATCGCCGACGGAGGGCCCAACCACGCTGCCGTCACCGGTCATGAGCGAGGCCGAGACGGCCGCCCAGGAGTCCGAAAAGGCTGCGCGGCGGCGCTCGACGGTGCGCGAAAAGGTGAGCTTTGGCTCGGCGTCGCAGGCTGAACCGCTGGCGCCGAGCTACCATCAGGCTCCGCCTGACGAGGCACGGGTCGAACCTGCGCGCGAAACCACGACGGAAGCGCCGCAGCCTCGCCGCGCGGGATGGTGGTCGCGCCGATTCGGCGGCGGTGAATAGGTTTTGAAAAGACCGGACTTAAACAAAACGCCCGGCGAAAGCCGGGCGTTTTTTTTACCGCGAGGGGAGCGGCGGGCTGGTTCCTAACTGGTGGTAATTGCCGTTTCGATGTCGGTCGGATCGACCTGCTTATTGAGATTGGACAGCAGGCGGCCGTGGTCGAGTTCGCCTTCCCACCAGGACACCACAATGCAGGCAACGCCATTGCCGCAGAGATTGGTCAGCGCGCGGCATTCGCTCATGAACTTGTCGATGCCAAGCACGATTGCCATGCCCGGCACCAGGCGGGGGTCGACCACCGCAAGCGTGGCCGCGAGCGTGATGAAGCCCGCCCCCGTAATTCCCGAGGCGCCCTTCGAGGTGAGCATCGCGACCAGAAGTATCGTGAGCTGTTGCCAGAGCGAAAGATCGAAGCCGAGCGCCTGCGCGATGAACAGCGTGGCGAGCGTCATGTAGATATTGGTGCCGTCGAGGTTGAACGAATAGCCCGTCGGCACCACGAGGCCCACCACCGATTTCGAACAGCCGAGCCGTTCGAGCTTCTCCATCAAGGACGGCAGCGCGCTTTCCGATGACGAGGTGCCGAGCACGATCAGCAGTTCGTCCTTGATATAGGCAAGGAATTTGAAGATCGAAAATCCGACGACCCGCGCGATGATGCCGAGCACCACCACGACGAACAACGCGGCCGTGACGTAGAACGTCGCGATCAGGCCCATCAGGTTGAGGATCGCGCCGGTGCCGAACTTGCCGATGGTAAAGGCCATCGCGCCGAACGCGCCGATCGGCGCCGCCCGCATCACGATGGAAATCACGCCGAACACAGCGTGCGCCGCATCGTCGATGAAGGCGCGCAGCGTATGCCCGCGCTCGCCGAGCGCCATCAGCGAAAAACCGAACAGAATGGAGAACAGCAGGACCTGCAAAATGTCGCCGGTCGCAAAGGCACCGACCACGGTGTCCGGAATGATGTGCAGGAAGAAATCGACGGTCTTCTGGGCCTCCGCCTGCTTGGCGTAGCTTGCCACCGCCTCGGCGCTCGCCTTGGCGCCGCCAAAGCCCGCGCCGGGGCGCACCAGGTTTCCGACCGCAAGGCCGATGACGAGTGCAAAGGTCGATACGATCTCGAAATAGACCAGTGCCTTGACGCCGATGCGGCCTACTTTCCTTGCGTCCTGGATATGCGAAATGCCGGAGACCACGGTGCAGAAGATGATTGGCGCGATCACCATCTTGATCAGCTTGATGAAGCCGTCGCCGAGCGCCTTGACCCAGTCGCTGGTCGCCAGATGCTGAAACTCCGCGCCAACCAGCACACCCAGCGCGATGGCGATGAGCACCTGGATGTAGAGTACCTTGTACCAGGGCTTCGCCTCGCGAGCCGGCCTCGTGGGTATGGTCGTCGGCGCCATCAAACGCACCCCTCATCAGCTTTCTTAATATTCAAGCCAAAATCAATTTGTGTAGACGGAGTCAATGGCATCACGCCATTTTCCGGCGGCGGATGGCCTTGCCGCCGATAGAGTCACTTGAGCCACTGTGCGATGCGCGCCACCGCCTCATGCATCTCCTGCGCCGAGCGCGCATAGGAGAAGCGGATGAACTGCGACCCGTGGACGGGATCGAAGTCGAGCCCGGGCGTCGCTGCGACGCGGGCCTTTTCAAGCATCGTGCGCGCGAATTCGAGACTGTCGGACGTGAAGTCCGAAACGTCGGCGTAGAGGTAGAACGCGCCGTCCGCCGGCAGGAATTTGGTCAGGCCCGCGCGCGGCAGCCCCTCGATCAGAATGCGGCGGTTTTGCAGATAGCCCTGCTTCACAGCCTCCATCTCGGCGCGGCCGTCGAATGCCGCCTCCGCCGCGATCTGCGACAGCGTCGGCACCGAAATCGAAAGATTTTGCTGGAGCCGCTCGATCGGGCGCACCAGGGGTTCCGGCACGACCATCCAGCCGACGCGCCAGCCGGTCATGCAGAAATATTTGGAGAAGGAATTGATCACCAGCGCATCGGCGGAGAGTTCCGCGGCGGTCACGGCCGGGAACGCGTAATCGAGACCGTGGTAGATTTCGTCCGAAATGAAGCGGATACCGGCGCTTTCCGCCGCCAAAATCAATCCGCTGAGCGCCTCGCGGGACATCATGGTTCCGGTCGGATTGGCGGGGCTTGCGACCAGCACACCCTTTAACGGCGCCTTGCGATGGGCTGCAAGCAAGGCCTCCCCGGTGAGGGCATGCCGGTTTTCGTTCGATGTCTCGATCAACACCGGCTCGCAGCCGAGCGCCGTCAATATATGACGATACGGCGGATAACCGGGCACCGTCACCGCAACCCGGTCGCCCGGTTCGAACAGGGACAAAAAAGCCAGGATAAACGCGCCGGACGAGCCCGTCGTGATCACGATGCGCTCCGAATCGACGGCAACGCCATAGCTCTCGCGGTAATGGCGGGCGATCCGGGAGCGCAAGGACGGGGTCCCAAGCGCGGAAGTGTAGTCGATCCGCGCGTTATCGAGGGCAGCATGCGCCGCCTTTATCGCGGTTTGCGGCGCCGGAGCGGCCGGCTGGCCCACTTCCATGTGGATCACATGACCGCCAGCGGCCTCGATTCGGGCCGCGGCTGCCATCACATCCATCACCATGAAGGGTGGCACCTCGCTGCGTCCCGATGCGGCCGTCAACAGCGCCTTGCCTCGCTCTCTCATTGTCGCTTCAAGCATCGATATCTGCTATTTTGACTGGCGTCGTGGTCCTGGCATTCGTATCGTGTCGCTGCCGGACTTTGACGAATGTTTAGAAACGCGCCCCAGACTAGCCTTAATCGGCGGTTTGTAAGGGCATATCGCGGATCGCGACCCGCCGCCAATCAATTAAAAGACTGCTTCATGCCGCTCCAGATAGCCCTTCTCCGCATACCGCGAAAGATAATCGCGATCGCCACCGCAGTCGCGTTCACGGTCTCGCCCATGGCCGCGCTCGCCCAGGAACAGGGGCTTTCGGTGTTGCGCGATACCGAGAGCGAGCAACTCCTGCGCGACTACGTCAGGCCTATCCTGCGTGTCGCGGGGCTGGAGAAGCAAAACATCCAGGTCACGATCATCAACCAGCCGGTGTTCAACGCCTTCGTCGCAGATGGCCATCGCATCTTCGTCAATCACGGCGCGCTGTTGCAGTCTGAAACCCCGAACCAGATCATCGGGGTGCTGGCCCATGAAACCGGCCATTTGGCCGGCGGTCACCTTGCGAGATTGCGCGAACAGGTGGCTCAGGCACAAACCCAGATGATCATCGCGATGCTGCTTGGCGCCGGCGCGATCGCGGCCGGCTCGCGCAGCATGTCCAACGGCAATATCGGCCTTGCGGACGCCGGAGCGGCAGCGCTGGCCGGCCCGCAGAGCATGATCATGCGATCCCTGCTCTCCTATCAGCGCGCCCAGGAAGAAAGCGCCGACCGCGCCGGGGTCAAGTTCCTGACCGCCACCGGTCAATCCGCGAAGGGCATGTACGAAACGTTCAAGCGCTTCACCAATGACAGCCTTTTCTCCTCGCGTGGCGCCGATCCGTATTACCAGTCGCATCCGATGCCTGCGGAGCGCGTCGCGGCGCTTGAGGAAGTCGCCCGCACCAGCCCCTATTGGGACAAGAAGGACGACCCTGCGCTGCAATTGCGTCACGACCTGATGCGCGCGAAGATTTCCGGGTTCCTGGAGCGTCAGGACACCGTCTACCGGCGCTATCCTCTGTCCAACAACAGCCTGCCGGCGCGCTACGCCCGCGCGATCGCCACCTATCTTCACGGCGATCTGCACAACGCGCTCACCCAGATCGACGGGCTGATCCAGGTGCAGCCGAATAACCCTTACTTCTATGAACTGCGCGGCCAGGCGCTCCTGGAGGGCGGCAAGCCCACGGAGGCGATCGCGCCGCTGCGCAAGGCGGTGGCCTTGTCAAATAACGCGCCGCTCATCGAGATGTTACTTGGGCAGGCGCTCGTGGCGACCGATAACAAGACCTACACCGACGAGGCGATTGCGATTTTGCGGGCGGCGACCGCGCGCGAGACCGAAGCGCCGATCGGCTATACCCAGCTCGCAATGGCCTACGGGAAGAAGGGGGATCTGGCCCAGGCCGATCTGGCATCGGCGCAGGCGGCCTATTTGCGCGGCGACAACAAGACGGCGCGCGAACTTGCCTCTCGCGCCAAAACCCGCTTCGCCGTCGGCACACCCGGCTGGGTCAGGGCCGACGACATCGTTTCCGCCAAGCTGCCGGCGGGGCAGAAGAAAGACGGAGGCCGATTCAGGCTCCAGGTCGGCAATGATCGCCAGGATCAAGACACGCACGACAACGAAACCCGTCCTCCTCCGTTGGTCCACTGAAGAATCCCATTCAAGAAAACCGAATTCAAAGGAATTGCTGATGTCCCCCTTCCGCCTGCTCTCTCCCGCCTTGTTCGCGCTGGCGCTCGCCGCCGCGCCGCAGGTTGCTTCCGCCCAGGCTTTCTCCGACGGCCAGCGCGGCGAGATCGAGACGATCGTAAGGAACTATCTGGTCTCGCATCCGGAGGTGCTGGAAGAG
>Ga0316628_100004113_pt1 | contig 11350 bp, 6 predicted proteins | sample OWC_Aug_M2_C1_D5_FD_207648 | JGI IMG/M metagenome (GOLD analysis project Ga0316628, IMG submission 207648) | Wetland soil microbial communities from Old Woman Creek delta, Ohio, United States - OWC_Aug_M2_C1_D5_C | ecosystem: Environmental > Terrestrial > Soil > Wetlands | place: USA: Ohio... | reverse complement strand
AGCCCGGTGCCGAGGGATGCCCGCTCGGTCCGGTTGTTGATGCCGACCCGGGGAAACCAGAACAGGCGGCTCTGCGCGATGGGGAATCGGCCTTCCATGCCGAAGAACACGCCGGTTTCCGAGCCGGCGTGGTGCTCCCAATCCAGGGCGGTCAGGATCTCGGCCCCGTTGACCAGGGATTGAAGGGTCTGCCACGACCTGGGAATCCAGTCGCGGAGGACCCAGCGGTAACTCATCCCCCACCGGACCGTTCTGGGGAAGGGATCGCTCTCCCCGTTCTCGAGTTTCCAGGCGGGCTGGATCAGGTTCTGGACGGACAATCCGATCCGCAACGGAAGGACGTACCGGAGCGCGAACGCCCGGAATATAGGCGCGTGAATCGGCTGAAACAGGATGCCGGCGTCCGCGCCGGCCGACCAGTCCCTGCCGCTTTTTTCAAGAGGCATGTCCGGGGTTTCCTGGAGTCCCGCAAAATTCTGGTTGACCATTTTGAGACCGACTCCGGCCCTGAAAACCCCCCACGAATTGACGTCCTCCCTCGCCCAGGCGACGGCGAAGGCGTTTTCCTCGATGCCGAAATTCCCCAGAAATTCCGCGGTCGGGGTGCGCTGTTCGAATCCCACCATGCCGAGCCCGATCCAGCTGAATCCGAAAGCCGTCGAGGGGCCCAGGAAGAAACGGGCGATCCTGTTTTTCGGATTTTCAAGGGGCCTCGGCACCACGAGGCCGAGGTGGGAAAACCGGCTGTCAAAATACAGGTTGGAGTACATCGTGCCGACTTCGAGCTGCCTGGCACCCAGAAGTCCGGCGGGATTCCACGCGGTTCCGCTGGCGTCGTCCGAGACCGCGACGAACGCGCGTCCCATGCCCAGGGCGCGGCCGCCCACTCCGTATCTGAGGAATGCTCCCGCCTGGCCCGCGTCCCCATCCGCCCTGAGGGACGCACAGGTCGTGCACACGAAAAGCGCTGCGATGAATCCGTTGAGGCGTCTGTTTTTCATCATGGTCCCAACCGTTGGTTATTATCTGAGCACAGCGATTTTGCAGTACAATCCGGATTGGCCCTTGACAGCGCAGAGATAGCCGCCGTTCGCGACCAGGTCTCCGCGCTCGTTCCGGCCGTCCCACTCGAAGAATGCGCTGGACGGATCCGCCTTGCGGAGGGTCCGGACGCAGTTGCCGAACGGGTCGTAGATCACGGCCGTCTGAAGCCCGGCGTTAGGCACCTGGATCACCGCGATTTCCTGTCTGGAGGGGTTAAACGGATTCGGGAATGAGAACATCCGGTTCTCCTCCTCAGGCATCCAGAACAGCGCAACGGAAACGGGCGAGGAAGGCTGCCCGGCCAGATCCCTCACCCAGAAGGTCAGGGTGACGAGTCGGTGTTCCGGCGTCCTCAGGGAGTATGTCGAAAAGACCGTGTCCACTTCCGGCTTCGGGGGGAGGATATCGAAAATGACCGTGTCGTCAGCGCTTTCGCTTTTTTCATACACGACCATTTCCATCACCTTGCCCGCAGGGGGATCCGAGGCCGTCACCCGGAAAGTCAGCGTACGGCCGATGGTCCAGGCGATCGGAACCGCCTTCTGCAGGCGGATGATGTCCCATCTGGCGAGTATCGGAAGACGGGCGTCCTGGATCGACACCTGGGGATCGGACCAGAAGCTGAGACCGAATACGCCGGCCGCGTCCCGGGCATAATACCTGAGCCGGTATTCGATTCCCAGCCCCTCGGGCAGGCCGGTGAACATCGCCGAATCGATTCCTGAATCCACGAAGCCCCAGAGCGTGACCGATGAATCCTGGAAGGCATAGCGCGCCTGGATTTCATAGAAGAGCAGTGTCCGGCCCGCCGCTCCGGCCGCGGTTTCGAGGCTGTCTGCGGGCCAGAACAGGGTGTTTTCGGTTCCGATGGAGAACTCGGGTTCACGGACCAGAACCGGCGCAGGCAGAGTGGCGATCCAGTCGTCGGACCCGGGCGGAATCAGATTCTGCAGGGTCTGCGGCGTCTTCCATGCCTGCCGCCTCTGCTCCGCACCGAACGCCGCGGCGCAGAATGCGAGAAGAAGAAAAAACGTTCCCGTCGTGGGGCGAAGGAATTTCATATCTTGTTTCTCCAATTTCGAGGCTGACGCTGTTGCATCACCGGGCCTGTTCCGTGCCGGCGGATATCGTCCGGACTGCCGGGCCTGTTCAGGTCACCGGTCAGTGTCCAGGCCGGCAGATACGCTTCCAGTTGCATGACCGAAGGTCAAGGCCACCTGTCCGAAGGTCCGCGTCAGCGGACCATAACCAGTTTGATGCGTTTCCAAACGGTTCTTCCCGTAGTCTCGGACCGCATGCCGAGAATGCCTATGTAGATGCCGGAAGCGGCCTGCCTGCCGTTTTTATCCGAACCGTCCCAGGTCACGGTGCGGCGCCCTGCCTGCTGGACCGCGTCCACCAGCGTGACCGTGAGTGCCCCGCGGATGTCATAGACTGAGAGCTTGACTTTCGCGGGTTCCGCGAGCTGATAGGGAATCGTCGTGCCGGCATTGAAGGGATTCGGATAATTTTGTCCGATGCCAAATTCGCGGGGAATCGCGGCTTCCGCGGCATCGGGTTTTCCCGGATCCTGTTCCGCGGACGGGCTGTAGGCGATGATTCTGGACCATCCGCTCTCCGCGGTCCATCCGCCCGCCCGGCGCCTGGCCTTGACGCGGAACCAGGTGGTGTCGGTTTCGATGGCTCCCCAGCCCGTTGTGCAGGCATAGGTCGTGTCCTTTGTCCATCCGCTGCGGCAGATCAGGCTGTCGAGGACCGTGTTCCGGTTCATTTCGTATGCCAGCCTGAAATGCGCCCGTTTCATGGCGATCTCGACGAAATACTCCGTTCCGTCCCCGGAAGAAATCGGCAGGATGCGGCATCCCCTTTTCTGCGTGGGCAGCGGCGCCTCCGGAGTCGGAACCCGGAGCGGCACCGCGTTCCAATCGCCAGCCGTTCGGTTGCCCGCGCTGTCCACGGTGACGACCCTGTACCGGTAATTCAGGTTCAGGACCGTGTCTGCGGCGGAATACGCGCCGCTGCCCGGCCGGGACGGCGTTTCCGAAATCAGAAAATCGGATCCCGAATCCGATGAGCGCCATACCTGATAGGTCGCGACATTCCCCACCAGCCTGTCCCAATTCTCCGTTCCTGGATCCAGAGGCCGCTCGACTCCGTCGCCGCTCCACTGCATCCTGTGGACGACGGAGTCCGATTCCGCATAATAGGCCTCCGTGGCCGTGAATCGGATCGTATTCATCTGCCTCGGTGAAACCGGATCGAAGACGATGATGCGCAATGGATAGAAGTCGGAGGACCAGAGATCCTCGGCCGGATTCCCCCACGAGTCGCGGCCGGTGATCCTGAAATAGAGTTTCTCGTTTTCCCGGTTTCCCAGCGAGGGGATCCGCATGCGCCGTGTCCGCATCAGGGGATCCGCGGCAAAGCATCCCAGGGAACGCGTCTGGGCGGTGTCGGATGGAAAGAACTGGCTGACGCTCGCCTGCAGGATCAGGCAGGACGCGCCCCGCGTGGATCCCTGGAGGTCCTTTCCGTCGAGCCCCTTCCAGACCCAGGCCACGTCGATCGAATCGTCGTTGAAGTATCCTTTGGCGAAAGGCACGATATCCGGTATGTAGGCGGCGCCGGTGTCGCAGAATTCGGTTCGCATACCGGCGGCCACCACCTGGTCGAGGCTGTCCAGCGCATACACGCTGTACAGGTAGGCGCGCCCGTGACTGAGGCCGGCCGGTCCGTCCATGTAGGAGGATTCGCGGTTTCCGAGAGTGATGTGGAATGTGTCGCTCCCCGCGCTGCGCATCAGGAGGAACCTGCCGACCTTCAGGCTGTCGACGATGGACGTGTCCCAGTGGATGTCGATTTTCCCCCTGGGCTGGGCCAGTACGGCCATTTCGAGTTCCTTGAATGAAACGGTGTACGGCTGCGACCACGCGCTCCTTCGGTTCAGCGGGTCGTGGTTGAGGATTTCGAGAATCTGGAAGATGGCGTTATGCCCCGGCTGGACCGACCTGTACGTGTATTCGGTATCGTCGTCCGCGACCGTGTCGATTTCCACGATGCGGCGCGTGCTGTCGGAGTAGATTTTCACGACGGTGGTGAAATCGAAGGGGAAGGTGCTGGGAACCGGCCGCTTCCACCGGATCTTCGCCACAAGCCGGCCGTTCTCGGTCTGGATCTGATGGGAGACGATGCGCGGCGGCCGGTTGCAGTAGGCGAACACGGAATCGGAGGGCCTCGTGAAGTCTCCGAACAGATTCATTTTCCGGATGCTGTAGTGGTACATGCGGTAGGTTTCCAGCGTGTCTCCCGGCGCGTGCAGGAGCTCGTCCCGGCCGTAAAAATCGGTCCAGACGATGCTGTCGTTCAGCGTGGAAACCAGTCCCACGACGGCGGGCGCCATCCCTTCGCTCCAGCGGGTGATTTCGTATTTCCGGACGTCCAGGGACGGCCGCACCCATCGAAGGTGGATGTTCCCCTCCCAGTACGCGGTGTCCGTCCAGGCCGTCACTCCCCACACCGGCCGGCTCGACGCGCGGATCACGGTTTTGGCGTTGGACCAGATGCTCGACCGGTTCGCTGTATAAATCGCACGGACCTTGATCAGCGAAGTCTCGTCCGCGGGAAGACGGATCTGCAGCGTGTCCGCGCCGAGATTGCGGTGCACCGATTCGCGGCCGTTGATGGACACCATGAACCGGAGCACGGGGCCGGTGTCGAACCTTTCGAGCCGGAGGACCACGAGGCTGCTGCGCGTGAACAGGGTGTCGGAGCCGACCGGATAGACGTCCGGAGAAGTGGTGTCGGTGAAACCGAGCAGGGGTCCGGTCAGCGCCCGGTCTCCGGCTTCCCAGACCGTCTCCGAAAGGCCGCGGCTGTTGCCGACCCAATCTTCCGACGTGACCCGGTAGCGCACCGATGCGTTTTGCACGATTTCCGTCGGCAGCCAGTTCAGGCGGTCCACGAATGATGTCCCCGTGAAGCGGTCGGGCAGCGCGATTTCCTGGAAGGAGGAATCCATTCCGTCCACCTTGCGGAAGAGGCGGTGGCGTTTGAGTCCGCTCACGCCGTCTCTGGCCGCTTCCCAATCGACCTGCAGGTGCCATTTTGAAAAACCCGCGGAGGGATTGGAAGCGTTCGGATTCTCGACAGCGGCGTCGATCTTCAGGTTCCGGATGTCATCCGGCGGAAAGCAGTCGGGCACGGTCTCGCCAAGGTCCAGGGTATCGCGCGTGGCCAGATATTCCCGGATCACCCGGCGGAGGTAGGAATGCCCGTTGACGAACTGCTGCGGGAACTGGCCTCCGGAGGTGTAATCGAACGATTGAATCGCCTCGTCGTAGTTCGCGGGATTCCGCTGGACCTGATTCATGGGCAGCCATCCGCTGTCGTATGCCCTTCCGCCCAGTTCGGGCGGATTGTTGAAAAACGCGGCGCTGTCGCGGACCGCCTGGAACCGCAGCTGTTTTTCAAGGCCTGTGAGGATGACGCGAAGCGTGTCCAGATGCCCCTTCTTGAACGGGCGTCCGTTTCCGTGGGCCTGTTCGCCGCCCCCGTCGACGTCTCCTCCGCCGGAGACCAGGTCGGAGGCGTCGCTCCCCGAAATCACGCTGTTCGTCCTTTCGCCGTCTCCCTCGTTTCCGACCCTGTCCACGGCCCTGACCCTGTAATAGACGGTGACACCGGGCTGGATCCTGTCTTCAAAGGTGACGGTGGGCGGTGGAGGCGCTTCCGCCGGTATGGTTTGGATCAGAATTTCAGACCCGGTGCTTTCCGACCGGTAGATGCGGTATGAATCCACCCCGCTGACGGCATCGGCGACCGTGCCCCATGAAACCAGCACGGTCCGGATGCCCGCGAGTATCGCCTGCGCCGAAGTCACGGCTTCCGGCGGCGTCCTGTCCTGGATCGAGTGGGTGAAGTCGGAGTACAGGGTGACTGCCCGGTCTCCGGAGCCGATCACCGTCTTGACAAAATAACCGTAGGAACGCCCTTCCTCCAATCCCTCGATGACGGTCGAAATGGTGTCCTGTCCCGCGCGTTTGTACAGTTTCTGAATCGCTTTCATTAAATTGCCGGGATCGGCATCGTCATAAAAATAGAGGTCCTGGATACGCGCGCCGCGCGTTGGAATCCAATACAGCGTGTTGGATGTGCCTTGAGTAAAAGCGGGTTCGGGCATGAGCTCAGGCGCCGGATAACTGGGTTCACCGACATCAACGTACACGGTCAACCATGCCATGTTCATTTTGTCCCATGGGGACAGGCCGTACCGCAATGTCGCTTCCACCCTGAATGAATCCAGGCCCACCGATTCCGGCGCGATCGGCCGGATAAAAAACGTGTTCTCCATTTGTTTCGAGTGTTCGTAGAGTGTGTCGACCTGGTCGCGCCAGTTTTCAACGTAGGGAGGTAATTTATAATTGGGATTGCTGGTATTGACCTTCAGAGAGGCGATGCTCGGATTTTCGTTGATGCGATAATAGAATGCGGTGATTTTGTAAACGGACAATTGATTCCGCGTCATCGAGAGGCGGATCTTGCTGGATGTAACATTTTTGCCTGTGGACAGATCGAGAATTTCATACCAGACACCTGCGCGGGCGATCCCTAGGAAAGAAAACATCACTATGAATACGAGGTAAAATCGGGCCTTCAACCCTCTATTCATGTTCCTGGCCTCCATTGTCCGACGAATGGTTTCAAACTGATAAAAATTATGAAAATATTGGATGATTGTCAAGGGAAATTCAGTAACCGGTTGACAATCGCGTTTTTTTTGTCTATCTTCTCTCCATGGTTTTCCAAGTCCCCTCCCGACGTTAGATACACGATGAAAACTTCAAAAAAGTTAAAAAACTGGCTGTATTCCCGCATTTACCCCCGTCTTTTAACGGGAATCATCAAAATGATCTTCGCGACGCTGAGAATCGAGGCGGTCGGAGAGGACCGTATCCTCGATCTGAGGGCTCAGAATCACAGAATTGTCTACACGGTCTGGCATGGACGGCATTTTCTCGTCATTCCCCGGTTCAGTTCTCCGAGGGTCTGCGTGCTGACTTCGACGAGCAGGGACGGGACTTTGCTCGCCGACATACTCAAAAGGTTCGGATACGCCATCATTCCGGGATCCAGCCACAAATCGCCTGTTCGCGCCCTGCTCACGAGCATACAACGGATGAAGGAGGGCATGGACCTGATATTCGCAGTGGATGGACCGACGGGTCCCATATACGAGGTCAAACCCGGAGCCCTCTTTGTCGCCAAAAAAGCGGACGCCTTCATCGTGCCGGTTTCCTTTTCTTATAAACCCGCGATCGTCTTCAAATCATGGGACCGGTACATGCTCCCCCTGCCTTTTGCGAAGGCCACAATGGTGTTCGCCGAACCGTTCCGGCCGTCCCGCGATCTCTCCGACGATATCGTTGAAAGCGAACGGTTGCGCCTCCAGGAAACCATCAACCGGCTCACCTCCGAAGCCGATCGGCTTGCCGGCTATTGAGTGCCCGCCGTCCGGCTCCCGGCGTATAAACGAAAAGCCACCCGGAAATGGAGTGGCTTTCGTTTCGATTCAGAGGACATGCCGTTACTCAAGCATCATGATTTTTCTGGATAACGTGTAGGCCCTGTCAGGCGCCTTCGCCTTCAGGCGGTACACGTACACGCCGCTCGGCACGCGCTCACCCGCATCATCCTCTCCATTCCAAGCCGACAGGTGTTCGCCCTGCTTCTGGTTTTCGTGAACCAGAGTGCGCACCGCCTGCCCCCTTAGATTGTACAGGATCAGCGTCACGTCCGCCTCCTCGGGAAGCCGGTACTGGATCGTGGTGCCTGGATTGAAGGGATTCGGATAATTCTGGCTGATCATTTCCCCTGCCGGCGGCCCGCCCGCATTCAGGGGCGACCTGTCCTTCACCCCGGTCAGGCTCATGTCGATCACCTTGATATTGTCCAGCCAGAATATGGTGTTGTTCGTTGCTCCGACGTTGAACCGGAGGTAGGCACCGGGATCCGTCACCTGACATTCCCATACGAACGGACCGTAATCCTGCAAGGCCTCGATGGTGGGGCTCACCTGGTAATGAACGGTCCAGGGATCCGCATTCTGCTGGATCGAAACATCGATGATTTTGGTGTTTTCCGTGCTCTGCGCGGTGAAGCTCATGACGTAGGTGTGGCCGCTGTCCACGGGAAACGGCTCGCCGAGCTGCACGTGCCAGTTCTGGCCGCCCCCGTTTTCAATTGTGAACACGGCCGCTGCGCCGGTCGAAATGCCGGCCGAGGTGTCGATGACGCAGGTGGCGATGGCTCCGCCGTTGAGGTTAAGACCCCACGGCGCCAATCCGCAATCGAATTCACCGTTGTACAGGATGTTGCCTTTTTCCGCGTTGCCGACGGTAATGACAACCGGATCCGAATACACGAATTCACCGGTCTTCGCCGTGAGTTTGGCCGTGTACACATAATAACCCGAGGGCTGGCTTTTCAGTTTGAATTCCCAGGGTATTTTGGTCCGCATGGAGGCGCCGTATCCGCTTCTGTAAAGCAGGATATTTTTTATTTCACCGCCCTGGATCTGCGGCTCCACGGTGAAGACGATCTCGGAACAGGGGGCGAATTGGGATCCGCTGGCAGGGCTGGTGATCTTAACGGACATCACCGGGGGCTGGGCCATCGTCACGTTTGCGGCACCGGGGAGAAACAAAGCCGCGAGAATAATCCCATACCGTTTTTTCATGTCCAGTCCTCCCAGGAAGAATACTCGTCTATAACAATCTATTAAAAAAAAATTAAAATATCAACACATTTACTCGAGCATCATGATTTTTCTGGACAACGTGTATGTCCGGTCGGCGGCTTTCGCCGTCAGACGGTACACATACACACCGCTCGGCACGCGCTCACCCGACTCGTTCTCCCCGTTCCATGCAATCCGGTGTTCGCCCTGCTTCTGGTTCTCATGAACCAAAGACCGGACTATCTGCCCCTTCAGGTTGTACAGGGTCAGCGTTGCGTCCGCCTCCTCTGGAAGGCGGTACTGGATCGTGGTGCCGGGATTGAAGGGATTTGGATAATTCTGGCTGATCATTTCCCTTGCAGGCTGCCCGGCCTCGTTCATGGGCGACCTTTCCTCCAACCCGGTCAGGCTGACGTCATATACCTGGATGCCGTCCATCCAGATGACGGTATCGTTGTAATTCCCGAGATTGAACCGCACGTAGGCGCTGTGATCGGTCACCGCGCTTTCAAATTCGAAGGGGCCATACTCCTGTAAAGTTTCAACCGTTGCTGAAACGCCCGAGCTGTAGACCTGCCACGGATCCTGATTCTGCTGGAAATAGGCGGAAATGGGCATTGATGCTTGCGTGGTCTGGGCTGTGAAATAGACGATGTAGGTGTGGCCGCTGTCGACCGGGAAAGGCTGCTGGAGCTGGATGTGCCAGTCCGCGCTTCCACCGGTTTCCACGGTGACGACGGCTGCGGCGCCGTTGGAAATGCCCGCGGAGGTGTCGATTTCAATTGTCGCGGCAGCGCCGCTCTGTAACTGCAGCACCCACGGCGCCTGGCCGCATTCGAATTCACCGTTCGTCAGAATGTTGCCCTTCAGTGCATCTCCAACCGTGACCATGATCGGATCGGAATAGACCACTTCGCCGGTCTTCGCAGTCATTTTGGCGATGAACACGTAATAACCCGGCGGCTGGTTTCGCAGCCTCATCTCCCAGGGCGCCTTCGCCTTGGCCGTGACGCCGAATGAATTCCGCATCAGCGTGACGTTCTTGATTTCACCGCCCTGGATCTGGGGATCCACGGTGACGAGGATATCGGAACATTTGGCGAACTGAGTCCCGGATGCCGGGCTGGTGATCTTGACGGACATCACGGGCTGCGCTGAAGCCAGACCTGCCGCAGCCAGAATCAGTGCGATTGCGGGTAGAATTCCATCCCGTTTTTTCATGGTGGGTCCTCCGATAACACAGAAAAGATCGATCCTATTCGAGCTTCATGATTTTTCTGGACAACGTGTAGGTCCGGTCCGGCGCCTTCGCCTTCAAACAATACACGTACACACCGCTCGGCACGCGCTCCCCCGCCTCGTTCTCACCGTTCCATGCGGTCAGGTGTTCGCCCTGCTTCTGGTTCCCGCGAACCAGGGTGCGGACCGCCTGCCCCCTCAGGTTGTACAGGGTCAGGGTCACGTCCGCCTCCTCCGGAAGGCGGTACTGGATCGCGGTGCCGGGATTGAAAGGATTCGGATAGTTCTGGCTGATCATTTCCCCTGCCGGCGGACCGCCCGCGTTCAATGGTGACCTGTCCTTCACGCCGGTCAGGCTCTCGTCGAACACCCTGATGGCGTCGAGCCAGATGATCGAATTGCTGACATTGCCGATGTTGAACCGGATGAACGATTCGTGGTCGGTCACCACGCTTTCGAATACGAACGGCCCGTAATCCTGCAGTCCCTCGACCGTTGCCGAAACGCCCGAACTGTAGACCTGCCACGGATCCCGGTTCTGCTGGACCATTGCGCTGATGGTCATTGAATTCTGATCGGTCTGGGCGGTGAAATAGACGATGTAGGTGTGGCCGCTGTCCACCGGAAGCGGCTGCTGGAGCTGGATGTGCCAGTCCGCGCTTCCGCCGTTCTCGACTGCGATCACGGCCGCTGCGCCGTTCGAGATCCAGGCGCTCGTGTCGATGGTGAACGTGGCGACCGCGCCGCCCTGGACGTTCAGGGTCCACGGAGCCTGGGAACAGTCAAACTCGCCGTTCATCAGGATGTTCCCCTTCTCCGCGTCTCCGACGTAAACGGTGACTGGATCGGAATACACGACTTCGTTTGTCTTGGCCGTCAGCCGCGCGGTGAAGACGTAGTAACCCGGCGGATAGTTCTTCAGCTTGAATTCCCAGGGCGCCTTGGTCTTCGCCGTGACGCCTGCGTTGTTCCGCAGCAGGGCGACGTTTTTGATCTCCCCTCCCTGGATCTGCGGATCGACCGTGAAGGTCAGCTCGGAACACTTGGCGAATCGGGTTCCGTTTCCCGGGCTCGTGATCTTGACGGACATCACGGGCTGCGCCGAAGCCAGACCTGCTGCAGCCAGAATGAACACAGCCGCATGTAAAATTCCTAATCGTCTTTTCATGGATGATCCTCCAATATGAAAGAAGGGATCGCGTCTATTCGAGCATCATGATTTTTCTGGACAGCGTGTAGGTCCTGTCGGCCGCCTTCGCCTTCAGACGGTACACGTACACACCGCTCGGCACGCGCTCACCCGCCTCGTTCTCACCGTTCCATGCGGTCAGG